>ENA-OQLB01000062-OQLB01000062.1-human-gut-metagenome-genome-assembly--contig:-NODE-62-length-59469-cov-2.356645_pt1 | contig 59469 bp, 102 predicted proteins | sample MGYA00242656_ERZ504813 | MGnify/ENA primary metagenome ERZ504813 (study PRJEB26092, sample SAMD00036388) | human gut metagenome | host: Homo sapiens | study: EMG produced TPA metagenomics assembly of... | reverse complement strand
CAAAGCACCCGCAGCACGAAAAGGCGCTGCAGGTGCTTTTTGCATATCCGGACGGCATCGATGCCGTGATCTATCCGAGGACAGAAGAGCACTGCCGGAGGTGCTGGTAAAGATTCCGCAAAAAACATTTTTCTTTCTGTCGTCATTTTTTACCAAAACCTCTTGCGTCCGCCCGCCAAAGATGCTATAGTGGTACAAACGTCCTGTCATGACAGGGTAAAATGCGCGGCAGCGCAGAGTTTGTTTGGCTGCACCCGCCGCAGGGGTGCGCGGAAAAAAGAGAGGAAACTTTTCATGAGCGAGATCAAAGTTGTGCCGTATATCCCGGATGAGGACTACGACAATCCGGCAATGGTCGTTGATTTTTACGAATTCACTATGGCCAACTGCCTGTTTCTGAACGGCTTTAAGGATACGACCCTTGTGTTTGATATGTTCTTCCGCAAGAACCCGGATAACCAGGGCTACTCCATCAGCGCCGGCCAGCGCAAGCTGACCCGCTTCCTGCTGAACTACCACTTCAATGAGCAGGATGTCCACTGGCTGCGCACCAAGGGCATGAGTGAGGAATTCTGCGAGTATCTGCGCAATTACCGCTGGAAGGGCGATATGTACGCTCTGCCCGAAGGCACGGTCTGCTACCCCCATGTGCAGATGGTGCGCATCGAGTGCGACTCGTAGGCGCTATCCTCATCGAGACCTATCTGCTCCAGACCATGAACTTCCACAGCCTCATCGCCACCAAGCCACCCGCATCACCGGCCTCAACACTCACACCCCCCGCAGCCGTCATGGAGTTCGGCACCCGCCGCGCACAGGGCGAGAGCGCAGGCAACGACGGCGCTTATGCTGCCGTTCTGGGCGGCTGCATCGGCACGGCCAACTGTCTGGCCGAGATGAAGTACGGCTCTGAGGTCAAGGCTGTGTACTGTGGCCCACAGCTTCATCGAGTTCTTCCCGACGGAGTTCGATGCCTTCAAGGCCTTCGCCGATGCCTACCCGGATTCCGTCAGCCTGCTGCTGGATACCTACAACATCATGGAGAGCGGTCTGCCCAACCTCATCAAGCTGGACGACTACCTCATTGAGAAATATCCTGATGACCCCAACCGCCGCGTCAAGAGCGCCCGCATCGACTCCGGTGACCTGGCCCGCGGCTCCAAGCGCCTGCGCAAGGCACTGGATGCAGCAGGGAAGTCCTACATCAAGCTGGTGGCCTCTAACGGTCTGGACGAGAAGAAGATCGCCAACATGGAGCTGTACGAGCACGCACACTTCGACTCCTACGGCGTGGGCGAGAACCTCATCACCTCGGCCTCGGACCCCGTGTTCGGCGGCGTGTACAAGCTGGTGGCGGTCAAGCGCCCGATGGCAGCTATCAGCCCAAGATGAAGTGCTCCGACTCTGTCAGCAAGGCCATCATCCCCGGCAAGAAGATGCCGTGGCGTCTCTACGATGAGAACGGCCAGGCGCAGTGCGACCTCATCGCCATGGACGGCGAGGTCATCGAGGCAGGCAAGCCGGTCACGATGGTCAACCTCGACTCCGATGCCATCGAGCGCATCGTCACCATCGTTCCCACCCGCGTCAGGCAGCTGCTGGTGCCGCATATCCTGAACGGTGAGCTGGCCATCGAGCTGCCCTCCATTGCGGAGAAAAAGGCCTATATCGCCAAGCAGCTCACCGAGGAGACCTGGGAGAGCGAGCTGCGCATCGAGATGCCCCACAAGCACTACGTCAATATGACCCCTGCTGTGGCTGAGTGCCGCTCCAAGATGTACGCAGAGCTGCACGGCGGCAAAGTGTAAACTTGACAAAACAGCATTTCTATTGTATTATATGAGCTGTTGCTTGCAGGATCGTGAGCAGCAGCTCATTCAGAAGCCACTGTGGTGAAATTGGCAGACACGAGGGACTTAAAATCCCTTTCTGGAGACAGAGTGCGGGTTCAAGCCCCGCCGGTGGCATGGAACGCTCGGAGTTGTACGGTAAAACGTATGATTTTTGGGCGTTTTTCTTTTTAAGAATGGACTGCCAAAAAATAAACAGAACAGATTGCGGGGATATTGGAGGAGTATCTGATATACCGAGGCGGAGAGCCGTCGGAGGCACTCTTTATCTCAGAACAGGGAACACCCTTGCTTCAGACAACGGCAGAAAATGCAATATGGACGTATCACCAAAGGAGAGGCGTGAGCAAGACGTCAATTCATCGAGACTGCTTTGAAAAGGCTGATAGAGCAGGTTTCGAGTGCTCTGCCAAACCGCCATATGCGGTTGAAAAATTTTGTGCAATTTTCATAGTTTTCTTCGCGCTGTTTTGGTGGTACAATAGAGGCAGAATCTAGTGACATTCAGGAGGAGCCGCATGGCAGAAAAGAGCATTGAATTAGACAGCGTAGAGATCGCAGCCGCCGTATTCGGGAACTGTGACTGGAACATCCGTATGCTGGAGAAAGAATTTTCGGTGACGGCGGTGTGCCGCGGTACGATGCTGCGCATTTCGGGCGAACCGGCCAATGTTGCAGCTGCGGCCCGTGCTGTGGAGGGGATGCTTCTCCTTATCGAGAACCATACGCCGCTGGAAGACCAGACGGTGCGCTACTGCCTGAGCCTTGCGCATGACGGCGAGGAAAAGCGCGTCCGGGAGCTGACCGAAGATTTCGTGACGGTGACGGTCAAAGGCCGGCCCATCCGTCCCAAGACCCTGGGCCAGAAAGAGTACCTCAACTCCATCCGGAACAACGCCATCACCTTTGGCGTCGGCCCGGCGGGTACCGGCAAGACCTACCTTGCTGTGGCCATGCTGTCAAGGCGTTCAAGGCCAAAGATGTCTCCCGCATCGTGCTGACCCGCCCGGCGGTGGAGGCAGGCGAGAAGCTGGGCTTTCTGCCGGGTGACCTGCAGCAGAAGGTAGACCCCTATCTGCGGCCTCTGTACGACGGCCTGTTCGATATGCTGGGCGCAGAGACCTATGAGCGCCTGGTGGAAAAGCAGATCATCGAGGTTGCACCGCTGGCCTATATGCGCGGCCGGACGCTGGACGATTCCTTCATCATCCTCGACGAAGCGCAGAATACCACCCCGGAGCAGATGAAGATGTTCCTCACCCGCATGGGCGTCGGCTCGAAAGTGGTCGTTACCGGCGACGTCACTCAGATCGACCTGCCCGACCGCACCCGCAGCGGCCTTGTGGATGCGCTTCAGGTCCTCAAGGGCGTGAACGGCATCGCGCAGTGCTACTTCACCGAAAAAGACGTGGTGCGTCACCGTCTGGTGCAGGAGATCATCAAAGCCTACGAGGCCGCTGCCCACCCGGCTAAGCACTGAACCCTATGAAAAAACAACCCCGGCGGCATACCACAGAAACCGGGGCATTCGTTCAATAGAATGTAGAAACGAAAGGAGCGGACGATTTATGTCCAATAAAGTTTTGATCACCAACTCGCAGAAAGCGATCAAGGTCCCCTCGGGCTTCGCATCCTCATCCGCCGCGCCTGCAACGCTGTGCTGGAATATGAGCATTTTGACGACCCGGCGGAGATCAGCGTGACCTTCGTGGACAACGCAGCCATTGCTGAGCTGAACAACCAGTACCGCAACAAGCCGATGCCCACGGATGTGTTGAGCTTCCCTCTGGGGGAGAACGGCGTCTATGATGTGGACGAGAACAACGGCTGCAAGATGCTGGGCGACATCGTCATCAGCATGGAGCGCGCACAGGAGCAGGCGACGCTCTACGGCCATCCGCTGCAGAGAGAGGTCGCTTTCCTGACGGTCCACTCCATGCTCCATCTGCTGGGCTATGACCACGAGAACGGTGGTCTGGAAGCATGAGGATGCGTGAGAAGGAAGAAGCTGTCCTCACCCAGCTTGGTCTGCCCCGCACGGTGAGCTACACGGAATAAAAAGACAGGAGTTCTATTTTGAAAAACGAAACACCGATCCAGGGCCATTATGATACATCCTCTGTGTTCGTGGCGGTCATCGGCCGCCCGAACGTGGGCAAGTCCAGCCTGACGAATCTGCTGGTGGGGGAGAAGGTGGCTATCGTCACCTCCAAGCCCCAGACCACCCGTACCCGTATTACTGGCGTCATCACCCGGGGGCCTCTGCAGTACGTTCTTCTGGATACTCCCGGCGTGCATAAGCCCCACAATAAGCTGGGCAGGCGGATGGACAAGACGGCCAGCGACTCCATTGCTGACGTCGATGTGTCCATGATGCTGTTCGAGCCCTACGGCGCGCTGAATGAATCGGAGATGGTTCTGGTCGAGGCTCTGAAAAAGGGCGGCCCGGCCATCGCGGTCATCAACAAGACCGACCTCGTCAAGGACCCGGCGGACCTCGAGGCCCGCAAGGCGGAGCTGAAGGCCCTGGGCGTCTTTGATGATGTCTATACCGTCAGTGTCCGCGATAATGACCACTGCGAAGAGCTGTTCGACGCCCTGAGCCGCTATGCCGTGGAAGGCCCGCATTATTTTGACGATGATGCCTACACCGATATGCCTGAGAAGGAGCTTGTAGCGGAAGTTATCCGCGAAAAGGCTCTGCTCTATATGCGGGACGAGATCCCGCACGGCATTGCGGTCGTGGTCGAGCGCTTCAAGGAGCGCCCCGGCACCGACTCGTGGACATCGACGTGAACATCTACTGTGAGCGGGAGAGTCACAAGGGCATGGTCATCGGCAAGGGCGGCGCGATGCTGAAGAAGATCGCCAGTGCAGCCCGCACCGACTGCGAAGAGTTTCTCGGCTGCCGCGTCAACTTACAGTGCTGGGTGAAGGTCAAAGCCGATTGGCGCGATAACGAGTTCATGCTCAACAATTTCGGCTTTAAGCAGCAGCCCAACCGCTGAGCCTCATAACAGGACAGATTTCCCGGGGATAGCGCAGTACCATAGAGGTGACACTATACCTTAAGGAAAGGAGCGTTGTCCGATGGATGTGGAGCTCAGCTGGCAGACGTTTGCCTGCACCGGTGATATTCTGTGTTATCTGGACTACAGGCGGCAGCTCGCTCAGCAGCGGCTCACCGCCCCGGCAGGAGAAAAAACAGATGGATACCATTGTGACCCCGGGCCTTGTCCTGAAAGAGACCCGGTATAAAGAATCAGACCGGATCATCACGCTTCTGACGCCGGGGCTGGGAGGTCATCTCGGCCTCTGCGCAGAGCAGCCTGCGGCTGAAAAGCAAACTGTTCAGCGCCTGCGGGCTTTTTTGTTACTCTGAGTTCGTGCTTGTCCCCGGACGGAATATGTATACAGTGCGAGAGGCGGATGTCAAAAACGTCTTCCATGGCATCTCGTCCTCCATCGAAGGGATGAGCCTTGCCATGTATATGGCGGAAATGGCCTCGGCGCTTTCGCCCACAGGAGACGAAGCGGAAAAAGAACTGAGGCTTCTCCTGAATTGCTTTTACATGATAAGCGAGAAAAAGGCCGACCTCCGGGTCATCAAGCCGTATTTGAGCTGCGCACCATGAGTGAGTGCGGATTTCTGCCGCAGCTGTCTACTGCCGCGACTGCGGCACCTACGACGGCCCGGCCTTTTATCTCGACCCGGCGGAGGGCTGTCTGCTCTGCGAATCCTGCGCCCAAAAGGCGGGGAAGAAGTGCAATCTGGACGCCGGGGCGCTGTTTGCGCTGCGGCATATCTGTCTGGTAGAAGATAAAAAGATATTCGGCTTCCGTATTTCCGTCGCAGTCTGGCGAAGCTCTCTGCAGCAGCAGAGCAATATGCGCTGACCCATCTGGACAAGCCGTTGAAGAGTTACGACTTTTTGAGATCCGTCCTGCCATAACCATTTGAAATCGATTTGATATAAGGAATTACTATGGAAACAAGTTATTTGAAAACGCTGGAACTGGACAAGATCATTGCCCGGGCGGCGGAGGGCTGTGTGTGCAAAGAGTCCCGCGAAAAGCTCCTTGCCATCGAGCCTCAGTGCGACCCCGATGAAGTGCGGTATGCGCTGGAACAGACCGATGCCATCAATTCACTGCTCATCAAGAACGGCTCGCCCCGCTTCGGTGGAGTAGAGGCGTCAGTCAGCTGGCCGCCCGCGCCGTCAAGGGCGGTGTCCTTTCAATGGGTGAACTGCTGATGGTGGCCGGTGCGCTTCGCAACTTTCAGAATCTCGTCAGCTGGTATGGCTCTTCGGAACACGATGCACTTCCGACGGACGACTTATTCTATGCGCTGGCTCCTCAGCCGGGCCTCGAGCAGCAAATTTCGAATGCCATCCTTGCACCGGATGCAATGGCAGATACGGCATCGCACACCCTGAACGACCTGCGCAAGAAGATCCGTGCGACTGAAAACAGCATCCGCGACCGTCTGGAAAGCATGGTCCGGAATATGGACACCTCCAAGTACTTACAGGAGAGCGTCGTCTCCATTCGTAATGGCCGTTATGTCGTTCCTGTCAAAAGCGAGTATCGCGGAGAGGTGAGCGGTATCATCCATGACGTCTCGTCTACCGGTGCGACGGTCTTCGTCGAGCCTCAGGCTGTTGTGGAGGCAAACGCACGCATCCTTCAGTACCGCGCACAGGAAGCCCAGGAGATCGAGCGTATCCTGGTAGCATTTACCGGTCAGGTCGCAGCCATTGAGCCGCAGTTCCAGTACAGCTATAAGGCCATGCTGGAAATCGACGTCCTGCTTGCAAAAGCCCGCCTTGCACTGGATATGAAGGCGTTCAAACCCACTGTCCGGACGGATACGTCGTTCTCGCTCATCCGGCGCGTCATCCGCTCATCGACGCAAAGAAGTGCGTTCCTGTCGATATTTCGCTGGGCAGGGAATATGATTCGCTCATCATCACCGGCCCCAACACCGGCGGTAAGACCGTCACGCTGAAAACGGCCGGTCTGCTTTGCGCGATGGCACAGTGGCGCTTCCTCCGATCCCGGCGGATGACGCAGTGAGATCTGTGTCTTCGACGAATTCCTCGTGGACATCGGCGATGAGCAGAGCATCGAGCAGAGCCTGTCCACCTTCTCCGGTCATATGAAGAAGATCACCGGCATCCTTGAGCTTGCCATGCCCCACACGCTGGTGCTTCTGGACGAGCTTGGTGCCGGTACCGACCCGGCGGAAGGTGCGGCACTGGCTGTTGCCATCATCGAAGAGCTGCGCCGCCGCGGTGTGCTCCTGATGGCCACAACGCACTATGCAGAATTGAAGGTGTTCGCTCTCGAGACAAAGGGCGTCGTCAACGCCAGCTGCGAGTTCGATTTGGAGACGCTGCGCCCCACCTATAAGCTCAGCGTCGGCGTTCCGGGCAAGTCCAACGCTTTCCTTATCAGCGAAAAGCTCGGCATCCCGGAGCGGGTCATTGAGGCGGCACAGCAGCATCTGTCCGCAGAAGACAAGCGCCTGGACGCCGTTCTGGGCCAGCTGGATGATTTGAAGCTCCAGCTCAAAGCCAGTCAGGACGAGGTGGAAGGCCTGAAAAACGAGGCCGCCCACCAGCTGGATGCAGCCCGTCAGAAGCGCGATGAGCTTATCCAGCAGGGCGAGAATGAGCTGGAAGCTGCCCGCGCCAAGCCCGCGCACTGGCGCAGGAGGTCGAGAGCAAGGCTTACGCTCTGACGGATGAGCTGCGCCAGCTCCAGAAAGACGAGCGGATGAGCACCCAGCAGAAGGCCCAGCGCGCCCGTGAGATCGCCAAGAAAGAGTCCGAAAAGCTCTTTATGGGGACCGAAGTGGTACACAATCCGGTCAAGGAGTTCGTGCCGCTGAAGGAAGTCAAGGTAGGGCAGGAGGTCTGCATTGCAGAGCTGAACCAGCTGGCTACCGTGCTCTCTCTGCCGGATAAAAACGGTGATGTGCTGGTGCGTGCCGGCATCATCAAAACCAAAGTGCCGCTCAAGGGCCTCAAGCAGCCGGAAAAGCTGGTCAAGGAGACGAAGCCTCAGACCAAGGCACAGCAGCGTTACTCCCGCCTGACCGGCGATGCTAACCGGCCAAATGGCAGGGTAGAGCGCGTACAGCGCACCGCAAAGATGGAATGCAACCTGCTGGGTCTTACCGTAGACGAGGCGCTGCCGGAGGTGGATTCCTTCATCGACCGTGCGATTTTGAACGGCCAGACTGTGGTATACCTCATCCACGGCAATGGTACCGGCGCACTGCGCACTGCCATCCATAAGCACCTGCGGGGAAACCGAATGGTCAAGAGCTTCCGTCTGGGCCGTTACGGCGAGGGCGAGAGCGGCGTGACCGTCGTCGAGCTGAAGTAAGTCGATGGCAGGACGTTCAAATCCAAGACGCGCACGCCGGAGAAAACAGTGCGGCCCGTCCGCTGCGACGGTCATCGGCCTTTTGGTGTGCGTCGTCTGCTTCAGTGCAGCATTTTTCCTTTGGAAAGCAGCGCTGTTCGGCGCTGGGCGAAATGAGAGCGGGGAAGAACCTTTCCGGCCTGTGGTGGGCGACCCGCCTTACCGGGTCTGCATTGATGCCGGCCACGGCGGAAGCGACCCGGGCGCAAGGGGAGTTGTCGAAGAAAAGGAGATGACGGCCCAGACCTCCGAGGCTCTGCTTGCGCTGCTGGAGGCCGACCCTAATTACATCCCGCTGCGTTCCCGCGAGAGCTATGATGCCACCGCAAAGCCCAGCGAGCGGGCGGAAGCCATCAATACCCAGAGCCCGCAGCTGCTGCTGTCCATCCACGGCAACTCCGCGCCGGAGGGTTCTGCCGCTGCAGGCTTTGAGTGTTATCCGTCCGTCCCGGGCCGTACATGGCATCAGGAGAGCTATTACTTCGCGCAGCAGCTGGCGCAGGGAATGCAGGCCGCAGGCGCAAAGCTTCGCGGCCACGGCGGCATCCGGTACATTTATTATCAGGGCGAGGTAAAGCAGCTTGTAGAGAGCACCCATACCGAAGTAAGGGACGAGCGAAGCTTTACCTTGTTGGAAGATGTAAACTGTCCGGCGGTTCTGGCAGAACAGTGCTTTGTGACCAGCGAAGAGGACGTTGCACAGTTTGGCAGCGAAGAAGGCTGTAAGACAGTGGCGCGCGTTTACTATGAAGCGATCTGCGCGTACTTCGGAACACAGCCGCTGGATACACCGCTGTAAAGTCTGATGCAATGGGCGCTCGCATGAAAGCGGTCTTGTCCAGCTGTTATTTTACGATGCCTGCTTGGCAGGCGATCCACGCGTCCCAAACGAAAGGATATAAAAGAACATCAGAGGCTCCCAAAACCTGCACCGATGACGGAACGCAGGAGAAGGGGGCCTCTGTTTTTGATTTTATAATATTTCGTATAATGCAGGTTATACGAAATATAGGGAGTGAAAAAGCCCTCTTTTTTGGGTTTCGGGCCTTTCCGGCGGCTCCTGAGCCTTTTGGGCTGGCTGAGCCGTTTTTTCGCATTTTGTACGGTTGTGTTATTTGAATGCATTGCTTTGTATGTTTTTGTCAGTTTTTTTGTTTTACGATCGTCCAGCTGTTGTCTGTAAAAACTTTTCTGACTTCAATAGCCATCACTTTTTGATTCCAGCCGCTCATATTTTTCAAGAGCGTTCGGTCTGCGCTCCATCACGATCATTGTGTATGTACTGGTGTCTAATTCCGGTGTCAATAAATCAGTCTTACACCAGAACTGCTCGTATTGCTTGTTTCCATCAATATATCCCAGCTGAAGCTTCTGATTTTTCTCGTAAAGTCTCAGAACCTCTGGAATGTCCTTAAATCGAAGCATCCACACCGAATAACCTTTGAAAAATCGTGTGGGTTCATTCGGGTTCATTCGTATCGGCAAGGCTCGAAACATCCACCCGGAAACCCTCCTGCGCGGCACCCTCAAAGGCTTCCATCGGGCCGTCCGGTGCATCATTTTCAGGCTCATCCGATGAAGGATCGGCAAATTCCCCCTTGCTCTCCCCTGTCTCCTTCGATGTTGTATCCAAGTTTGCTTTCTTGACTTCACCCAGCGGGTTCTGCTCGATGGCTGCACGCACCTGAAATTCCTGCAGGTGTGTATAAATTTGTGTCGTGCCGACGCTGCTGTGGCCCAGAAGCTGTTTGAGGGTCAGAATATCCACGTTGCCAGTCTGATACATCAGCGTCGCGGCAGTATGGCGGAGCTTATGGGTGGAAAAACCGCGCAGACCCGCTGCTTTCATGGCGCCGGTGACCAGCTGCTCTACCCTGCGGTTTGAGATTCGCTCCTTGCGCCGCCGGGTGATAAAGACAGCTCTCTCTTTGGGGTTCAGGCCCTCCATCGTGTTGCGCTTGTTCAGATAGATCTGCAATGCTCCATGCAGGCATCATTCAGGTAGACCATCCGCTCTTTATGGCCTTTGCCGAACAGACGGATCTGCCGCTGTTCCATGTCGATGTCGCCGAGGTCCATGCCGACAAGCTCCGAAAGACGCATCCCACAGTTTAAAAACAGCACGACCATACAGTAATCCCGCTCCGGGAAATCGCTCTGGGTCTGGGTGCTTTCCAGAAGGTCCATGGATTGCTCTGCCGTCAGGTACTTGGGAAGGACTTTATCCTGCTTGGGCGGCTTGATGGACGCTGTCGGGTTCTCTTTGAGCAAGTCTACCTGATTGACCAGATAATCATAAAAGCCGTGGAGACTTGCCAGCCGCCGGGCCGTCGAAGACTTTTTGTTGCCGCACTCGCTGTTCAGAAAGTATAGATACTCATAAACGTCTTCCTTAGTCACACTGCCCCAGAAAGCCGTATCGAGCCCTTTGGGGTCGATATCCTTTATCTCGGTATCGTCGGTCACAAGGCCGCGCCGGCGCTTCATAAAGCGGCTGAAATTGCGCAGGTCGCAGTAATAGCTGAAGGCCGTGTTGGGGCTTTTGCCTGCGATGACTTCCAGATAGCGCACATACGCGACGATGTCCGGCGAGGCATCATCAAAAGGCTTATGTTTTTCGGGATTTTTCTCGTCCAGATAAATCGACATGGTTTCCTCTTTTTATGGTCACAGACGGTCGGATTTCAGGCATGGATGGCGTCCGAGATATAGGCGGCACCGACAAGCTTCATGCCGGGATAATCGGCGGCGTTCAGATGTGCAAGGCTGTGCTTGGGTACGACGCACGCTCAAAGCCGATACGCTCCGCTTCCCGCAGACGCTGCTCCAGATTCGGTACGCTGCGTATCTCGCCGCCGAGGCCGACTTCACCGATGGCAATGAGCTTATCGCTCACGGGGCAGTCCAGAAGCGAAGATACCATGCTCAGGCAGACGGCAAGGTCGCAGGCGGTATCCCGCAGAGTGATGCCGCTGACGATGTTGATATACACGTCCAGATTGCCGAAGAAATAGCCTGCACGCTTTTCCAGCACGGCGATGAGCAGGTTCATGCGGTTGTAGTCGTAGCCGCTGCAGGCCCGCCGGGGTGCCGGGAAATTCGTCTTGGTCGCAAGGGCCTGTATCTCGCTGAGAATGGGGCGGCTGCCCTCCATGGTACAGGCGACGCAGTTCCCGGAAACGCCCAGCGGACGGCCTTCCAGAAGCATCTGGGACGGATTTTCGATTTCCTCAAGGCCCTGCCCTGTCATATCAAACATACCAAGCTCGTTGGTGGAGCCATAGCGGTTCTTAGCCGCCCGCAGGATGCGGTATGGCAGCATTTTGTCTCCCTCAAAGTAAAGAACCGTATCCACGATATGCTCCATGACCTTCGGGCCTGCGATAGCACCGTCCTTGTTGACATGGCCCACGATAAACATCGGGATCTCCTGCTTTTTGGCGACGGCCAGCAGGCGGGCCGCACTCTCTTTCACCTGACTGACCGTGCCGGAAGAAGACGAGATGTCCATGCACCGCATGGTCTGGATGGAGTCGATGACGACCAGTTCCGGCTTTTCCTTCTCGATGAGCCCGCAGATCTCTCTACGTCGTTTTCTGCCGCCAGATAGATGTTATCCTGCGGGACTTTCAGGCGGGCCGCACGCAGCTTGACCTGACGGACGGACTCTTCGCCCGTGATATACAGCACCGTGTGCTGGTTGGAGATGGCACCGCAGAGCTGCAACAGCATCGTAGATTTGCCCACGCCCGGCTCACCGCTCAGCAGTACGACGCCGCCCAACACGATGCCGCCGCCCAATACGCGGTCAAGCTCGGAAATGCCCGTCAGGATGCGGCTCTTTTCCTCGGTCGTGCTGATGTCGGCCAGACGCCTTGCCGTCAGCGAGGTGACGCCCTCCTGCCGGACAGGCGCAGCGGCTTTGCCGCCGGAAAGCCCGGCCTTGGGCACTTCGGCGACCACATCCTCATTCATGGTGTTCCAACTGCCGCAGCTGGGGCAGCGGCCCATCCAGCGGGGGCTTGTCTCTCCGCAGTTGGAGCAGACGTATACGGTTTTCAGCTTCGGTTCTTTCATTCTGGACTCCCTGTTTTCATTTCATGAAATCATTTTCTTTATCATACCACATCCGGCCCGAGGCCGCAAGAAAGCCGGGCGCTTATCCGCCTGCATCAGACGATTTGCAAGACATACAAGGCCGGTGGCCGCACCGCAGAGCGGGCAGAGACAGACCGCCAGTAAGGCGAATTGCCCCACCAGGAGCCGTGCTCCTGCCGGATGGTTTCCCCTATCCCCTCTGCCGAAAGAGAACGCATGGATCCGGCTGCTGACCTGCAGAGCCGAGGCACCGAACAAACAGAGCGCACCCGCCGCCAGTGCCGTCGGCAGGCTGGCGGTGAGCAAAAAGAAGAACGAGCTGTTTTGCCCCGAGGCTATTCAGAAGCTGCGCCGAGAGCAGGCCGGAGCCTGTCCCGTATAACATCGCAAACAGAAAGATGGGCAGCGGCCCCACTGCCGAAAGCCCCAGCAGGAGGAACACTGCCGCCGCCCCGAGGACGACAGCCAGCTCTGCCCCGAACAGTCCCACCGCCTGCGCGGCACTGGACGCCGCGAACACTCCGCGCCAGCAGTCCAGATAATAGCAAGCGTCTCCATCTCTTCAGCGTCGCACAGCGCCTGCAGGACGCCCGCCATCAGCGTACCGAAGAGATAGGCCGCCGCCAGCAGGATGCAGTCCCGGCTGGCCTGGAAGGCTTCCGCCGGGGAGCTTTCTGAGGCGGCATTTCCGTCAGCCGCCCGGAAGCAGGCGTCATGGCTTCTTTTTCTGCCAGAGACTCGCCCACTGTATCTTCCGGCAGCGTCGGCACAAGCGCCGCTGCATTTGTTTCCGTTTCCTGATAGACCCACATCGTGCTTTTTCCCTCCTGCTTTTGTTGTGTATGGCCGCTGTAGCGTGGACTGAGCATTCAGCGCCGCTTTCGCTCCGCGCGCAGCATTCCGAGGATCCCGCCCAGAACCCCCATCAGCAGAACAAGCCCTGCCCGGACGAACTGCATCGTTTCCCACTCGCTCTGGTACAGTGTACCCAGAATAAAAAGCAGCCCTGCAAAGAGAACTCCTTCCGCTGCGCCCCAGACGAGTCCCTTGCCCTTTTGCAGAATGGCCATCAGCAGCCCGCTGAGAAAGCTGCCGAGACAGACTGCCGCCGTGGCCAGCGGAGCAGCGGCCTCCTGCGTCAGGCCCTGTTTGACCATCAGCCAGCCGAACCCTGCCAGACTCACGGCTGCTGCCGCACTGCCCACTCCGAAAACGACCAGCAGCCCTATCGCCGGGAACTTCTTGGTATCAGACATAAAAACGCGCCTCCCTGCACCTACTGTATGCAGGAAAGCGCGTTCAAAGCACGGATCCGGAAAATTATTACTTCTTGGGGGCGTTGTCCATGTTCAGCTTCTCGACAGAGCTGATGGCGTTCTTGGTGAAGCGGATCTTCACACGGTCAGCGCCAGTCTCCAGCACGAAGGTGTCGTCCTTGATGGCGACTACACGGCCGATGACGCCGCCGATGGTGGTGACCTGATCGCCGATCTCCAGAGAAGAGCGCATTGCAGCGTCCTTCTTCTCCTGCTTCTTCTGAGGACGGTAGATCATGAAGTAGAGCATCACCAGCATCAGAGCCAGAGTAAAGAAAAGGCTGATGTAGCTTTCGGTCGTAGTCAGAAATTGCATGGGGCAAAATCTCCTCTCAAATTCATATGACCTTATTATACGCGCTTGTCCGGCATGTTTCAAGGCTAAATCTCAAATTCGTGTGTCGAGCAGCTTGACATAGCGGTCATGGAAGGCGGTAAAGGTGCCTGCATCCAGCTCATCGCGGATGCGCTCCATCAGGTGATTGTAGAACCAGAGGTTGTGCATGACGGCCAGACGCATACCCAGCAGTTCCTCTGCCTTGAACAGGTGGCGGATATAGGCGCGGGAGTAGTTCCGGCAGGCCGGGCAGCCGCAGGCGGGGTCGATGGGGCGCTCGTCGCGCTCGTACTTGGCGTTCTTGATGTTGATGATGCCGCCCCAGGTGTTCAGGTGGCCGTGGCGGGCGTTGCGGCTGGGCATGACGCAATCGAAGAGGTCCACGCCGCGGGAGACGGCCTCGATGATGTTGCCGGGAGTGCCTACGCCCATCAGGTAACGGATCTTATCCTTGGGCATATAGGGCTCGACCGCGCTGATCATCTCGTACATCACCTCAGTGGCTCACCCACAGCGAGGCCGCCGATGGCGTAGCCGTCCAGGTCCAGATCGGCGATCTGCTTCATGTGCTCCACGCGCAGGTCGGCGAAGGTACAGCCTGATTAATGCCGAAGAGCAGCTGATCGGGATTGACGGAGATGCCTTCATGCTTCAGGCGGGCCATCTCATCCTTGCAGCGCTTGAGCCAGCGGGTGGTGCGCTCGCAGCTGGCTTTGGAGTAATCGTGCTGGGCGGGGTTCTCGACACACTCGTCAAAGGCCATGGCGATGGTAGAGCCGAGGTTTGCCTGGATCTGCATACTTTCCTCGGGACCATGAAGATGCGGTGGCCGTCGAGGTGAGAGGCAAAGGTCACGCCCTCCTCGGTGATCTTGCGCAGCTTTGCGAGGCTGAACACCTGGAATCCGCCGCTGTCGGTGAGGATGGGGCCGTTCCAGCGGGTGAACTTGTGCAGACCGCCCATCTCTGCCACCAGCTTGTCGCCGGGACGCAGATGCAGATGGTAGGTGTTGCAGAGCATGACCTGCGCACCGATGTCCTTCAGGTCATGGGCAGACAGGCCGCCCTTGATGGCACCGGCGGTGGCAACATTCTGGAATGCGGGTGTCTGCACCGTGCCGTGTACGGTCTTGAACTCGCCCCGCCGGCGTTGTGCTCCTGCTTGAGCAGCTTGTAGGTCGTCAAAGAAGGCATAATATTTTTCCTTTCTGCGCACGGAAAACAGCCGTGCATCCTGCCGCAGGGGGCGTATGCTCTCGCTGCGGATACAGAGTCGGGATATTACAGCGGCGAAGCGCTATAATAGTTACAAGATCAGCATCGCATCCCGCATGATAACGGGAGCATACCAAATACTCACAAATGTGAGCGATTCTGTAATTCGTCTGCGCCAAAAATTAAAGAAGCGTCGTTGCAGGCTTTTCGTGCTGTTTTGCTTGATGGGGATATTATATCACAGCTCTTCTGATTTTTCCAGCCGCAGGCAATGGCCGTTTTTGTAGGCCATGCAGGATGTACCGGCGCAATGGCCGAAACGGTCTGTGTAGGTTTCCTGCATATCGCCTTGTGCTGCGCGCTTATGATTTCTCATAAGGCTGCGCCGGAATGGGCAAAGCTGGATTCTTTCTTGTCGTTCATATTTCATCCTCCCACAAAATGGCCTGCCCGCAGTTGCCGCAGCACTTGTTCGGCTTGTCGAAGTAGCCGTACAGGTAGTCGCTGGAACCGCAGTTCGGACAAGCAAAGCCCTTTTTGTAAGGGCTGCGCGGGATTCGCAGCAGCAGAGCATCCCTGCCCATTTGACAGGCTTCCTCGACAATAGCAAGGCTCTCATAGCTTTCCCGGTGCTTCGGGTCAAGGATTTTGGCGGCCCGCTCGGTTGACATTTTTTCGCTCATGGTCAGGCTCCTTCCATGCTTTCCAGCAGGTCAAAGAGGGTCGGCGCGTTCTGCTGGGCGTCTGCTGCTTCGAGGTAGCCGACACCGTCGCGGAAATAGTCCGGGTTCAGCTCGACGCCCTTTCCCACGCGGCCCATCTTGACCGCTTCATACGGAACGGTGAAAAGTCCGGCAAAGGGGTCAGCCACAAGGTCGCCGGGGTTGGAGTAGCGGTTGATGAGCCGCTCCACGATGTCGATCTGCAAGGGGCAGACGTGCATCTGCTGGTGCCGCTGGCTCTGGCTGGTGTTCAGGGTCTTCATGCGGTTGATGTCGTCCCAGACGGTCATATCCCAGCTGCCCGGGGCGACGACCATAAATGTGGATGGCAGGCGGCCGTCCTTGTCCAGACTTTCAGCCAGCTTGACGTGCTCGTCGTAGGAATAGACGTTCTCGCGGCTGAACTTGCGGTACAGGATTTGCAGCTTCGAGGTCGGAACCTTTTCGAGATCTTCACGGCCAAAAGGACGGTCGCCGCTGCTGCGCCAAAATGCGTGTGCGTCCAGCTGCCATTGTGCGCGGGTGTATTCTTCCTTGCTTTTGGTGACGCGGACGTCGGCATAGCCTTTGCTGTGGTCGGTGGGCAGCTTTCGGAAAAGTAAAATGTACTCCGGGCAGCCTACGCCCATTTTGGTGCCATCCTTGCATTGCTCTGTCCAGCCTAACCTGTAAGTTTGATTATTTTCCCGCACGACGTCGGTCACAACGGTAATCATGCCGAAATAGGCAAAGCCGTGTTTGATGAAGTGAGAAATGCAATCGGCGTGGAACGGCTCAATCGTGGGCATTCCCATCCCGGTGACGTTGCCGAACTGAACGCGGTCTTTAACGTGGATTGCAGCGACGCGGCCCGGTTTGAGGGTGCGCAGCAGCTCCGGCGTCAAATAGTCCATCTGTTCAAAAAATGCGTTGTCGTCGGGGTTATGGCCGAAATCGTTGTAAGATGGGCTGTACTCGTAATGATTGCCAAAGGGGATGCTGGTTACATACAGGTCGATGCTGTCGGTGGGCCAGTTTTTGATTTCTTCGACGCAGTCGTTGTTGATGGCGGTATAGCTTTTCCCTGTGATTTCCACTCGCTCACATCCTATCGTTCGTTTGAGGGATTCAAGTGCAAGGCTGCCAAGGCCGTACTCCTTGATGATCTCTTCCATTTTTCTACTCAGTTCGTCGTATTGATGCCACTTGCGTTGCAGGGCAAGCAGGATTTCACTTTCGGTGTCCATGTACAGGATGTCGATTATAACCGGCTTGTCCTGCAAAAAGCGGTAGATTCTATGCACGGCCTGAATGAAATCATTAAATTCATAGTCGATGCCCATAAAAATCGCCCGGTGACAAAAACGCTGGAAATTGCAGCCGGAGCCGGACAGGCTCTTTTTTGTGCCGAACAGCCGGGTGTGGCCCTGTGCAAAATCCATTACGCGCTTTTCGCGGGTTTCAAGCTCCATGCTGCCGTAGATGTCCACCATCTCCGGGATGGCCTTTTTCAGAGCTTTGCGCTCATCTTCGAGGTCATGCCAGATGACAAAGTGTTCATCCGGGCTTTCGTTGACGATTGCGGCGCACTCGGCGGCTCTGATCTGGATGCTGTCGCGCTTTTCCCTTGCAGCGTCGGTCAAGCCATTGCGGCATCATGCCCAGCTTCATTTGGCCGTCCGGGTCAAATTCGTCTGGCCGCTCGATGCTGGGCAGCTTGTGATAGCGGATGTTCATAGGCGGTAGTCTGTACCCTCATCGGAAAAGCCCAGATCAGAGGCTTTTGCAGGAACAGGCCCCACGATGCACACCAAATCCAGAACTCTTTTTCGCGGCCCGGGTAAAGCGTCAAGTTGTTTGCCTTTGTGCTGTCGCGCTTAAAGAAACGTGTCAACGCCTGCCCGGTGTCCATGACTTCAAGGAAGCCTGCATAGTGTATCAGTTCCTTGTAGCGGTTTGGGCTGGGCGTGGCCGTGTTGGTGAGCTTGTAGCGGACGCCCTTAAATTTCAACATGAACTCCTGATAGGTCTTGCTTCCGAAACTGCGCAGGGTGGCCGCTTCGTCCAGCGAAACAGCTGTAAAGTAGTGCGGGTCAATATCGCCATCGCGGACGCGCTCATAGTTGGTGAGGATGATCGGCGCGTCGCTGGCCTTGACTTCAGCCATAGTGCGGCAGTAGGGCGGCTCGGTCATCCCCAGCAGGTTTACCGCGTCGGCCCGAAATTCAGGCATGACGTTCAGCGGCATCACGATCAAGGTTTGCCCACTCGTGCTTTTGGAGCTGGTTGCACCATTCGAGTTGCATCGCGGTCTTGCCAAGCCAAACCGGGCAAAGATACCCCGGCGGCCCCCGCGCAAGGCCCACAAAACGCTGGTGCGCTGGTGGGGCTTCAATACCGGGTTGATTTCCGACGGGTCAATTTCGATGCCGGACAGCGGCGCGATGTCGATCTTGTTTTCCAAAAATTCTTTGTAGGTCATTTCAAGTCCTCCGGGGCATTGTTGCAGCCGGTGACAGCTCCCAGCATATAGGACAAGCGGTCATACTCGCCCATCAAAAAGCCCTCTAAGCAACTGTGCGGGATGTACTTTTGTAGGTATTCAGCGGACACTTTGGTTTTGACGCCGATGTAGTCCCGGCGCAGCTCCAGCTCAAAAATATCCTCGGCGATGTGCCGGGTATAGTAAAATTCAAAGCCATCCTGCTTTGCACGTTCGGCCATTGCGGCCAAGGGTTTGGACAGGTCGAACGTCGTTGCTGTAAGGCTGATTCCGATTCCATGTACCAAGGATTTACTCCCCTTTCAAAACCCAGACCTTGTGCGTTCCGTAGCCTGCCCAGTGCAGCGCGTCGTCGTGGCTGCCAGATACGGCCACGTCGAGGTGGCGGCCTGTACGCCAGAGCCTTTGTCCTGTACGACGCGGACGCCGACGCCTCGATGTAGATCACGGTGCCGAACGGCAGCAGGCTTTGATCTGCAGCCACGGTCAGGTCTGCCGTGATGGGTGCGCCGCTGGCGGTGATGCCTGTACCAGTGCCACAGATGTGCGGCCGCTTTTCGGTACAGTAAGCGGTGCAGGTGTACTCGCCGGCATATTCGGCGACCATACCGGCGGGCAAGTCGCTTTCCGGCGCGGGCTGCTGCTGGGCGGTGGTGTTGACCTGCTGTAAGTTCTCGATGATCTGCTCGTCCTGCAAGGCTCGGTTCGACCAGTTTTCAAAGCGGCTGGCGTAGATAGTGTAATAGGTTTCCAGCTCATTGATACGGTGGTTCAGGATGTTGCCCTGTACGGCCAGCGGGACAGCCCCGGCCAGCAGAGCAGTCACAATAACGGTCTGGATGCGATTCATCAGCGGTACTCCTTTCCGGTGGCCTTGTCCCTGAAAACGACGCGGCCCACGACTTCTAGCCCTGCAAGATCGGCGGCCTGTTTGAGCGTTGCCATCATGGTGCTGATTTTGCGCAGGCGGTCGGCTTCCTCTTTGGCATAGATGTTTTTCAAGGCTGCTGCGGGTGTCGGGTCGGCGTAGTGTTCAGCATTGCGGTTCAGCTGTTCCATTGGTGGCGTCCTCCTGTTTTTTGGGCGGCTGCGGCAGGTATGCCCAGCGGATAATACCGCCGTCGCTGTAAATCCTGTCCCACGGCCATTTCCAGCGGTATACGGTTTTGCCGCGGACGATGGCCCGCTCATAAATCATCGTGTGTACTCGTTGCTCGGTCTTAAACATGACGCGACGGTGATTTCGCCGTGGCCGTTGACGTCGCCCGGAATGGTCGGCATCCCATCTTCGACGTCGTCCAAGGGTCAGGCTGCTGGAAAATGGTCGGAGCCTGTAAAACCATCGCCATGAGCTTCGACACGATGATTCCCGGCGGCTGCTTTAACATGGAGCCGACCTCGGCCGAAATTTGCTCATACAGGGCAATGGCGTCAATCGCCCGCTGCTTCTTCATGGCTGCCCTCCTGTTCAGGCTTTTCGATGCTGACTTCCATTGTGACCGTTTCGCCAGTGCGCTTCATCCACTGGTATTTGACGCTGGCGGCATCGTATTTTTTGAGGTCGTCCAGCATATAGTCCCGAACTGCTTCAATGGTCTGTTCGTTGATTTCTGTCGGCCGTTCCTTGTCATTGTCGTAGGTTTTGGAGTGAGCTTTCACAAAGTCAATGATTCTGGACAGGTCTTTGATGGACTGCTCGACTTTTGCGGCCCAAATGACGTTCGGAACGATGATCCGGTCGTTTTTAAGCCTTGTGCGCCAGCTTCAAGGAAGTCCAGCAGGATATAAGCATCAATTCTCTTCCTCATGCTGCGGCTCCTTTCTGGAGTTCCACTTCCTGACCTCGACGGGAGATGCGTCAAGCACGAATCCATACCCAAGCGGGCACTTGTCCGTTTCGGTGTGCTTGTAGTAATTCATGCGAAATTCCGAGATGACCTTCCCGGATGTCGTTTCAATGGGCGAAAGCTCCGTGACAAGTTGCAGTTGTTCGCCGCAAAATGGACAAGGATTCGGTTTTACTAAAGTGCATTTCATTCAGGATCTCCCTCTTCCGTTTTTTCCGGGTCTTCCGGCTTTTCCATCCAGTGCGTGACGTCGTCCAGAAATGCGCAGGTGTTGGCGTCCAGCCACCTTTTGTGGATTTCGTGGTCAAAGAATCCCATCACAGAGCCGATGCCATCGCGGTACACGATGACGTCCCGGCTGTCCTCCGGCGGGTCGGTTTTGGCGTCATGCCAGCGCATACGGTTGGCAGTTTCCAGCCGCTTCATGGCCCGCTGCTGCTCCTGCTCGTCCTTGCAAAAGATCGTGATGTTGTAGTCATCATCGTAGAGTTCGGCTTTGCCGTTATCGTCAATGTAGAGAATAGAGTTCATTTTTTACTCCTTTGATTCGCTCGGTTCATGTGCAGGCATCCAGAACGGAAGATCTTGGGGGTAGAGTACGACGTTCTGCCAGAATGTAACATCAAGGTGCCTGCTTGCTGCTGCCCAAACGATTATGCCGCCCGTCCTATCTGCATCCGTTTCTGTCGGCGGGTGCAGCCTGGAATTCTGCCACTGCTGCGGCGTATTGTTGACCGCAGGCGCATTTTCTATCATCTCGATTTCGCTTGCTGCATCGCACCAACTGTGGCACTGCTGGTGACTGTATCCACCGGGGCAGTCTTGGCAGCACTTTTCTTTGAACGCTTTCAGAAGCGGCTCCCGCTCGATATAATCATCCATTCGCATCCTCCTTGAAGCTCCACATAATGGGCGTGTTTGCGCCGCTCCATTTGGAGCAAAGTGGCTCATAGCCGCAGCCGATGCAGGCAGAGTGCAGCTTCAGCCGTGCCGCCTGCTGCGTCCTGCCTTTGCAGAACTGGGACAGGAGCTTGACCGCTTTTTCAGCTTCCTGATAGTTGGCAGCACAGTTATAGCGGCAGCTTTTGGTCAAGGGGTCATAATCGCAGTCGTCGGTATAGATGCCGTTCGGGTGCTGGCACTCGTCGCAGAGCATCAGACGGCCGCCGCAAAAGGGGCAGGTGGCCTTGTAGCCGTTCTGTTCGACGTCCCAGACCATCGTGACCTCATTGCCGCAGGTGGGACAATCCTCGGTCACGGTCTTGCGGTCATCGTCCGGGTGATTATTCAGATACTTGCTCATCGCTGGCCCTCCTGTTGAAGTAATCCACCGGGGATGCACCGAAACAGTCGCACGGGATATTGTTAAAGCTGACGATTGCGCCGCACTCCTGCTTGTTGGTGCAGGCAATGAAGTCGGGGCCTTTCTTCATAAGGCGCACCGTGACAGGTGCGCCACAAAACGGACAGGGTTTGCAGCCGTTGGAAACGTGTGCTTTCATTCGATCTTTTCCCCTCTCGTGACGCCGATGTCATATTCAGCGTCAAAATTTTCGGCGGTGACGCCGCAGTTCGCAAAACCACGGATAAAGGTTTCTTTGCCATGCTCGAAAGCCTGATTTTGGCTCGTGGCCGTGATCTTGTAGAACGCGGCACAATAGCTGGACGTGTTTTCCGGCTTCGGCAGGATGCAGACTTCATATCGCATCAGGCCCGCGTCCTGAATGGCCTTGACCACAGCGCACGTTCGTCCCGCAGCTCGTCGATGTCATCTTCCAGCACCGGGAGATCGAGAAGCCGCTGTGAATAAAGTTCCTCATGTCGGCGTAGGCGATTTCAAGATCGCGGTCGATTTCTTCAAGAGTTCTCAATGCTGCATCCTCCCGACGAATGTTCCCGCGTACAGGCGCGGGCCGATGGTGTAGTGATAGTATTCGTGCCCCCGCTGGATGCCGGCAGGCGTACCGGGCACAGGCTTCAAAACCAGCGTGTGTCCCGCGATGCTGATCGCATATTCCCCACCTGGAACAAGGTCAGCCATCCAGCTTTCGGCAGGCGCAGCAGCCTTGCACTCCCCATCCATGCAGCAGATGCCGTCCGGGCTGCCTGCGGGACGATGGAGAATAAAGAGAGCTGCTCACAGGCTTGCATCATTGTCGGCCGCCTTTCGTGTGCCTGAAGTCTGCCACGCCGTAGCTGCCATTCTTGCAGCTGTGCATCTCGAACATGGTCGGCGTAACTTCGGGCGTTGAACACGGCGTATCAAGGCGCTTGCTTTCATAATCTCATGGAGAGTGCCTTTCCATGCTGCAATCTCGCTGTTCGTGCCGCTGCTGGTAAACATTTCCCCGCAAAGGCGGCATTTGTAGACGTTCACAAATTTTGTCAGTGCCATAATCAGCCCCACCTTTCTTTCAGACGTGCCTTGCATTCCTCGGCCTTTGCAACGACGTATTCGGCAAATTCTTCCGGCGGCAGGTCGGCTTCCCGGAAAGAGCGAATCATCTTGTCATATTCTTCGCCCAGCGTGGTGAGCTTTGCGGTCTGTTCTGCGCTCAATTCCAGCTCTGCGGAAAAGTTATAGATCAGTGCGCCCCATGTGGCGTCCACGCCATCCAGCGCAAGGTTGAAGCCGTAAATCTGGCTTTGCCGGGAAAAGGCTTTCATGTTGGCCCGCTTGATGTTGCCGCCGCAGAACGGACAGCAGCCGATTTTGATTTTTTCGGGCTTATCCATTCTTCTGCCCCTCCTGCTGCTGTTTGGCGATGGCATCGGGCCAAAGTTCAGGCCGAACATAATCAGATAAGATGCAGCCCTCGCCAGTCGTGGCAAAGATGCAGCCACCGGGTTCACACTCTGTTTGCTGTTTGCAGTAGTCGGCTAAATCCTGGGCCTGTGCAGCCGCCTTGTCGTCAACAACTTTTTTGCAGATGGAGCCGGTTTCAAGTTCGATGCGGTCGCGGGTGCGTTGCACCTTGTAGGACTTGATTTCCCGGATTTCCTCGGCAGCGATGCTATAACGTCCGGCCAGCCAGTTCAGATAGGAAACCAGCTCTCCAATGTCGGTTTCAAGGTCGTGGTTTGCGGTTTGCCGTTTGATCTGAACTTCGTCTTTTGACATATCCGGGTCGGCGGCGGTCGCCAGATTGACACGGCGCAGTTTGTTGATGCTCTTGATGGGCGCAGCCAGATGCCAGATGCAGGATTCAATATCGTTTGCAAGCAGGATGTGCGTTGCCCAGCTCTCAATGTAGATCGTATCGAGGGAAAGCAAATATTCCATCTGCTCGACCATGACTTCAACGTCGGCGATTTCCTCGGCGATGTGCTGCGGGTCGCCCTCGGCGGCGGCCTGAATGAGTTCGGCCAGCTCTTCGGTGAAGTGGTTCATCTGGAGCTGTGCTCCGTAGTAGGTGGCACTTTTCAGGTTCAGCTCCGTGATCTTTTTGTCGGTCATGTGGTTTACTTCCAATCAAATTCAAGGAAAAAGCCCAGCGAACTGAGAATGGCTGCCACGTCGTCCCAGTTCAGCGACGTTTCAGCCGCGGCTTCCGCGAACTTCTGCGGGTCGGCCGTCGGGTGGCGGTTGCCGTCGGCGTCCTCGATGCGCAGCTCCAAACCGATGCGTCGGCAATTTTCAAAGCCGTGGACAGATTCAGATTGTGATCGCGGGTCAGCGCACGGCTAAGGTTCGCAGGGGTCAGGCCGCACTTCTGGGCCACCTCTGCCTGCCGCTGGCCGGAATCTTCCAGCAGCTTTTTCAGTTTCGTGTTGATGTCCATTTACAGACCTCCTTTTTGTTTGTGAGCGGTTTTTGCTTTGCTTTGATGCTTTCCACTCTTATTTGTGAGTAACAAGGGCATAAAAAAATCAGGCTATCAGGCGGCCTCGTTCAGCAGGAAGTCCATCACCTTCGCGGCGGTGAGCTTCCTTGCGCTGTTCAGCGGCGCGGGCTGCTGCCGCTTCCGCTTCCCGCTGCTGGACTTCTTCCCAGCGGCGGCGGTAGATGTAGCGGTCAACGGCCGGGGCGACGGCCTGCACCAGAATCCCGGCGGCGACGACGTAGCCGAACGGTGCAATGCACTGGGCCTGATACTGGGTGTACCCGGCCAGCATGAAAAGATTGGTCATCATGGTTCTTCCTCCTGTAAGCGGGGGCTGTGGGACCTTGCGGCTCCCCTGCGGTGTCGCAGCTTAGATAACAGCATCTTCCTCAACGCTGTTCTGAAGTTCATCGGCTTCCTCCGGGGTGATGTAACCCATGATGGACAGGCCCACCAGAACGCCGTAAATCTGGCCCTCGTAGTAGTTGATCTCGTCCATGGTTCCGGCGGTGGCCAGATCGTCGATCATGCGTTCCAGTTCGGACAGGTCCCGGCCCTCGGCGGTCAGGCGGTTCATAAGCTCTTTCAGTGCTTTCATGGTGTTCTCCTCTCGCGGTTGTGAGTTGTGATTCATTCTGTAACTATATTATCACTCTTATTTGTGAGCAAGTCAACAGCAAAGGAAACTTTTCTTGATGTTTTTTCGGCCGCTTTATTTTATAGTAACCTTTACGTTTCTTCTTCTAAGATTAAGTTTAATATAATCTTTACCACCACCAGTACCAGATTCTGACAGATGTATCCATACGGTACACATACCGTATGTCGGGCCGTAGTGGTGGTATGGGTGTCGGCCTTACTCGTCCATATTTTCAAAATAAAAGCAGATTTTGCCGAATCCGTGGTAATAGCCTCCTTGATAGGCTCCTCCGGGTTGAGGATAGAATCCGAATATTTGAGAGCAAGGCGGGACTGGATGGAACTTCCGGCAGGTCATGCAAGCGGGCGCGAAATGTTTCCAAATCGTCGGAGCCTTTGAAGCGGGCGCAATCCGGGCAGGCGGCGACCTGCTGCCCCGCTTTGCCTGACTTCAGAAAGAAGTGCATCGGGTTGATGATACAGCCGCAGTAAGCGCAGCGGCCGTGCGTGGCATTGTAAGCCACTTCGCGTTTGTTGGGCATGGCTATGATCTCCTTTCAGACAAAGGGCAAGCCCCACGTTTGCAGAGCTTGTCCCGGTGCGGCGGCTGATTACTCAGCCTTGTTCTTGACCTCCTCGCAGACTTCATCGCTGCCACAAAGCCAGCGCGGAATCCGGCGCGGGCCTGTGCCACGGCTTCGGTGCTGATTAGCTCGCCCAGCTTGGTTTCGTGGACGGTGGGCAGGTTGAGCTTTTCGCAGAGTTCAGCAAGCGCGTCCTGCGTGGCCTTGTCATGCTGAGTGTCCCATGCGGCGTCACTGTCAACGAGCTGGTCAAAGAGGATGTCAATCATGCTTTCCATGGGGAAAGTCCTTTCTCCCGGCTTTGGCCCGCCGGGTGGGCGTCTGGCGGCTTCTGTGCCGCGTTTTTATTCGCCCGCCGTGTTGCGGGGCTATGGATAGAATATCACTCGTTGAGGGCCTGCCCGTGGGCGTCGTGGCAAGGTGCGCCAGCAAACCAAAGGAAAAGCTGCTGCCGGTCGGAAAACTCTTCCGTCCAAGCGTTGCCATCGGAGTTATCGACACCGACGTACAAATTGCCCTCTTTGGCAAAGAACTTGCCTTTGGATGCAGGCGCATCCGGCTTCTGAATGACGCATTGCAGATAAAAGGGCGAAACCTGCGCGGCGTGGACGATGGCCCCCATCTTCGGGCTGGTCTTTTCGTTGCCTGCGGTGTGCATGACGGTTGCAATGATCGCGGATGCGTGTTCGGCAGCAATGTCCATCGCTTCGTTCAGGTTCTTGTAGTTGGCCCCGATGATGGCGCATTCGGCCAAATCGAGATATGACAAAAGGCCGTCGCCCTTGATGGTGTTCGGCGTGGATGCGATGGTCAACTGACCATTGGAATATTTCAGAGTGATTTCAGCGTCTACCAGCTTACCCATGTTGGATCTCCTTTTCTTTTTGGTGGATGGTGGTGCGCAGGCGGGCCAGCAGGATGCCGGTTTCCGTCGCCTGCGGGTCGTTGCTGAACAGATCGTGACGGTTCATGTCCAGCCGTTCCTTTTTTGTGATGGCTGCAAGATTGTCCAGCGCAAAGTTTCGCTTGTCGCCGTCCTTGAAGATAACGACATATCCCGGCGGCAGCGGGCCGTTCGCCTGCTCCCAGATCAGCCGGTGCTTTGGTACAAAGTTGTCATTGCAGTTCGGCCGGGACTTCTTCATCCTGACCTTGACCTCGATATAGCCGTCCTGTGTGACGCGCTCGTAGCCGATGGGTTTCAGGTTGTGCGGGGTGCATCCGGGCTTGAACCATGTTTTCTCACAGCCCTGTGCGTGTGTTCCTGGCTGCGGCTTATATGGGCAGCAGCCTTTCTTAAAATATCCGGTCAGGCCGCTGTTCAGGCCGTGGCGGGCGTAATACTGTTTGATCTGCTCCGGCGTGTACTGGATACCGAACTGCTCAAAGAGTTGGTCGCACATCTGGCGGTGTCCTGTGCCCTTGTAGTGAGCAAAGACATAGTCCTTGACTTGCTGCGGGAAGCGTTTGGTCGCTGCGCCCTTGATCTGCCCTGTACCGCGGCCATTGCGCAGCTTATGGTTCGCCTTGTAGGATTTCATGGACGCGGCCGTGAAGTTCGTGCCAAAGGCTGCATTTGTGATTCGGGCCAGCTCTTGCGTGGTCGTCCCGGCGACGTGGGCAGCTATAAAGGCGTGTACCTCCGGCTTATACTTTCGGGGCATTGGTTTCGACCTCCAGCATGGGCGGCAGCTTTTCATTCGGGGCCAAGCACTCGTTGGCGCAGCGGATGGCCGACAGGGCCAGCTTGCCGTTGTTCACGATCTGCTGCGACACTTGCGTGACGGCGCGGGAACGGTCGATCTCCTGCTTCAGCTGCTCCGGGGACAAGCTATCATCGTTCAGGCGTTCCAGCTCTTCAAATAGGTAATTGTTCAAGGCGGTCAGGGTGTTGTTCATAAAAATGCTTCCTCCATGGTTTTGGGGATGTGGTTTCGCTGGATGCCGTATTCTGCGATTTTGCAAAACAGCTCAAATGCCTGCTCGTCCATGATGACCGCCTGCGCGGTGGACATTGCATAATCGTGGGTGGCGGCCTGCATCCGCAGGGCAAGTGCATCGACGTTGCAGCCCGCCCGCTTCATCAGGTTGTACATCCCGGACAGGTAATAGCGGCGGCTCCAGCCGAAATAGTCGCAGAACTTTCCGACGTAGCCGTTGAACTTCTGCTTTCGCTCCAATTCGGCCAGAGCCTTTCAAACATGGCGTTGTCTGCGGGTGCGGCTGCTGGCATTGCATAGGCCCCGGCCTGCGGATGCTGGGCAGAACTTCGGACGTCACCCACCGTTTGAACTTCTTCGCGCCGGGGAGCTTGCTTTTCAGCATCAGGCTGTACAGGCCGCTTTCATTGATCAGCGTTGCAGCCGTTCCGTTGATGATGAACGATTCGTGCACCGTGGTATCTTCATCATCAACATGATCGCGGATTGCTTTTTGCGGGTTTTTGTAGCCAAGCGCAGCAGCAACATCTTTTCCGACGAACCAAGGCTCGCCGCTGATCTTCAACCCCGGAGCCGTCCAAAGTCGGGGTTTTCAAAAATGGTCAGGTCATTCATTGCGGGTTCTCCCTTTATCGTAACCTTTACGTTCTCCTTCATTAAATTGATATAACCTTTAAGTACCACCAGTACCAGCACCAGATTCTGACAGATGTATGGATAGGGTATCGGGTTGTGGCGGTTTGACGTTATATCATGCTTTTTGCTTCATTCTCGATTTGCTGCACAAGTTCTTCATTTGACAGGTCTTCGAGGGTCAGCCAACGGCCATCATGCAGCCGCATGATAGCCCGGGCCGGGGCGTTTTCTTCCCGGGCAAGTGAAACGATGCCGCGCACGATGTCTGCGCTGGTCGTTCCTTTGAGGATTTCCCACGCCCAGATGTATTTATAGTTCAATCTTTCACCGCCTTATTATGATATTTCGGGCCTTTCGGCAAGTTACAGGGTGCGGGCTGCGCTCTTAAAGCCGAACACCGGGACATAGGTGTCCTTGCGGGTGGTGTCATGTGCGCTGACGATGCGATACTTGACATTCGGGTTCTTGTTGCGGTTCATCTCGCTGCGGTAGGCGGCCACGGCGTTGTCGTAGGCTCCCGGCCGGTGTGGAACGAATAGGTGCGCCAGCCTGTCACGTCGGTTTCGCCGATGGGCAGGAATCCAGCTTGCAGGATATAGATTTTCTTCGTCATGTGGATGCTCCTTTCTTGCAGGAAATAAAAAGCGCAGAGCCGCCAAGTGCCTAACCAAGCATTTTCCGGGTGGTCGTGCCTTTTACACGGGCAGGACGCCCGATACCCAGAACCATAAAACGGACACGCTCATTGTGTCGCGGCTCCCGCGACCTTGCCCAGCTGGCTGCTGGGTGGTTTCGGCTGCTGCCATGCAGCCATCATCAGGCGGGTTCTTCGGGCGAAATAAAGGGCGGCTGCGGGCTCGATGCCGTGGGCTTTGCAGTATGCCGTCGCTTCCCTTTTGTATTTGCAGGTGTGAACGGTCAGTGCGCCGGTGGATGCCAAGCAGCCATTAGGGAGCCTGTGCGTGTGCGCGATGACTTCATAATGGCTCTGCATATAGCTGCCATCATAGCAGCCGAAAACGTGCCGCTTTTCGATGGTGTAGATCATGCCATACCCTCCAATCTTGCCACGACGGAATCATAAAACGCCTTGTACTGCTTCTGGTCATTGACAGAGCGGCTATTCTCGCCAAAGTCCCAAGAGTACCGCTCAATCCACTTGTTGCACTGCTGTGACTGGCTGCGGAAATATTCGGCGATGTGGGTCTTGTCGATGCCCTCGACGATCTCGATCTGTGCGTGTTCTTTGTTCCACAGCTTTGCGGTGGTGTATTTCTCGTAGCCGTTGACCGTGACCATGATCGGCCAGAAGCAGGTGGAGTTCTTTGCCTTGCTCAACTCGCCGTTGCGCTTGATCTTCAGCAGGCAGTGGTCTTTGCCGCACCAGTCGGGGTCTCCGTCGCTGTGCTCCACGAAATAGAGCGCGTTGTCGGTTTTGAAGTATGCGCCGGTGATTCTCACGATGTCCCCGGTCTTGATTTCGATTCCGTTCTTGTCCAGCATTGTTTTGTCCTCCTTTATGCCATTACGAAAATGCCGCGGTCGTTGCGATGAAAGCCCATCTTTGCCATCGCCCGCTCGATGGGGTCGGCCACCCAGATGTTCACGCTCTTGCCAGCGACGTTGACTTCCAGCCGGTCGCCCAGATCGCAGATGGTGTCATAGAAGTTGATAGGGCTGCGGTAGACGGGATAGCCAGCGTTCTGGCTTGCGGTTTCGCTGATCTGGTAGTCGGTCGGGAACATCTTGTCGGCCGCTTCCCATGCTTCTTTCATGCTGCAAACTGTCATCGTTGTTTTCTCTCTTTCGTGAGCTGTAAATCATCTTGTGATTATATTATCACTCTCATTTGTGAGTTTGTCAACAGGCGCGAAAGATAATTTTCAAAAAAAAATTTGGAAATTCTGGACGGTCGGCCCTGCTGCCAGATTTCCAAAACAGTGTGGGAAGTGGGTTACTGACTTAGCACGCGCTCACGACTTACTGCGCTCCCGGCTCATACTTCGCCCCTTGCCTTCCGGTCGTGCTTCCCTCGCTGTGCCTTTATTGTCCTACTGTTGAACAGAGATTCCAACAGGTAAAACGTCAATGTTTCCGGGTGCGTTTCGGCAGTTTTTGTGTCCGATGTCAACGAAAAACGACACATTTCCCACGTTGCAAATGGGCTTTCGCCGCGTTATACTGTTAAACAAAAGAAAGGCGGTGCTTTTCGTGATTTGTGAATCGCAGAAAAGAGCCAGCGCGAAATGGGACAGGGAAAACATGATGATCGTCGGGGCAAAGGTTCGCAAGGAATTTGCAGCGGAGTTCAAGGCCGCCTGCAAAGCCGCTGGAACGTCGCCCAATGCGGTTATCAAAAAGGCTATGGCCGATTTCATCAAGTCGCATCGCGCCGATGGCGCGGAATAATACAGGGCAGAAATGCCCGCCATAGACAGGAGAACATATCATGCTCATTACAACAACGGACACTTTGCAGGGCGTCGAGATTGCCGAATATATCGGCCTTGTGACGGTCGCTACCGCTGCGGACGGGCCAAGCATGAAAGAAATGGTAAAGTGCCGGAACGGTGACTATTCCGTCGTAGGCGAAAATGTGAACGCCGCTCTCGTGGCCGATCTGACACGCGCAGGTGAAAAGGTTGGAGCTGATGCCATAATCGGAGTTCGCTTCCAGAACGTCGGCTTCGGCATGAAAACCAGCTACACATACTCCATGGGAACAGCCGTCAAGCTGAAAAAGTAAAGAGAAAAGGCCCGGTGCCGCAAATCGCGGTTTACCGGGCCTTTGTCGTGCTGCTGGTCAGATGATTTCGACGCCCAGCTTTTCGGCTGCATCGAACAGGACGCGCTCAAAGTCGTCCGGGCCAGCCGCTTCCCATTCGGCGGTCATGCCGGCCGCTTCGCACAGCTCCGCGCAAAGTTCAGGCTCCCAAGTATCGGCGGCGTTGATGTCTGCGGCGATCTCTTTAGCTTCTCTCATGGTCTTGCCCTCCTTACAGGCTTTCGATAGTGTAGGTCAGCGTGGTGTGGGTGTCCATGACGTTGCCGTTTTCGTCTTCGGTGTAATCGACGTCGGGGTTCGTGCCATCAACATAGCTCTGGGCGTAGTCGGTCAGGTAGGTGACGTCCTCGACTCGTAGGCGTTCAGCTCTTCGTTGAGCTTCAGGCCGCCGACCTCGAAAAACTCGTTTTCGTAGTCACAGCCGGTGTTGTTGTCGGTCATGGTGATGGTTGCGATCTGCTTGCCGTCGGTGAACTTAGTCATGGTAAATACCTCCAAAGGCAAGATAACATTTTTACTCTCATTTGTGAGTGTATGGGGCAAAAGAAAAGCCGCTGCCAAAAGGCCCAGCAGCGGCCCTTATCGGGCCACGCTGCTGGCGCGGTCGGTGAGGGCTGCAAGGAAGTCCAGTTCCTTTGCCCGCAGGTCGCTCTTGTCAAAGATGGAAAGCACCATTTCGCGCATGGTGTAGTCAACCAGCAGGCCAGCGACAGAGTAGCCAGCGGCGGGAGCCTGTTGTGCAGCAGCCGGGAAGCGGATGGTATTATCCGCTGCGGCAGGCTGCTCCGGCTCTTCGTCCAGCAGCTCACGCTCTGCGCGGTAGACCGGGGCCATGCTGTAATGATCGGGATGATGTATTCGCCGTCGGCGTTCTCGTAGAGCTTGGCGCGGCGGGTCTTGCCGTTGCGCTCAAAGGTGACGGTCTTTGCAGTGCGCTTGATGATCTTGATGGTGGTCAAGGTCTCATGGTCGCAAGCGTACTGGTCAAAGTAGACGTGGCCGACTTCAAACTTTTTCATGGTGAATACCTCCGAAACATAATCGATGTTGTGTTGCGTACTTCGTTCTTACAAGTATATTATCACTCTTATTTGTGAGTTCGTCAACAGCTGCGATAATATTTTCGCTCTCATTTGTGTTGAAAACTCGGTGCAAAATGTGAAAAAGCATCTTGATTTCAAAAGCTGGATGTAATAAAATAAAGGCGGTCGGAGTAATGCTTCCGATCCGCCTTCATTGTGGGGCGTTTAGAGCGGTTGTCTTAGGGGGCTGCCGCTCTTTTTATTTGCCCTCGCCAACGATCTCCTCGACAGCGTCGCGCAGTTCGTCAAGGGTTTCGCACTTCTTGATCAGAACCAAGATGGCCCGGAGAAGTGCTTCACTTACGTTCAAGTCCATTCACCTCATTCCTTTCTGTAAGAGATTTTATCTCTGCCTTACAAGAATACTATCCTCCGATTTTGATTGAAAGTCAACAGGTGTGATAACAAAATATGCAAAAGAAAAAAAGGCCCATCTACGAGCGAAAAATGCTCAAAGATGGGCCTTTGCTTGATTGAGTTTTAAGCAAGTTTTAATCAAGCTCTAAGCAAGTTGCAAATAAAAAATCCCCCGGTCTGCCAACGATGTACCCGGCGCGGCGCGTTGGGCTTCGGTCAGATCAGGGGATTTTGTGCTGCCATAGCGGCCAAATAAAAATCAAGAGCGAAACGCCCAGACCGGGCGGGCCGCTCTCTACAAAGGCCGGAGCTTTTCAAGTGGCTCTATTTTACCCGGATTTCGGCCGGGTGTCAAGCTGCGGGAATCGCACGGAGATTGCACGATAATTGCACGGAATCGCGCGGCGCGCATTTAATACGCGCAAATCGCGCGTTTTGCGCTGATTTTACGCTGATCTTTTTGCAAAAACGCGTTTTAAGGCCGGATGTTCCCGGCATTTATGTCGGGAGCATACCATTTTCGTGAGGTGCCGAAAATGGTCATGTTTTCGCGGCGTCAGGCAAACATCACATATAGGTTTTCTGGCTGCGCACCTGAGCTTCGATCATGGGGGTCAGGTAGGCGTCCACGTCGCCAAAGGTCTGCTTGATGAACAGAATCGTTTCGGTGGTAAGGGACTTCTTTGCGGTCGCCAGAGCGTCGGCAAGGCCCGCTTCTGGGCTGCTTCGTCGAACTTGTCGGATTCTTTCAGGCTGTCAACGTAGGTCTGGTTCACGTCGGACACGGCGTTAAAAACCGCGTTGGCGGAGTTCTGGATGCAATGCTGCACAAACTGGTTATGCACATAGCTGTTGGCGATGCTGGCGGCCTTGTTGACGCCCCAGCCGAAAATGACGGTAAAGGCAGGGATGCAGGCGGTAATAGCGACTTTCAGAAATTCGTCCATGATTATTCTCCTTTGTTTTCATTGTCCGGCTGGCTGTCGTCGGCCGGGGTTGTGATCTTGTGCTTCTTGATGGTTGCCATCGCTCCAAATTCGACCATCCAAGGGGCGGCCATTGCAGCAATAGCCAGACTGTCCGGGGCCGTGACGCTGTGCCAGTAGAGGCCAGAATCGCGGCGTCCAGCACGGTACACATGAAAAGGCAATAGATTACGGCTTTATCCATAAAACCGCGCTGTGTGCCCTTTCTCTTGCGCTGGCGTTGTTTGGCAGAGGTGACGTTGATGTGGACTTCCTGCATGGGCGTCACCTCACAGCTTTTTCAGGTACTTGTCCGCACCGGACAACGCCCGCCACGATGCAGGGCCGCAAATGCCATCGGCGGTCAAACCGTGCTGCTTCTGGCATAAATAAGGGCCTGCGTGGTAGCAGGCCCGAAATTGCCATCTTCTTTGAGCTTCAGGAGCTTTTGCAGCAGGATGATCGCGGAACGGTTGGCGGCCCCGGTGCTGCCCTGCCGGATGGTGGGCAGAATAAAGGCGTTGTATGTGGTTGAGGGGTAGACCCCCGGCGACGTGCAAAGCCACGTTGCCTTGCCTGCGCGGGTGTCCGCGTGGCACATGGCCGCTTTGGGATGCCAGTAGATGCCGATGCCGCCAAAGCCGACCGCCTGTGCGATGATGCCAAGAGCGACCGGGTTCACGGTTCGGTTGAGGGTGCGCAGTCTGCGGCAAACCCATACAGGTGCTTACTGGTTCGGCTGCCCTGTACGGCCTTGCTTGCGTTGTGGACGACGCAGCGATACCCGGACGTGATCTTCAGCGGGACGCCCAGCACGTCCCGGATGCGTTGCAGCTTTTCTACAAGCTCCGTGTCGATCATCTGGGCTTCACACTTTTTGCACTGGCATTCAAACTCGTCGCGGGTGAAATTTTTGGTCAGCGCGGTGGTGTCTCCGCGCTTAAAGGTTACGATGCTCATAGAGATTCGCTCCTTTCGTCTAATAGTTTGCGGTTTCGTCTAAAATGCGGCAGAGGTTAGACGATTGCTCACAGAAAATCGTGACTTTCCAAAAGCTCGTCATATACGCGGTTGATGTTGTCGATGGCATGGACACACTTGCCGTTCGGGAAATTCTTGTGCGTGGAGCAGTAGCCTCGTAGTCCTTGATCGTGCCAAGGATTTCGTCAAAGTGTTCTTTGGTGTGCCGCCGGTCGTGCAGCAGCTCATCATTAAACCGCAGGATTTGGGTTCGCCAAAGGCTGGCGGTTTGGGCGTCGTCCTTTTCGATATGCTCGTCCAATCTTTGCCGCGTTTCGGTCTGGCACTGCTGCATCGTGTCAAGGCGGGCCGTTACATCGGAGTTCAGGCGGCTGCCCAAAAATTTCATAATGGCCGACCAAGGGTTGATTTTGATAGGTGCAATCTCGACAAGGGACAGCAGGACGATGACGGCAGGCGTGACCATGACAGGCCCCCACGCTTCCCAGATGGCTTTCAGGCTCATTTCAGTTCACCTCCCATCTGTTCGGATTTGGGCCGCAGGTCTGCGCCACAGTCTTTCATGCAGCAGCCCACAAGCAGGACGCCAAATTCGGCCCGCTCTTTGGTAGTCGGCTCCCCTGCTGCTTCCAGCCTGTCCAGCAGGCTTTCGCACAGGTCAGGCCAGCTTTTGTGCTCTTGCTTCATGGTTCCCTTTCCAGATTCCGGCGTCGGGCTGTATGAGCTTTCCGTTCTTCCGCATGGTATCAAAATAGATCAGGTTCAGGCGGCCGCGCAAGCTCGCGCTGTCGGTATGCTCCAGCAGGCCGTTGACGCTGGCCGTGCGGCGGTCAAAGTCGGCTTTGCTCATTTGCCCGGTGGCGTACAGTTCAGTGATCTTTCGGATTTCGCGTTTCAGCCGGCTGGTGGTGGACTTGCGCAGCTTCATGTGGGTGGCGTAGATGCGAACGCCCACAAATTCGATGCCAGCTCGTACAGGTCGGATGCACGTTTTGTCGTTCAGATCGAGGTGGAGTTCATCGTTCAAAAATGCTTCGATTTCGGCTTTCCAGCGGTGCAGGGTTTCTTTGTCCTTTGCCAGTATAATCACATCGTCCATATAGCGGATGTAGTAGTGGATGCGCAAGACGTGTTTTGCAAACTGGTCAAGTTCGTTGAGATATATGTTCGCAAAAAGCTGGCTGGTAAGGTTGCCGATGGGCATACCGACGTCATAGAGCCAGTCCCCCGGCGGCGTATCCTGTGGGGCTTTGCCGCGTGGCAGGCCGAACGGCTGTGCCCTGCTGTTTATGACCTTTTCCAGAAACGCCATCAGCTGCGGGTCTTTGATGCGCTTCGAGAGGATGTTCAGCAGCTTTTCATGGTGGACGCGGTAGAAAAATTTTGAGATGTCCAGCTTCAGATAATACCAGCCATCCGGCTTGCGGCTGACCTTCCGCACCCAATATTGCAAGCGGGCGGCGGCCCGGTGGCTGCCTTTACCCTTTCTGCAAGCGTAGGAATCCTCAATAAAGAGCTTGTCATATATCGGGTTCAAATACTGGTATAGGCTCCACTGGACAATGCGGTCGGAGTAGCCAAGGGCCATTACAAGCCGCTTTTTCGGAACATATACCCAAAGTTTGCGGTATGGGCCAAGAATGTACGTCCCGCCCAGCATTTGGGCTTGAATGTCGAAAATATTCCGCTCAAGCTGCGCGGTAAAAGCCAGAACTTCGGGCCTGTATCGCTTGCCTTTGCGGGCATTGTGGTCGGCTTCTATGAGGTATTCAAACTCCGTCATAACCGCCCACGCATTATTGATCGTATTTATATTTTGTGCCATTGTTTCACCGTCGCTGCGCGTGACGTTCCCGCCTTCGCAGCAATACAAAATTTTTCCGGGTTGTCTGCCCGGAATGGTAAATAGGCTCCTTTAGACCCACATACCGATCACAGCCCGTAGATTGTGACCCTCCTGTCCGATGTGGTGTCACCGCACATAATGTGTGTTGCAGGTGTAAAGCGCAACGGCCCCCGATGTTCCAGTTCGAGTTCGAACGCGGATTGTTGAGGTTCAAATTGAACACGCCGGCGTTGCCGCCGTTGTTCCAGTTGCCGCCCCGGAGCGGGCACCGTAGAAATACAGCCTATCCCCATGTATGAAAAACGGCAGGTCATTTCAGCGTCTTTAGATAGCCGCCTAAAATCCTGCCGATTTCATCGTTGTATCTCGCCCAGATTTCATACTGGTGCATATTGAGCGGTGGCGGGTATTTGCCCCCGTGTAACTTTTTGTTCGCCGCCAGCCGCACAAAGCCACGCAGTACGTCGAGCTTGTCGTCCAGATTATTGGCGGTCGTTTTCCTCATGTGCCTGTTGTCAATCTGGATAGAGAGTTCATAGAGGTCGGTCATAATTTCTTTGAGCTTGTCGGACAATGCCCGGTCTTTTCGCGGGAATTGCGTGACAGGCTCCCAAGCATATAAGATCATTTCCTCGATTCGCTCCCGCAGATGGAACGGCTCATAAGGTTGGCCGCCCTCTTCGGGTTGCCCCTGCTGGGGCGGCACTTCGGTTTCATTCGGCACAGTCAACACCTCCAATATGGTTCAGCGCGGCGGCCCGCTGGCCCACCGCGCCTTTATGGGTTCTTGCTTTTGGCCCGCGCTCCCGCGCAGGCCGTCAGCTTATCAGGCTTCAGCGGGCAGCTCAACAAAAGCGCAACGGCCCCCGATGTCCCAGCGCGAGTTCGAACGCGGACTGCCGAGGTTCAAAAGGAACACGCCGGCGCTGCCGCCGTAGCCCCAGCTGCCGCCCCGGAGCGGGCACCGCTCCTCTGCGCCGTTGTTGAAGTAGAAGTAATCGCCGCCGTAGGTGGCATCGATGCCGTCGCCGGTCAGAGCGGTGTCCGGCATGAGAGCCAGAGACATCAGCAGCAGCTTTGCGGCGTCGCTCACGCCGGAACCTGCGGTGATGTCCTTGAACGAGCAGCCCCGGCCCTCGTCCTTCTGGTCTGCAATGGTGGTATCCCATACCGCCTTGCGCTCACGACGTTCAGCTTGATGCTGCCTCGGTGATGCCGTTGCCGTCCGGGTGATCAGGCTGCCATCGCTGGCTTGATTGCTTTCCACGCGCTGCCGGATGCTGCATAGGACACGGTGTTGTCTGCGGAGTTGTTGTCAAGGATGACCTGCAATTCGCCCTTGACCAGACGCAAGCCCAACACCCATTCCCAGACGTTGCCGTTCATATCGAACACGCCGGACATTTTGCCGTTGTGGCTGTAAGTAACCGGGCCAGTGCCGGTCAGGATGCGGCGGTCTTGCCGCTGTCCTGTACGCCGGGTGCAGGGATGCCGACATATTCGGTCTCGCGGCTGTCCTTGCCATAGTTGTTATTGCCGTAGGGTTCGCAGCCGTGCTTGTGGCACCAGAGCGCAATGGCGGCCCATTCTGCATTGGTGACTTCGTGCCAGCTTGCCCTTTGCCCACACAGGATGCAGCGAACGAATCATAGGTGCGGCTGACAGCAGGATCTTCGGCGGGCAGGCTGTAAGAGCGGCCATTATAGACCTTGCTCTGGTACTTGCCCAGCCAGAAGCCGGAAATCTCCTTGCCGTTGACGCGGAACGCTGGGTGGATATCGGTGCTGGAAGTGGACAGCACATCGCAGAGCCGGAAAGCCGGAATCCAGACGTGCAGGGACGGCTGATCGGTGTCGTCCATCATCAGCTGATTGTCGGGAAAAGCGCATTTGACCGCAAAAGCGGCGGCGTCGAAATTGTTTGCCATAGTTCAGTCCTCCTTACAGGATGCTTTCAAAGTCTTCGATGCTCCACAGGCGCAGCGTGACCTTTTCGGTGTCGAGCGGCTTTGCCTTGCGCTCGATGTGGGTAGTGGCGCGGTGTCCTCGGCCTGCACATCGGTGTCCTCCGCTGCTGCGGCGGTCATGGTGTCGTTTTCGGCAGGTCCTTCGACCTCGACGTCCTCGTACTCATAGCCGGGGATTTCGACCTGTGCGACGTAGTACAGGCCGTTGTCTGCATCGACGGCCAAGTTGCCCTGCGCGTTGGCGGTGATGGTGGCGGTGACGGTGTCCTCTTTCTGGTACTTTGCGAGGTTCATCACAAGGGTGCTGTCGCAAAGTCCAGCTTAGTGCCGCGCAGCTCATAGTCGATCTTGCGGCCAGTGTTCAGCTCTTCGATCTTCATTTATTTCGTACCTCCCGAAACTTTGATGGTGACGACAACGGTTTTTGCGCTGCCATCATGGTGGAGCTTAAAGCCGTTCGCCAGCTTGTCCTTGACGGTGATGTCACCAAGCGGCCGCCGGAATAGCTCTTGACGTATACGTCCACGTCGTAGGCGGTATTCTTGCGGGTGGTGGACAGGCCGACGGCGGTGTCTTTGATGCAGTAGGGCCAAGGGTCGCTGCCAGCGGTCAGGGTGACGTCCTTGACCTCAACGGCGGTTTCCTTTTCCAGCGCGGTCAGGCGGGTGTTTTGCTGGCCGTTCAGCGTGTTGATGCTGGCAATGCTGGTATCGTGACCGTCGGTGCGGCTTTCCAGCTTAGTGGTGCGGCGGCCAAGCCACTGGATAAGGGTCTGTGCGATCTTAACCGCGATGTTGGTATCATGCAGGCCGACTTCAAGGCGGTTGAAGTTGGCCGCGCTCATGTTCGTGCCCTGCTGGATGACTTGCCGCCGGGGTGAGGGTGTAGGTGCCATCATCGTTTTTCACCAGATTGTAGGTGTTGGACGGTGTGACAGCATGGTCTTTCCAGAGCAAAAAAGTTAAACATAGATTTTCACCTCCTTTCGCTTAAACCAGCTCGTAGAGCGGAAACTCCCACAGAGAAATGACGCCCTGCGTGGAGTTTTTGACAATATTTTCGCTGGTCTGCCCAGCGGTTTCACCGTCCGAATCAATGATGCGAACGGCCGTGATGGTCAGCGTCGCGCTGTCCTGCGTCTGGCAGACGACTTTCAGGGTGTTGCCCTCGATTTCTTTCGAGGTGATCATAGCGTCGTACCAGACGCCGCCTGCGTAATACTGGATTTTGGCGACGCGCCGCAGCCAGTTGTTACGGATTTTGTTCAGGAAGTTTTCATTCCAGAAAGCGGCCATATAGTGTTACCTCCTTAACTTTGGGATGCGAAACCCTGCCCGCAAAGCGGGTAGTTTTCGGCGCATTCGGTGACGGTGTAGCCCACGCCTGTGACGTGCCTTGCATTGTTGCCCAGCATGGCCGTTTCCGGGGTCTGCCCGGTGGGCATATCGGCGTCGGACGTGTAAGGGTATGCAGCAACGTGGGGGTCATGGGTGGTCTGTGTGACCGTCGCCCGCTGGATGTAGGCGGCGATGGATGCAGGCTCCGGGGTTGTGCCGGTGGGGTTGTCCACGTCGGCGGCCTGCTTATAGTCCATGATGACAGGCAGGTGGCCTTTCTCGGTGACGGTGGCGGCAATGTAGTACGCGCCTTTGCTGGCAACTTCCGGCTTTGTGCCTGTCAGGTCGTAGTCAAAAACGTAATGGGTGCGCCTGCTCTTGACGACGACAGGCCGCTTGTAGGTGACGGATGGGGTGTAGATGATGTGCGCGGGAATTTTGCGGGACAGCAGCTCCAAAATATCGCTCATGTAGAGCGTGGGTTCGTCGCCGCGCTCAAAATTGATATAGAGCATATTGTTCCCGGCTGCATCGAACGGCTCGAACAGCACATCGACGTCGGCGTTGGTGTAGGCGTTTATCATTTCTTTCAGCAGGGTGGCCGATACCCGGCCAAAGCCTGCAAAGAAAGATTTGATCAGGCGGCGACGTTCATCCAATGTTCGGGTCTTGTCAAGGTTGATGCTCAAAAAGACTTCCATCTCGCGGATGGTCGGCTCGTCCATGTTGTCGATAAAGGCGTTGTTGTAGACCTGCTCAATGGCGCCCTGTGCCCCATCCAGCAGCTTTCCGTCTGCTTTGAGGATGGTGACCATCTCGCGCACATTGCGGTAGTAGCGCGGGTAGTAGGTGATCAGCTCGTCATAGTTGCCGGGAAAGTCGCGGGGGTAGAATTGCTTGCGGTCGGTGCTGCGCTTCATGTGGTGACTGTCACCTCCCCGGCCACAGGGATATATCGGCTCCGGGCCTGATATTTTCGGTGCTGCCGTTCAGCGTGAGGTTTTTGTAGTCCACAACGCTGTCCAGCTCAATGATGATTGCACCGATGCGGGCGGCGCGGATGACGACATCCTCGGCGGCTGCCGTGGTCAGCACGGTATCTTTGAGGTAGGCGTCAATCGCTTCTTTCGCCTGCTCCTGGACTTCCTGCGGGGTGAATCCGCTGGCAAGGTCAGCTTCAAAGGCGACGTCGATTTTGATTTCGCGGGCAGAAACGGCGGTAAAGTGTGCGCCAAGGTTGGCGACGCCCTCGCCCAGCCCATCACCGACGGTGTAGGTGTAACCGTCCACGGTGGCGGTGTAACCTTTGGTGGCCGGTCGATGTACTGCTGAACCTCGGCAATTTTGGAGCCGGAACAGGCGCGGCCGGCAGAATCAATCAGCACAGCTTTGACGGTGTTCGGGCCGTTCCACAGTGGATAGATGCGGGCATGGCCGATTCCGTCGATGCTTTCGCACCACGTTTTGTAGTGCTGCTTGTTGCCGTTCTCGGCGGGGCCAGCTATTTTTTCCTGTACGCGGGTGCGCAGGCTTTCGTCGTCCTCTCGGTCAGTGCCGTTTTCGTAGATGGCCCCAAACCTTGCATTTTTCAGGCCGTCGATCTCATTCACCGGGATGCTGCCGTTCCCTCATAGACGACGTTGCCAGATTCGCCGGGGACTTCTGCTTCGAGGTAGTATTCGCCCTCCAGCGTGTTATACCGCAGGACGAAATACAGACCGTCGTTGTAGAAGCGCGTCCCGGTGTCCGGGGCTGTGCCCTCAAAGGTAAAACGGTATTTTGCCGGGGTCGCGGCGTGGCGGGTCATGCCGTACTCGCTGGCCTTGTCGTCCAGATCGTCACCGGTGGCGGTGGCGATGGAAACCAGCCTGCGGGCCACGTCGATGTCGGTATAGAGCTTCGCAATTTTCAGACAGGTGCCGGACACGGAATCGTAGAAGATGGAGCCTTGCCGGGTGTCGATTCCATCGGCTTCAGCGTCGGCCAAGACTTCCTGCAAGAGGTTTTCAAAAGTTCTGTCCTCATACATTTTTTAGATCACCTCCTCAATTTCGATTTCGCCAAAGATGGTGTCGGCAGTAAATTCGATGTGTGCTTCGTCGTCCTCAAACGTGACCGAAAAATCGTGACATTCGAGGATGCGGCTATCCGGGGCCAGCGCGTCCTTGACAAACCCCTCGATGACGGATTCGGCATACTCGCGGCTGGCGTCCTTTGCAATGACAGCATCTTCAATTTCGCTGCCGTACTGGTTATCATAGATCAGGCACTTAAAACGCGGGGTTATGATGGCCTTTCGGATGGCCTGCTGCACGGCTTCGATGTTATCCACAAAGCCGACGATTCTCCCCGCGTCAAGGTCAAGGCGGTACGTTTTGGACGGCTTTTCCTGCGCGTCCTGTACCTCTGCAATTTCAATCGGGATATAAACGGCCATGTCAGATGTCCTTTCCTGCTACCTGCCCAGCGACACGGTCAAGGACGTAATAGACCTTGCCGTTGTTTAGCGAGAGCATATAGACCACATCGTCCTTTTGCAGATGGTTATAGACTTTCAGGGTCATTTTGTAGGCGTTCAGCTTTTCGACATAGTGTTTGTGCTTGACGTTAGTGGTCGGCCCGCCCCGGCTGTCGGTGTGGACGTGGCCGCCGTCCATTTTGGTATAGGTTTCGTCGCGCAGTTCGCCCTTGTCCCCCATCGTATAGTCCGCGTGGGTGGTGTAGTCGGTGAGGTGCCAAGGTACGATAAGCTGATTGCCGGAGATAATGAGCTTGCTGTCGTTGCGGCGGTAATTTCGAGGGGTCGTCTTTGGTGACTGTACCTGCAAGATGGTGGAGCGACCGGGATAAGGCCTGAAAGAGCTGCTTCAGGCTGGTTTCGTTCATGGTCAGCTTCCTTTCTTCTTAATCTCGGCCGCGTGGTGAGCGTGACGCTCATTGTGTGCAGATTGTCCTCAAAATAGTGGTCGTCGTCGTCAACATAGTAGGCGCGGTTGATGTTCAGGTGCGGGATGCGCACCAGAATCGCCTTGCCGGATATGACGTCGGCGTCGCCCAGTGTGTTGAGGTCGAGCGTTTCTTCCGGGTCGTCCAGCGTGTCAAGGACGCTGCTCACAAGGTCTTTGACCTGCGGCTTCGTGAGCGATTCATCCGGCTGCTGGATTTCCTGAAAGATGCCGATTTTCTTTTCGAGGGCGGCGTTTGACTTTTCGGCCAGCGTAGTGCCCTCTTTGGAGATCATCTTCACGCGGGTTTTGATGTTCTCGATGCTCTTTGTGTAGGAGTAGCCGTAGAGGTTGGCGTCGCCATCGACGACAAAGGAAATGACTGATCTTTGCGCTGCAAAAGGGACAGCTTTCCTTTGTCGCTGCTGACGTAGTGCCGGATGCCGGTCGCCTTATAGTCAAGGCTCAAAGCGTCCAAAACGGCGTCCTGCCCGGTGGTTTTGCTTTTGGTCAGCTCCGGGATTTGGTAAGAGCATTTCGCCACTTCCCCGGTCGGGATGCCGAACCGGGAACAAACGTCGGTGAAAACCTGATCGGCACTCTTGTTTTTGTAGACAAAGGTGTCTTTGTTGTTGGCAAGATAGATACCGTTGTCGTAGGCGGTGAATTTCAGGCGTTTGGTGTTGCCCTGATTCTGATTCAGCAGGATCCCGCGGAAGCGTTCCTTGCCATCTACGAGGAAAACGCACTGGTTTCCATCTTCCACGTCGATGCCGCTGCGGGCGTGTTTATAGCCGTCGTCGTCGATCATGGTGACGGTCAGGGTGCGGGCAGAGCTGCCCTTGCGCCCTTTCCAGTGGACGGATTTCACAAGGGCTGTCATGTCGGTTGTCTTTTTGTTCTGGACAATCAGCAGTTGGATTTTCGCCAAGCGGCAGCCCTCCTTTACGGAATTTTGAGCACCTGCCCCGGCTTAATCAGATTCGGGTTGCTGCCGATGATCGACTTGTTCGCGGCGTAGATGCTGTTATACTTCGAGCCGTCGCCGTACAGGGATTTGGCGATGTTGTACAGGCAGTCCCCCTTTTTGACCGTGTAGGTCTTTGGAGTGGATGCGCTGTCAACGCGGGTCACGGTGTCCTGTATGGTGGCGACAAGCGAGGAATCGACGGACACGGTTTTCAGGGAAACTTCCTGATACTCTTTCAGCGTGATGTCGTAGGAGTATGTGCCGACGTCGCCGCCCTCTTCGCGGTAGTTGAAACTTTCGATTGTGCAGTACAGGTTGATGAGCATACCTGTGCAGATGAAGTGAATCGGGACGCGGCTTTTCTTCCAGCGTTCGATCATGCGAACGTAGAGGATGGGCGGCACGGCGATGATGGACTTCATGCCGGGGAAAGAGTGCGCCGGGAAAAAGCTGGAAAAAGAGAGCTGCAAGGCGGGACGGCTCTGCATGATGGTCACTTCTCCCAGCCGGTGAGGTCGATGCTCTGGTTATTGGAGCCGTTTTTGACGTAGAACTTTTCAGGCAGGACGGGCAGCCTGATTTTTTCCCGCTCGGCGTTCCATGTAAACCAGATTTGATAGTTAATACTCATAGGACAGCTGGCCCTCCTCGAAAATCTCCTGCTTGATAATGCCCATCAGAACAGGCTTCATGTTGTCGGTCAGCAGTTCCAAGACCTCGTTTTCCGTCAAGCCGCTGCCAGAGCCGCCAGAAACCTCGATAGTGCTTGCCGACCAGTTCGAGGATAATTCTCTTGACCGTTTCGGCAGGCGCGTTCTGGACGTTCTGCGGGGCTGCTGCGGCGTCGATGGGCTGGACGTTGAGCGGGGCAGCTCCAGCGTGGGGGCTGCTTCGGATGCAGGCGCGGCGGTGGCCGTTCCCTGCTGCTCGTCGGTCAGCGCGGGCGCGGTGGGCTGTTGCTCGGCCAGAATCTTTTCCAGCTCGGTGAGGTCGTAGGATTCCGTGGCCGCCTGCGGGGTGGCAGACAAGCCCATGTAGCTGCTTCGATTTTCGCAGGTCGGAGTTCTTGCCGGAAATGATGTCGGCCGCCTTGCCCAGAACGGACGCAAAGAGGGATTCTCCAGGGGCGGGTTCAGGGGCGTCGATGGTGATGCCGGTGACAGCCTGCAAGAATCGGTCGAACTGTTTTTCCTTGTCGGCCTGCTCCTGCGTGATGTGGTTCTCCACGCTGTTGTCCGTGGTGTAGCTTTCCGTGGTGTTTGTCACGTCATGGCTATCATTCAGGACGCTGGCGTCGGTGAGATCATGGCTATCCGTGACGGAGTAGTCGTTCGCAATGTCATTCGTGACATCGTGGCTGTCGGTAGTGATGTACTGGTTCGTGACGTCATGGCGGTCGGTGTTGGTGGTATGATCGTCCGTGACGGTGTTGTAGGTGGTTTCGGATGCAGGCGCGGCGGTGGCTTTGGCCGGGGCGTCGTCGATGCCGTTCAGCGCGTCAATGATGCGGTCGGTTTCCTCGGTCGGGAAAACGGTGCTTCCCTGCTTCCCGACGATCAGCTCCGGGCCGTTCTCACCGGCGACGAAAATATCTTCGGCGTCGGTCGTACCGCCTGCATGACCGGGCACTGTGGGCGTGGTAGTGGGCGGCGTGTAGGTGGTGCTGTTCTGCAATGCAAGGGCCACGGATGCGGCCACATCTTTTGCAGCGGCTACGGCGTCCTTTTTGCCATCTTTCAGCTTCTGGACGTACTCGGCGATGGTGTCCTTTGCAGCCTTTCCGGCTTCGTCGGACAGGTCGAGATCATCGACGGTCTGCTCCATTTTGCTCTGGAACTCGTCCAGCTGGCCCTCGTAGTCCGTTACCCAGTCGGCGGTGGCCTGCGCTGCGGCGTCCTGCTTCGCGGTGACGTCGGCCAGCGTGTTTGCCAGCTTCGACACGGCGTCCTTGTTGCCGCTGTTGATGGCACTTACCATGCTGGCGGCCAGACCTGCGGCCTGTTCGCTGCCATCCTGCACATAGGACATCAGGGCCTTGTAGTTGTCCTCGGTGATGCCCAAGTCCTGATAAGACGTGCCTTTCAGGGTTTCAATGTTGGCCGTGTATGTGTTCCAGTAGTTGAGCTGGGAATCCAAGGCGGCCTGCGCGTTCTTGACGTTGGAGTTGAGGTAGTCTTCGGATTTGGTGGACGCCTGATCGAACAGGTCAAACTGGCCCTCAAAGCTGTCCTTTGCGGCTTCGTAGGCGGTGTTGTAGGCTTCGCAGAGCTTTTCCACATCAGAGCGGACATCGCTGTAAGCCTGCGATACGGCTTCCTGCGCAGAAACGATTTCGTCGCCTGCGGCTTTGGCGTCCTCGGCCTGCTGGTTGTAATACTTGTCGATGACTTCGAGCCGGTCGGTGGTATCGTCAAGGGTCTTTTGCAGCTCGACTTGTTTATCCTGATACTGCTGCAACTCGTCGTTGGCGGCGTCGAGCGCGGCGGCCTGCTCAGACCACTGGGCCGAAATGGTAGCCATGCCGGTGGGGTCTTGCACGTAGAGGTCGGCAATGTAGTCATCATAGACTTTCTGGGCCTCGTTCACGCGCTCCTGCGCGGCGGCGATGGCGTCATTATTTTCCTTGATGGCTTCTTGCTCGGTGGCCTGCTGCTTTAGCAGGTCTACATATTCCTGATACTTTTCGGTTTTCAGCTCCTGCTCGGCCTGCTGCTTTGCCATTTCCTTGATGTTGGCAATGGCTTTGTCCTGATTGGTGGTCAGGTCTTCGTAGGTGAGGTTCAGGCCGTCAATGCTGCCGTTCAGCTCCTTGATGATGGCTTCCATCTGGGCCTGTTTCTCGGTGCTGTTTCCGGTGGAGCTTGCCAGCGCGTCAAGCTGGGCGACAAGTGCGAGGTTCTGCACCTCGCTGTCGTGGATGCTCTGTGTGCTGCTGCCGAAACTGTCAATCAGGTCGTCGTGCTTGCTGATAACAGCGTCGATTTGGGCGACGTGCTCGTCCACGCTCTGCCCGTTGTTGTCCAGAGATGCCGAAAGCTCGTCGATGCGGTATTTCAGTAGATGCCTGATCGGACGTATCGCCGTAGGCGCGGCAGGCTTTGTCATACTGCTCTTTGAGGGATTCCAGCTCTTTGGTCTGGGCGGAGGTGGTGGCCGTCATGGACAGGGCTTCGTCGTAGGTGTCCTCATACTTGTTGCCCAGCATGGTGACGGCTGCGGTCACGGCCGTAACAGCTGCGGCAGCCATCAGCAAGCCGGGGGCAAATGGGGAAATAGCCGACACGAACGCTTTGACGGTCGAACTCGCAAAGACAAAAGATGCGGAAACGCCAGCGACGCCGACGGCCACAGTGCCAAGACCCACACCGACCGCGGTCAAAGCCTTTACTACATTTGGATGCTCAGAGAGAAAATCGCCTACCTGCCCCCAGAGGTCGGCAAGTTCAGCGGATGCGTCGTGGATAGTAGGCTCCAAGACCTGCGTAAATGCAACATTCATTTTGTTGTTGGCCTTTTCCCACTTTTCGGACAGGCTTTCACCTGCGGCGGCGGTCTTTTCCAGAGTGCCAGCGGCTTCATCCAGCGACCCGGTCAGGGTGTCGGTGGTGATTGCGCCGTCGCGGATGGCCCGCGCAAAGTCCACGCCTACCTTGCTGCCAAAGACTTCCACGGCCTTTGTGGTGGCTTCGGAGCTGTCTTTCATGTTGGCAATTTCGGTGATGGTATCTTGCAGGGCTTCTTGTGCGTCCAGACCGTCAGCAGCAAAGTTCTTCACGGCGGTTCGCATGGCCGTTATGGTAGACGTGCCCTCGACGCCGTAAAGCTCCATCTTTGCCAGCAGCCGATGGCGTTTCAAGCGACAGGCCCATTTCCTGCAAGGACGATGCGCCAGTGATAAGGGTATTGCTAAGGGTTGTGACAGACAGGCCAGAGATTTGGCCCGCATAGGCAGATCATCAAGGACGTTCGGCAGCTTGGAAGAATCCTCGCCCCATTTGTTCATCACCTTTGTGACGAGCTGCACAGAGCCGACGACATCCTGCCCGGTGATGTCGGCAAAGTCCAGAAATTGCCCGGTGACTTCGGACAGCGTGTCGCCAGTGTAGCCCAGTCGGGTATTGATTTCGCCAACCGCTCCGGCCACGGCGTCGAGTGCATCGTCATTGCCGGAGTAGGCTTTGAGCATACTTGCGCCCAGACTGTCCAGCGCGTCCCCGGTCGCACCGGTGGCGTTGACGATGATTTTTTCCGCGTTGCTGTAAGTATCGGTCAAGTCGTAGACCGCAGAGGTGATCTCCTTGATGGTGGCCGTTATGCCGGCCGCTGCAAGGGCCTGCGCGATGGTTTCGACTGCCTTCAGCCGGCTCGTTCGTGCTGGCCTTGTCCGCTTCGTCGCTTGCCTTTTGGGTGGACTTTGCCAGCGCGTCGGTGGCATCGCTGGCCTTGCCGTTGGCGGCTGCCAGAGATTCGGCAGCGTGGCCCGCCTGCTCTGCGGCGGCTTCCAGCTTGTCAAGGTCTTCCGTGCCGGATGCCATGACCTGCTGATAGTTCTGCATCGCGCGTCGGCGTCAAGCTGGGCCTGTGCTAGCTCTTTGAGGGCTTCCGCTGCTGCATCGCTGGCAGCTTTCAGCTCGTCCTTTGTTTCGGCGGCCAACTTTTCGTTCTGCATGAGGGCGTCGAGCTGGTCGTCCGTTTTCTTGATGGACGCGGTCAGCTCGTCATGGATGCCGGCCGACGCTTCGACGGACTTTGCGAGATCGTCGGACGATTTTTCGCAAAGGGTCATCATGTCGTTCAGGTCATCCAGCGCGGCGGTGGACTTGATGCCCATATCGACAAGCTCTTTGGTGGAGTATGTAGCTTCCAGCATGGCCTTGTCGTAGCCGCCCACGGCGTTTGTCCAGTAGTCGGCTTTCTGGGCCGCTTCCTCGGCTGCTGCGCCGTACTGGTCGAGTACGTCGGCCATTTCTCCGGCAGCAGAATCCGCGCCGCTGGCGGCCCGCTCGATACCCTCGATGGACGTCGCCACGGTGTCGGCAGCAGACACGGCAGAGCTGGCAGAGGACGAAATGCCTTCCAGTGCCGCGCTGGCCGCGTCGCCTGCGGCTTCCCACTTGTCCATCAGGGCGTTGCCCCGGTTGGAGATGCTTTCGAGCTTTTGGCTCATTTCATCAATGAGCTGGAATCTCGCGGTCAAGTTTGCCATTCAGTCCTCACCTCCTTGCGGCTTCGGCTTGTATCCGGGCCTGCCGACGTTCTTCATCGACGACAAGCTCGGATGCGATGTAAAAAAGCTGTGTCCGGCGCGGCATGGCGTCATACTCTTCTGGGCGCAGGCCGTGACGCTGCCAGAGCGTGTGCGCCCAGTAGCCATCAGAGCCAGCCGCATTTATCAGTTTTTTGCAGCTTCCAGAGTGTCGTCCTCATCCGGGGCTTCGATCATGCCAAGGGCCTGCATGACGCGCTGGGCGACGTAGTCGTACTCACCGTGATGGCTGAAAACGTGCAGGGGCATTTCGGTGATGTCCACGCAGTTGTAGTAGCCATCAGCTCCTTGTCGTCCAGCTTCGGATAGACCAGCGCGGCCACGATGATATGGCGCAGGCGCGGGCGTTGTCGCGCTCGGTCTTCCAGACGACTTCGCCACCGTTGACCAGCGGGTTGCCCTTTTTGTCGGTGGCGATGCTGCGCTTGCGGTAGATGTTGTTGATCTTGTCGATCTCCTGCTGGGACAGCACCTTGACCTCAAATTCAAGGGTGTTGCCGTCGTCGTCCTTAAAGGATTCGGGGCCGGTAAAGGTGACGGTTTCCTCCTGCTGGGGACGCATGAAAAACTTCAGATTCTTGTTTGCAGTAGCCATATCGTAAAACCTCCATAAAAAGAAAAGCCCGTCCCTTTCAAACGTGATTCGTCAAAAGGGGCGGGTTTACATTCAGTTCGTTGTTATGATGTTTTCACAGCGGTAAAAATCGCCCTTTTTCACCGCTGTGGCGGCTTAGATGAAGTCGCGGGCGTAAAGGTCAGGCTGTCGGTGACAATGTCGCCGTTGCTGTCCAGAGCGGTCAGCGGCATTGCGCCGGTCGGGACGCAGCCGACAAAGGTACAGACGTCGTTGCCGTACTTGTCAAAGAAGTCGGAATCGCAGTCGTCCATAATGCCTGAATGGTGATCTCCGGGGTCTTATGGGTTCCCTGATACTTCTTGATGACCTCTTTAATCCAAGGGTTAGAGCGGTGGCGGGACAGGGCAACGGTGATGTTGTAGCCCAGCCAGCGGGTGCTGTTGGAGTAGTCGCCCAGCTGCTTGCCGCTCCAAGTGTCGGGGGTAAAAGTGCCGGTCGCGCTGACGGAATCGGCGGCTTCGACGCCGTCGATGAAGATTTACCCTGACGGATAGAGATCGGGCGGGTGTTAAAATCCATGATTTATGCTCCTTTCCGCTTAGTGGGTGTGGACGGTGAAGAACAGCTTTTCGGCACTGTCCACAGGCTGCAAATTGACGTCGAAATAGGTCTTGTCGCCGTAGGATGCGGTGCGGTCAACAAGGAAGTCCGCGTCATAGTCCACGTTGGTGATTGCGCCGACGTCCTCGAACTGCTTCAGGATAGACTTGCCGACGCCCTCCATGATGTCCCAGCCGACCGCGCTGTTGGCGTACTTGTTCGGCGGGAAGTTGAGCTGCACGGATTCCTGGAACGTGTCCAGAACGCGGATGACGCGGTTTTTGCGGTAGGTTTCATCCTTCGGCTGCTTAAAGCTGGTCAGGCTGTTGATGTCGTACTCGGCGATGATCTTATTCTCTTCGGACACAGAGAAAGCGAAATGGCCCGCGTTGATAGCGGCCACATACTCCTCATGGGTCAGAGCGGGGTTCAGGCCGGTTGCGCCATCGACCGCCTTATAGGTCAGGCTTTCGGTGTAGGATGCGCCAGCGGTCGCGCCTGCCACCCATGCGCAGGCTTCAGCAGCGGACAGGTTATCGTCGCCGATGGAGTAGCCATTCTCCACGGAGATAATGCCCTCATAGTCGGCCGCAAAGTGCGGGACGACTGCCTGCACACCACGGCCCATGTTCTCGCGCAGATACTTGATCTTCGTCTTGATGGCCGCCTGCAAGCTGCTGTCGGTGGTGGGAATGGCGACGGTGTTGAACTTGACACCCTCCAGCGTGTCCAGAAATGCGGTGACGTCGGAGTTCTGCGGGGCGGCGTCCGTGCCGCCGGTGAGGTTCATCGCGGCGACGGCTGCCAGTGCGCCAGTGCCGGTAAAGGTGACGTACTCGCAGTTCTGATCGATCAGGTCGGCCACGGTGGACAGGCCCTCGTAGAACGCGACGGTGTTGCCTGCCAGACTGACGGTGACGTCAAAACCTGCCACCGGGTTGGCGGTGACGTTGACGGTCAGAGAGTTGCCGCGAGTGCCGCCATATTTGGCGGTGGCGGTCAGGGTGGGCGCGGATGCGTTCTTTGCGCTGGCTTTCGTGCCCTCCTTGACGATGTAGACCAGCACCTTGCTTGCGTTCTTGCTAACGCTTCGCGGATCAGCAGCATCTGGCGGTTGGCGTCGCTGTCGTAGACGCTAAAGCCCAGCTTGTCATAGGCTGTATCCGGGCCAGCGTTGGTCAGCTCGATGTAGGAGCCAGCAGGGCCGTAGGCGGGCTTCATCAGCGGGATGATGGTAGTACCGCGCTCACTGGTGCCGACGGTATCGGTGCGCTCACTCTGAAAATTGATGTAAGTACCGGGCCGGGTCTTACCGGCCAGCTTGTCAAACTTGCCACCTGCCATTATTTGACCTCCTTTGCGGCCCACTCGTCGATGCGGGCCTGCACGTCTTCTTTGGTGTACTCACCGTCGGGCAGGTCGGCGGTCGCGCTGCAAAGGTGCAGGCAGAAACGCTAAAGACTGCGCGGCAGTTCTTACGCAGGGATTCCAGCGGGAACTTCACCGCTGCCTGCTCAGAGGTTGCTTTGGTTGCCATATAAAGCCTCCTGTATCATTTCGGATGCTGGCCTGTGAAATCGGGGTGCGGGTAGCTGACAGTGCAGCTCTTGACCGCTGCGCCGAAAGCCGTTTCAATACGCCGGGTGACGTAGATGTCCGGCTCGTGCCAGTCCTTGATTTCATAGGTCTGCATCAGGGTTTCGGGTTCGACTGCAAACGGCTTTCGGGCTGTCCAGTCGATTTGCAGCTGTACCGCGCTTTCGTCCACGGCCCGCAGGGTGGGGTCGCGGATGCGGATATACTTCCCTGTCGGCTTGCCGGATTCGTCGATCAGCGGGATTCTGTTGCGACGTTCCAGCAGGGCGTTCAGGCTGTGTAGCCAAGCTCGTATGCGTCCTCTTTCGTGCGGTGAAAGAATTTGACGAAAAGGGAAAAATTCAGCGCGTAGGTGTTCAGCGTGTCGCCGCTGCTGCCGATCTCCGGCCGGGGAAAGTAGACCGCCGGGATGCGGAACTGTTCAGGCACGTTGTTGTAGTACGGCGCGGGGCTGCCGCTCTTTTCGGTCAGAAAACGCATGATGCTGGCTAAGTCCTGTTCCAGCATGAGTTCTCCTTTTTTGTGGGTTTCGTTCGGTCAGATGGCCCCAAAACTGGCATGATGGCAAATGAAATCGACTTCCCGGTGCTGGAAAGTCGATTACTCGAAATATTCATCAAGCCAAGTTTGGAGCTTTGCGTCCAGCAGGTCGGGCATCATCTTGTCGAGGATGTGCAACGCGCTTTCCCAGTAGTGCTTGCCCTCGACCCAGTGCTGTTTCAGCACCATGCCGCCCTCTGCGGATGGGTCGTAAATGAAGCGGCCATCGTCCAGCCAGTAGCCGGGGACAAAGCGGTACTGTACGCCTTTGGGGTTCGTCCAGTGGCCGTCGTTGACGTAGGACGCATAATCGACGTTTGTGCCGACTTCAAGCGTCAGGTCGCCGTCGGAAAGCTCCCAGACGTTACCCTGCTCCCCTTTCTCAAAGGACGCCAGCAGTTGGCGTGTGTCCATGACCTTTCGCCGGACAATTTCGTCTTGCAGGATGCGCAAGAACTCGTTGCCAAGGCCTCCAAGAAAAGCTCCATTTCGCGCTTAAAATCCCCGGATGCGGCTTTGCCCATCTTCTGGAAAAAGGCGCGAAATTCGGAAACGTCCACGTTGACGGTCGCCATCACAAATACCTCTGCTGGCCCTTTGCGGTGACATAGACAAAAATGTGGTGGCCGTGGACGTCGTGCGGGATTTCCGCGATGTACTCATAGCCGTTCTTCTTGTCGATGATCTTATCGTTCAGGCGCACGTCCGTCCCGGTGGGCAGGGTCAGCTTGATGCGGGATTCCTTGACGTTGACCGGGGCGGTCTGGTTGATGGATGTGCTTTCGCTCTTGACGCCGAAATGACAGGCGACGCCGGGGACGTCCGGCTCTGCCGGGTAGGAAAAGGTCGGCTGTTTGTTCAGGCCATAGCCGGGGGAGCCTGTGTCTTTCTGCACATGGTAGATGTCGCACAGGTCGTTGAGAAATTGTTCAAATGCCATGTTGTGCCCCCTTACAGCCGCCGCATACGCATGGTGACTGTGCCGTTGGCTGCTGCCACGACGTAGTCGTCCAGCAGGGCGGCCAGATCGAGGTTGCGGACTTCGATGTCCGAATGATCGGCCGAATAGCTGTAATCGTCAAAGGTTTCGGATTTCAGCGTTTTAGAGGACGTCAGCGCGGCATTGTGGGCGTAGGCTTCGGCCAGCAGGATGCAGCGGTCTTGACGCCCTCCGGCAGCTCGTCCATGTCCAGCAGCCCTTTGTTGTGGGTGTAGGTCAGGATGTACTGTTCAGCGCGGGAGATGTCCACGGTCAGCTTTGCGTCCGTCCGTGCGACGACTTCCGGCGTTTCGGAATATTCACGCACCTGCTCCGGGGTTATCCAAGGACGTGCGGGCATGGGTCAGACCTCCCCAAAATCCGGCTCGGTGTCGTCGGCTTCTGCCGGGACGGTGACGGTCTCGGCGGCCAGCGTGTCGATCAGCTCGGCCTTTTTCGTGGTCTTCGTGACCTGGACGTCCATGTCATTTGCCAGACGCTTCAGCTCGGCAAAGGACAGGCTTTCGAGGTAGGCCCGGTCAAGGGTGGCCGGGGTGCTGCCATCGTCGGCCTGCTCCCCTGCCGGGGTCAGCGGGATGGTGTCGGCGTCAGCGGGGGCGGCCGTGTCCTGTTCGGCCAGAACATCGACCAGATCAAAGTAGCCGCTGCGCAGGGCGGCGGCTTTGATGGCTTCATCTGCGGTAAAAACATCGGGTTCCTCCCGCGTGGCATTGACCACGCCAGTGTAGGACATAGCGTTTTTCAGTCTGAGGTGGTACGTCATTCTGTTCTCCTGCCTTTCGTATCAGCGGGGCCAGATCACTTAATGTTGGTGATGATGGCGGCCGCGTCCAGCTCCTCGATGATGGGATCAAAGTCAAAGTGGACAACATAGAAACGCTTGTCCTTCATAATGGCTTCCTTGCCTCCACGGTCTTTCTGATCTTCATGCCGTAGGTGTTGACGACAATAAGGTTCTTCGGGTCGGTCAGAATGATCTTGTCATCAGGCAGGGACGGGCACTCGACGACAGGCACCTTTGCGGGGCTGTTGTAGATGGAATCAGGCACCGCGCCGCCCTTGTCGATGATCTGGTTCAGCAGGTGCAGCTCCCACTCCTGCGCACGATGGGGGGACATCAGCCAGCGCAGCTTGCCGTTGTTGTACTTGTTCGGCATGGCGTGCAGGGAGTTGTAGAACATATCCAGCGTCATGGAGTTGTTCGCGGTGGCGTCCACGACGTGTGCGCCCTCACGCAGCTGCTTAATCCAGCCGTCATTGACTTTCAGGAAGTCGGCGTCGCCGGTAGTGCAAGGGCCACGGCATCAGTGCCAGTCCATGCGCCTGCGCTGTGGGCTGCGGTGAACTCGTAGACCTTGCCGTCGTTGGAAACGAGGTCGCCTTTCTGGTAGGCGGTGGACGCGCTGAAAGTCTTGACCTTTGCGAACTTCTCGTCGCCGTTCAGGTACAGGTCGAGCGCGTCAATGCCGGTCTGGGTGGTCATCATGTTGGTGATGATGTTCTCAAGGTTCTGGCCCTCGATGTTCTCGCGCAGAGTTTCCTCGGTGATTTCCCAAGGCAGACGAACAGGGGTGCAGGCGTACTTGATCGAGGTGGTGTTCACGCCTGCGCGGTAGCCGTCGTCGGTGTCCTCGGTCTTCTCACGCAGCAGGCGGGATGCAATGCCGATCTTGTCGATCTCGCCGGAACGTGCGGTGCGCATTTCGTGGCGAACAAGGCCGCCCAGCGTGGTGGCTTCAAAGGTCTGCTGAATGAACTTGCGGGCCTGCTCACTGGACAGGATGCCCGCGCCTGCGCTGGGGGTAAAGTCACCGGTGTTGATGGCGTTGCGGATGATGTCTTCAATGGAACGCGGCATATTGGTGTCCTCCTTTTTCACTTACAGGATGCCGTGCAGGTAGCATTCATCCTGCGCGGCGGACTTCTGGACAGTGCCGGATGCACCGTTCAGGTTGGTGGGGTTGGCGCGGCTGTTCAGCACTGCGCTGACGGACTTTGCGACGATGCCGTCGATCAGGTCGGACAGGTCGGCTTTGGTGAGCTGCTGCTCCTGCTTCTGTTCCGGCTCCTGCTGGCCCAGTGCCTTTTTGATGGCTGCATCAACGGCGTTCTGGACAAAGTCGGGGTGATTTCCTCGTCCGCTGCCTTTGCGACGGCGGCCGGGGCCTGCTGCTCGGTCTGCTGCTGGCCCAGTGCCTTTGCTACGGCGTCCTGCACCAGCTTCTCGGCTTCGCTCTTGGTCATGGTTTTGCCCTCCTTGTTTTTGGTGGTCTTGGTGGATGTATCGTCGCCCGGCTTTTTGTTGTCGGGGTCGTCGGTTTTGTTAGTGGACGCGGCAGAATCGTTATCGGCAGCGGTCTTTTTGTTATCGTCCGTCGCCTGATTCTTGCCTCGTCCTTGCTGCTGCCCTTGTCGTCCTTCTGGCCGTCGGTGGTATCTTCCTCGGTGCCAGTTTCGCCGCCGGGCTTGTCCTTGTCGGGGTCTGCGTCAACAGATGCAAGGAACGTGCCAGACTGTCATACAAGCCCTGCAAGGCTTCCCGGTTCTTTGCGCTCAGGCTGCGGCCGGCCTTTTCGATGCGGCCCAGCTCCGGGGTGGGCTTGCACTCGAACAGGGATTTGGTCAGGGGCTTTTCGCTGCTTGCATCGGTCAGCAGGTTGGTGATAATCGTGCCGAACTCTTCCAGCGCGGCCTTGATGGTGTCTTCGTCGGTCTGGTAGGTGTAGGCCCCGGTGTAGCTGTTGTAGCTGTACAGGGCACTGCGCAGAGCGTCAAAGGCGTTCCAAAAGCTGCTGCTCGTGTTCGACTGCTTGAAATTGTCAGTGACCGCGCCCTTTTCGACGCGGCCTGTGCTTTGGTTACAGATGCGCTACTCAAATCGGTGTCCTCCTGTGCGTATACGCCAAGGCCGCCCATCGAAAGCCCGGTGATTTCGCCGTTCTGGATGGACTGCCAAAGGCTGTCGTCATTGATTTCTACGGTCATCAGCCAAGTGCCCTCTTTGACGGTTTCGCCGCCGATGTCGCAGTCGGATTTTGCAATCCAGCTTTCGACGACGGCGGTTCCCTCTTCGGACACAAAGTTGTGCTGTAAATCGACCTTGTTGCCGTTTTTGGCAAACCAAAAGGCTGCCTTTGCGATTTCGTCGGCGGTCATATAGTTGCCGTGGGCGTCCTCGGTCATAGGTTCGTAGACGATGCCAGTCACAAAATGGCGGTTGTCGTCGGACTTGATGATTCTGCCATAGGTGGTAAAGGCCGCCTTGCCGTCCTCGTTTTTGACGATAAGAAAAGGCCGCTTGTTGGCGGCCTTATCGACAAGGGACACGAAAGAGATTCGCGCGTCTGTGATTTCTTTTGCCTTGTTTACAGGTTTTGCCATGTGCTCACCTCCTTTTCCTGTTTTCGGGCAATATAAAAAGCAGCGTTGCCGCTGCTCTTTATCAGGTATTGGGTTCAGCCGGGGGTTCGGTTGCTTCGTCCGACATTGCGGCGGGCGGGATGATGGTCACATTCGGGTTGTCCAGAATGGCCTTGACCTCGGCCAGATCGGTGCCAGGTAAAAGTTCCAGCTCCAACGTGGGGACTTCATCGACAGCATGGTGCAGGGTGTAAGACTGATCATGCCGGAAAGCTCCATGCTGTCCAGCTTGATACTGGGATGACCTACGCGGGCTTCATCAATGGTTACGATCATGTTATTCATCCTCAATTCCGGCTTTCGCCTTATTTCGTGCGTCCAGCTCGGCTTCCCATTCGTCGTCCATGTCATCAATAGCCTGCTGTTGGAGCTTTTTCCGCTCTTCCAAGGGCAGGCCCAGAATGTCCTCCGAAACAATAGGCTGCTGGATGCAGTGGCAGTTGATGCGTTCGCCTGCGGGCAGGATAACGTCACGCGGGTACATGGGATGGTAGACGATACCGTCGGCCCCGATCAGCTCAAAGGCTGGTCTTTGGCGACGATTTGACCGTCCATGTCGATATGATTTTGCCGGGGTTCGTTGCGGTAGTTGCCGGTGTGCAGCCAGCCTTTGCTTTCAACGGCCGGGGACTGCATAAAGGCTTCCTGCTGGGCGACGCTGTGCGCTCCCAGAATTTCAGTGACCGCCACCCGGCGGGCGCGGTAGTGGGATGTCCAGTATTCGCCCTTGCCCTCTTTTCCATGCCGGAGTTTATGAGGTCAACGCAAAACTGGGAGATGTTGCCGCCGTTGTTGATTTCCTTTTTGAGCATGGCTTCCAGTTGGTCTTTGCTGGTCGTCCTCATAAGGTCGGCCAGCTCGTCGCTCCAGCTTTCAATCCATGCGGTCGTGCGCTTTGATACCCGGTCAAGTTTCAGGCTCTTGTCGGTCTGCTTCAGGTAGTAGGCCGCGTATTCGGGCAGGAACTTCGACAGGCGGGCGGCAAAGGGCTTTGCTCAATTTGGCGGTTGCAGGGGTGGCAGCGGTTACAGCCGGGAGCTTCTTTTCAAACTCATCCAGACTGCCAGCCGCTTTAGCTTCTCGCACAAAGTAGTCCGTTTCCTCGGTGAGTATGTCGGCCACGTCGTCCTCAATATCTTGCGCGTATTGGAGCGTTTTCTTTGGTTTCGCATAGCCTTCCTTTCCCAGCTGCTTCGACAGGTCGTTGTCGGCCTTGCGGATATAGGCGTCAATGGCCTTTGTTATGCGGTCGCAGTAGCACGGACGGATAACAAAACGCTGCTTCACTGTTCGCCTCCTGCTGCTGTTTGAGATCGACCAGCAGCTTCCGAACTTCTTTCATCACGGCGTAGACCTGCGCGTCCTCCGGGCGGCTGGCCGCTTTCTGGATTTTGCCATCAAGGGCCATCGTGAGTGCGCTAAGGTCAAAGCCGCCGCTGCTGGGGCTGTTGGTGATGGACAGCGGGACGTTGCCCCACTCTTCGTCGTAGTCGTCGGAATCCTCACCAAGATACTTGTAGAGGATTTCTTTCGCCTTGTTGGGGGTGACGCCGCCTGCGGCTGTTGCGGCGGTCAGCAGCTTCGTGATGTCGTCCGGGTTGGAGATGTTCGGCTCCAAGAAATAGGCTTCGACATACTTAAAGCCGTAGGCGTTCAGTAGCCGGTTATTGATGGCCCATGCAAGGCTCTTGCGCTCCGGCTGGAAAACCTGCTTCTCCGTGACCTCCTGCGCGGTCTGCGCGGTGGCACGGTTGAAGTCGGTCGTGTACCCGGTGTACAGGTCAGGCAGCAGGAAAGACGACTGTACCTTTTTGCGGTTGTTGTCCATGTAGGACTGGAACAGTTCATCTTTTTGCAGGATGGACGCCAAATCCTTGACCTCAATTTTCGGCTTCTCGGTTTCGTCAAAGTCGGTCTTGCTGTCGGTGGATTCGGTTTCAAGGACAATAAAGGCGTGTTGCCCTGCTTCGCCCTTGATGTCGTCCATGTACTTCGTGAGCTTGTCATAGCTCTCGTTGGTCAGTGTGCCACCCTGAATCATAATCATCAGGGCGTATGCCGGCCGTTGATGAAGTAGTTATTATTGAGCCGTTCGGCGCGGCGGCTACCATCGACGCCCAAGACCTGCCCTATCCAGCGCACTTCGCCGTATGGCTGGATGCCGATAGAGAAGTCCAGGATCTCGTTCGCTTCATAGGAAAGGTCGAGCTTCGCCATCTTCGAGGTAACGGCCATCGCGCCAGTCCATGCGGCGCGGGTCGCCGAACTCTTTGAAATAGACGGTCTTGCCGCCGACTTGCTGCCGGAACTTGCGGAACTTCTTCTTGCGCTGCACAGCTTCGCCGTGGTTGAAATAGGTGGTTTCGATGCGCGGCTCCAGTGGGACGGTCATTCGGATGGATGGCGTATCATGCAGAAATTCGATCTGCTGCACTTCCCCATCCAGATTGCGGATAACTTCGAGGTAGGCCACGCCGTAGGTTTCGCGGGCTTCAATGAGGTCTTCAAAGACTTCCTTTGTGTCCTGCTCGGTGTTCAGCAGCTCGATGATCTGGGCCATGCGATTATATTCCACATTGGCTTCATCGCTCTCTTTGACGTCCTCAGCATAGCGGACGCCGATGCCAAAGCCTGCAATGTTGTCTTTGTAGGCGCGGATGCACTGCGGCAGGATGGTCGATTCCCGGACAAGATCATGCAAGCCAGCCAGCTCATAGGGCGGCTCAATCCAGTCGCCCGCGTTAAAGGCTTCCTGCTCCGTGACCTGCGTCGTGGTGTCGGCCTTTTTGATGGGCTGCAAGGGTGGCGTGTAGTTCTTGCCCTTGATGATGCGGGCCTGCATGGGCCGGGGGTTCTTTTTCGTTGACAATGGGGTTTACTCCTTTCTTCCTGTGCCCTTTGGCGGGTGGGCCTTTGAGGCTTGACGGGCAGGCACAAAAGCAGGACGCAGTCAGCTTCATCCGGGGACGGCTGACCTCTGGCCTTGACGTCCTTTTTGCTTTCGATTTTGACCTTGCTTTTCTCCGTGATGCCGTATTTGCGGGTGGAGAGCTGCGCAGCCAAGTCTGCATCGTCGGGCAGGATAAGTTCGACAGGCTTTTCGTTGCCGTCGTCGTCAATGGTTTGGAGTAGCTTTTTAACAACGGCCATCATGTAGGTGGTCGTGTCGTGATAGTATTTGTGTTTGATGATCTGGCCGAATTTCACCGGGACGATGGAGAGCCACCAGAAACGGTCAGGGTCAGAGCGTTTTATCTGGCGCAGGTTGTCGGTCACGCCACCGCCGACGCCGCCGTTCGTCGATTTGACCGG
>ENA-OQLB01000061-OQLB01000061.1-human-gut-metagenome-genome-assembly--contig:-NODE-61-length-60251-cov-2.749751_pt1 | contig 60251 bp, 99 predicted proteins | sample MGYA00242656_ERZ504813 | MGnify/ENA primary metagenome ERZ504813 (study PRJEB26092, sample SAMD00036388) | human gut metagenome | host: Homo sapiens | study: EMG produced TPA metagenomics assembly of... | reverse complement strand
ATATTTCTTACCCCTCTTGTGTTGTTTTTTAACCTCTCCGTCACGCCTGCGGCGTGGCCACCTCTCCTATCGAGGAGAGCCTTGGCATTCTGGTAAAGCTTTCCCTCTTCGCCAGAGGCTCCCCTCGGTAGGGGCAACAGCGACGACCGCCGCCAGTGGCGGAAACAGGGAGTCGCTGTTGGGGCAGCGGCCAGCGAGACGCAAGCGAAGCGCTACGGATGCTGGGAGCCGCAACTCGGCCTTGTCGAGCGAAGCGAGACTGAGAGGTTTACTTAAAGATAAAAAAATACGGCAGCAAACATCCTTTTTGCTAGGACGAATGCTGCCGTATCCGTGGTGCCACCTAAATTACCGGCACAGCGTGCCAGTCACTTTGTGCGCTCTCCCCGTTGAAAGCACTGCCGCGATAACGAGCGGCGCACGTCTGCCCCTACTGCCCGCAATGCCACAGCATCCGGGGGTTCAGGGGGAAGCTCACGGGGGTTTGTTCAGGCCCGGCCATCTGCGCGGCTCACACCTGCCCGCACTCTCTGGAAGAGGGCGCTCAGGGCCTTACTTTTCCCGTTCATCGCTTTTTATGCAGAAATTGTATCACTGCTTTTTGTCCGTGTCAACATCTGCGCAGCAATTTTTACAGGTTTGTGCAGCCTGCCCGTCTTCGGCTCATTTGCAGCGCAGCTGCGGCACAAACCGTACAAAACGCTGCCCTCGCACTGCAGCGTGAAGCCGTGCTCTGCCATCAGGTGGGCGCGCACCTCGTCCATGAAGTGGCAGTCCAGATGATAGATGCGCCCGCACCGCACGCACTTGAGGTGCAGGTGCTCCCGGCAGTGACGGCCCTCGTCCACATACTGGAACACGGCCTTTTCGCCCTTGTCGGCGACGTATTTCATCACCCGCTGCTCTCCGGCCAGCTTGTCCAGATAGCGGTAGACGGTGGTGGGGTTGGGGCTGGCGCCCTCGGCCTCGAGATGCTCGAGGATATTGGACGCGCTGACCGCGTGCTGGCGGTTGCGGATGAGATAATCCAGGATGAGCTGGCGGGTCTTGGTGTTGTAGCCGTCGCTTCGTGCCATGATGCTGATACCTTCTTTCTGTCTGTAGTGTACCACATTTTATCTTTCGATGCAAAACAACAGCCAAATGCTGGCAACAAGCACAAAAAACGTTGTGAAATATGTGCAAAAATGAGTCAAGATATTTGGCTAAAACGGAAATCAAGCCAAACTTCAGCAGAAACTCTTGTAAAAAATATCCTATTATGTGATAATGAAATCGAGGTGATAGTTGGATGGTTTTAGGGATACAAGCAGAAGACGAAACATCCGACCGGAGAGAGAGAGACTGAAGAAAAGGAAGAAGAAGATGAAAGAGACGGAAGCACAGGCAAAGCTGAGCCTGAAATTACAGGCGTATCAGTACCTGAAAACCAAGATCCTGAACTGTGAGTACCGCCCCAACGAGTTTCTGAACGAGCAGAAGCTCTGCGCCGAGATGGGCAACATCAGCCGCACCCCCATGCGGGACGCGCTGGGCCGTCTGGAGCAGGAAGGGCTCATCACCATCCTGCCAAGAAGGGCCTGATGGTGGCGGGCATCACCGAGGAGGACGTACACAGCATGTTCGAGATGCGCCTGCTGGTGGAGCCTTATGCGCTGCGCACCTACGGCGCGGACATCCCCCGGGAGAAGCTGGAACACTTTATGCGGATGATGCACGAGCCGGACGTCATCGACGACTTCTGCAAGGTGGACGACGACTTCCACGAGCTGCTGATGAGCACTCTGCCCAACAAGTATCTCCGCTCGGCCTATGACCGGATCACCGGCCTGAACACCCGTTTCCGCATCATGACCGGCAAGGTGAGCATGATCAACCGGGAGCAGACCTGCGAAGAACATCTGGAGATCCTCGAGCCTGCCTGAAGGGCGACTGGAACACCGCCGCCGATGCCCTGCAGAAGCATCTGGAGAACGCCCGCGACAAGGCCGAGGGCGTCATCAAGGTCATCCGGCTGTGGTGAGAAGATAACAACAAAAGACCTCTCTGTATCGAAGGGGGCGGGGAGGTCTTTTTTCACACAGGAAGGGAAAATGGTTGAAAACGATCCCCCGAAACCGATAGAATAGGGACAGTTCAAATGTGAGGTCTAACAAAATGCAAAACAACACACTTTCCCGCCCGGGCCTTTCCCTCAGCGGCACGGCCCTGAAACGCATTGCCTGCCTGTCGATGCTGCTGGACCACATCGGCGCGTCCCTGCTCGAGAACGGCCTGTTCAAGCAGGAATCGTTCTGGCCGGGGGTTGTTCAGCTGGACGACGTTCTGCGGCTGGTGGGGCGGCTGGCCTTTCCCATCTACTGCTTTCTGCTGGTGGAGGCTTCCTCCACACCCACGATTTCAAAAAATACGCCCTGCGGATGCTGGGCTTCGCCCTCATCAGCGAGTGGCCCTTCGACTGGGCGCTCTTCTCGGGCGTCTACTGGGGGCATCAGAATGTCTATTTCACCCTCCTGCTGGGGCTGCTGGCCATGAAGGCTCTGGATACATACCGGACGCCGGAGGGGATGCCGGTGCTGAAAGGCATCCTCGGGGTGGCAGCCTGCTTCCTCGCGGCGGCGCTGCTCCATTGTGACTACGACGTGCTGGGGCTGACCCTCATCCTCGCCCTCTCATGACCCGGAAGGACAAAAGAGCGCAGTGCATCGCGGGCGCGGTGTTCTCCCTCTTCGAGCCGGTGGCACCGCTGGCGTTCGGGCTGGTCTGGTTCTACAGCGGCGAGCGGGGCGGCAGCTCCAAACTCGAGCAGTGGGCGTTCTACTGGTTCTACCCGGCCCATATTTTCATCCTCGGCATCCTTACAAACCTCCTGCTTTTCCGATAAGCAAGAAGCCGTTTTCATAAGCATTGCACACCGCCTGAACGGTCCTTTTGCTCACATACTGCGTTGCTTTCCCTTGCGATCCGCCAGGATCGCTGCGGAAAATCGCCTTGTCTGTGGGCAGAAATTCTCGTCATTCGGCGCACCCTGCTTACGAAAACAGCTTCTAACCGAAAATTATAAAAATATGACACAAAATTGCAACATGAAATGAGGGAAACTGGCAAAAAGTGTGATATAATAAACGATAGGATAGCAAAAATGCATCAGGAGGTTCTACCAATGAAGATCATTCGTGCAAAAGACTACAAGGATATGTCCCGCAAGGCGGCAAACATCATCTCCGCGCAGGTCATCATGAACCGAACTGTGTGCTGGGTCTGGCGACCGGAGGCACCCCTGTGGGCGCTTACGCACAGCTGGTGGAGTGGTATAACAAGGGCGACCTCGACTTCTCCGAAGTGACCACCGTCAACCTCGACGAGTACCGCGGCCTGCCCAAAGAGCACCCCGAAAGCTATTGGAGCTTCATGCACAAGAACCTGTTCGACCATGTGAACATCCGCCCCGAGGCCATCCATCTGCCCGACGGCACCAACCCCGACGCGGCAGACGCTTGCGCCAAGTACAACGAGATCATCCACAGCGTGGGCGGCATCGACCTGCAGCTACTGGGCCTCGGCCCCAACGGCCACATCGGCTTCAACGAGCCGGGTGAGGCATTCGAGCTGGAGACCCACTGCGTTGACCTGACCCCCGCCACCATCGAGGCCAACAAGCGCTTCTTCGACGGCAACGAGGACCTTGTGCCCAAACAGGCCTACACCATGGGCATCAAGACCATCATGCAGGCCCGCAAGGTGCTGGTGGTGGCCAACGGTCTGGCAAAGGCCAAGGCCGTCAAGGCTGTCGTTTCCGGCCCCGTCACCCCCGAATGCCCGGGCTCCATCCTCCAGATGCACCCCGACTGCATCCTCGTGGCCGATGAAGAGGCCCTGAGCCTGCTGTAAGGCCCGGAGGAACGCATGGACGAAAACGAAAAGAAAGAGCCGGAGACGGCACAGGAACCGCCCAGACCCGAGGACTACAGCCGTTACATGGGGACTTTGAACCGCATCTACCGCCGGAACAATAACCCCAAGCGCAAGAAGCTGGGCGACGGCATCGGTTCGCTGAAAAAGGGACAGCAGCCTGCCGCCCCTGCGCCGGAGCCGGGCAAAAAAGACCGCAGCTTCCTTGCTGTGGCGGGCGGAGCATCGTCTGATGGCGATCCTGTATTTTATCAAGCTCTTATAAATAAAAAGGGCCGCTGTGCAGCTGCACGGCGGTCCTTTTGCATTGCTGTAAGACTCAGACGTTCTCGGTCAGGAACTTCTCGACAGCCTCAATGGCAGCTGCCTCGTCTTCGCCCTCGGCGGTGACGGTGACGGTCTCGCCCTGACGGATGCCCATGCCCATCACGGCCATCAGCTTACGCATATCGCAGGTCTTGCCGTTCTTCTCGAGGGTGATGGCGCTGGTATACTGCTTGGCCAGCTTGACCAGCAGGCCGGCGGGGCGTGCGTGGACGCCGAGTTCATCTTTGATGGTATACTGGAACTGTTTCATGGCTCATAGTCTCCTTGTCGGATAAAAGGGGGATTCGGGTCGTTCAAAAAATCAGACAGCGCTCTCGTAGTCCAGCATGAACTGCACGATGCCGTCCATGGCCAGCTCGCGCGGGTCGAGCTTCAGCTTGCCCTCGCGGATCTTTGCGTAGCTGATGGGCATATACTGGTGGAGCATATTCATCGGGATGGGGTACTCGCGGAGATTGTCGAAGAGCTTGTTCATGGCGGCCACCACCTCGGGCTGGCCGATGTAGTAGCGGGCGCGGTCGGAGTAGCTGTACTTGCGGCACTGTGCCAGATGCTTCTCGTCGCCGTGATAGTGCTTCTCCCAGTTTGCGGGGGAGGCCAGCATGACGGCGTCCAGAGTCTCGATGAAGCTGGCGCGCTTTTCCTCGGGGACAAGCTCCTTCTCCATCATGCTCAGGGAGAACAGGGCCTCACGCAGGCCGTAGGTCAGGGCCGGGCCGACCTTGAGGATGGCGATGCCGTCGGTGACCATGTTGTACAGGTCGGCGGCGGTCTGGTAGTCGGTGGAGTGGCCCTCGAAGCAGATGTCCGGGAACTCCTTCAGGGCTGCGCAGAGGTCCACAGCGGCGGCAGGGTCATAGTCGAACACCTGCTCGTCGCCGAACTCGACGCCGGGCTGGACGACCACAGCGATGACGTCCTTCATGCCGTCGCCCACGCCCTCTTCAGTCCAGACGCGCTGGTAGGTGGAGACGGTGTCGCGGAAAGCATCGGGGCGGGTGACAGCCAGCGTGTCCTCAGCTCGGTAGCACCGCCGGGGATGGGCACTTCGCTGCCGATGACGAAGACGGGACGCATTGTATCGGGCTTCTCGGCCTTCAGCTCTTCGTAGCCCTTCATAGCTGCCTTGTACAGCTGCGCGCCGCGGCGTGCGATGACCTCGGTCTTGAGCAGGCCGGGAGCGTCGTCAGCCACCTTCATGCTGGTGTCGAGGTGGATCTTGGTAAAGCCTGCGCGGGCGTACCGGTAGACCAGCTCGACCGAGTTCTTCATGGCCTCGGCCTCGGGCAGCTTCTGCCAGGTCAGGGGGCCGAGGTGGTCGCCTGCCAGGATCATCATGTTCTCGGGCAGGTCGATGTCTCTGGCCATTTTCAGGACCATCTGGTAGAAGTCGGCGGGCTTCATGCCGGTATAGCCGCCAAACTGGTTGACCTGGTTGGCGGTGGCTTCGATCAGGACGGGGATGTTGCGCTCCTTGGCGCGGCGCAGCGCGATCTCAATGACCAGCTCGTTGGCGCTGCAATAAGAGGGGATGCCGCAGCGGATGCCTGGCGGCGCTTGTCCATCATTTCCTGAAGCGGGTGTTTCATGTTCGCTATCTCCTTCGTGCGTGCTTGCTTGGGTGGATGCATTGAATCAAGCTTGGGCTGGCCCATGCAGTAGGTCTGCAGGACGTCGTAGTTATCCTCCAGCACCACGAGGTCGGCGTCCTTGCCCACCTGGATGGAGCCCTTGCGGTCGTCCAGATGCAGGCACTTGGCCGGGTTGATGGTGCAGGAGTTCAGGGCGTAGTTGAAGGGGACCAGAGCCTCTTCCACGAGGATGCGCAGGCCCTTGTTGATGTTCAGGGTGGAGCCTGCCAGACCACCGGTGGCTGTCAGATGGGCGCTGCCGTCGGGGTAGATGAGGATCTCGTTGCCGCCGAACAGGTACTTGCTGCCCACGGGCGTACCCTTGGCCATCAGGCGTCGGAGATCATGATGGCGTAGTCGGGACCCTTGCTCATGAAGTAGTTGTTCAGGGCGGCGGGGGTGGAGTGGCAACCGTCACAGATGATCTCGCCGTACATGGTGCGGATGCGGTAAGCTGCGCCCACCAGACCGTTGGCACGGTGTTGAAGGGCGACATACCGTTATAAACGTGGGTCATGGAGCGCGCGCCGTTGGCGCAGGCCATGACAGCCTGCTCGTAGGTCGCGCCGCTGTGGCCGATGCTGACCACCACGCGTGGGCCGTCAGATAGCGGGTGAGGGCGAAGTCTCATCATGCTCCGTTGCCAGCGTGACATAGCGGATGTGGCCCCGGGCCGCTTTCTGGTAGTGCTCGAACTGCTCGATGGTGGGTTTGACGATGTACTGGTCAGGCTGTGCGCCCTTGTACTTCATGTCGAGATAGGGGCCTTCGAAGTGGATGCCAGGATCTCTGCGCCGTCGTAGCCGCTCTCCATGACATTGGCCACGTTGGTGACAGCGTTGGTCAGCACCTCCACGCTCTGGGTGATGGTGGTGGCGAGGAAGCTGGTGACGCCCTCCGAGACGATGTGCTCTGCAGTAGCGCAGCCGTCCTCGTTGGCGTCGTTGGTGTCGAACTCGTAGGCGCGTGGCAGTGGATGTCCATAAAGCCGGGGACGATGCGCTTGTCACCGTAATCGTCGTCCACATCCTTGGTTCCATAGGGCAGGATGGCGGTGATCCTGCTGTCATTCACCTCAATGGCAGCAGGGACGAACTGGTCTGCCAGCCAGACCTTTTTGCTTTGTATTACCATTTTAAATACCCTCCTTCTGGGCCGATAGCTTGACTTCATTATACCGCACGGCTTCGGAAAAATATTTATAATTTTCAATCGATTTGTTATTCGTTTCGGCAAAAAGACATAAAAATAATGGAGAAAACGGCCTGACAGGCCGCTGCGCGGAGGCTGGTTTGTCTTTTTCAACCAAAAAGTTATGGCTTTCAGTTACCCCCTTGTTTTCTGCGGTTTGGTTGTGATATAACAAACAAAAGAGAGCGGAACAACTCTGCTATGGAATTATCAGAAAAAAAGTTTTACCGTGTCCATTAGGAGGTAGATTTAGGATGAGCATTTTTAATCTGACCGAGGAGAAGATGAAGGGGACGTCTTCCACCTTTACGCCCATGAGATCTATCAGCAGCCTGCCACCTGGCGCAAGACCTGCGCACAGCTCGCTGCCTGCAAGGATGAGCTTCAGGCTTTTATCGATCAGGTCGTCAAGCAGGATGATTTCGACATCGTCCTCACCGGTGCCGGCACCAGCGAGTTCGTCGGCAACTCCCTGTTCCAGGCCCTGAACCCCAAGTACGACTTCAAGGTCAAGTCCTACGCTTCTACCGACCTCGTGCCTTCTCCCGAGAACTTCCTCTCCCGCACCAAGCCCACCCTGCTGGTGAACTTTGGCCGTTCGGGCAACTCCCCCGAGTCTCTGGGCAATGTGGAGGCCGCTGAGGTCGTCTGCCAGAACCTGTATCACCTGTTTGTGACCTGCAACCACGAGGTACCCTGTCCAAGATGGCAAACACCCGTCACAACTGCTTCGCCATCAACCTGACCCCCGAGACCCACGACCAGTCCTTCGCCATGACCTCCAGCTACAGCAATATGTATCTGGCTGCCTATCTGGCCTTTAACCTCGACAAGCTGGACGAGATCACCGCCGAGGTGGAGAAGCTGGCCGTCGCCGGTCAGCGCTTCCTCGATGACCAGTTCGGTCTGGCACAGAAGATCGTGGACGAGTTCGATTACAACCGCATCGTCTATCTGGGCAACATCGGCCTGAAGGGCGTCGCTCAGGAGTCCGCTCTGAAGACCCTCGAGCTGACCGCCGGCAAGGTGGCCACCATGTACGACTCCGAGCTGGGCTTCCGCCACGGCCCCAAGTCCATCATCGACGACAACACCCTGACCGTCGCTTACCTGAGCGATGACGAGTACCGCCGCCGCTACGAGCTGGATCTGGTCAAGGAGATGGCACACCAGCGCAAGGGCAACAAGATCGCCGTCGTCTACAACCACGACTGCGAGGGCATCGAGGAGCTGGCCGACTATCCCGTCCAGATCAAGGTCGCGCCGACATGGAGAACGTCCTGCTGGGTCTGGACTTCATCCTGTTCGCACAGACCATCGCTCTGATGAAGTCCCTGTCTCTGGGCATCACCCCGGATAACCCCTGCCCCACCGGCGAGGTGAACCGCGTGGTCAAGGGCGTCACCCTGTACCCCTACACGCTGAAATAATCAAAACAACGTCATAAATTCAGGAGGGCAACGAGTATGATCGGTTTGGTAGTTACCGGCCACGGCCATTTTGCAGACGGTATCCACACCTCTGCGCAGATGATCGCGGGCGAAAATGATTATGTCCGCTACATCAACTTTGAAGAGGGGATGACTCCCGAGCAGCTGGCCGAGAAGTTCAACGCCGCTTTTGACGAGTTCAAGAGCTGCGACGGTGTCGTGGTGCTGTCCGACCTGCCCGGCGGCTCTCCCTTCAAGACTGCTGTGGAGTGCATGTATGCACGCCCGGAGCAGAAGATCGAAGTCATCGCAGGCACCAACCTGCCCATGATCGTCACCGCCGTGACCATGCTGGACATGGAGGACGATCCCCGCTCGCTGGCAGACGAGCTTATCGAAACCGGCAGGGACTGCATCGCTCTGTTTGAGCTGGAGACTGCCACTGCCGAGACCGAATCTGAAGAAAGCGACGGGATCTGATTTATGACGATCAACTGGGAAGTTATCATCTGGACCTGCATCACGCTGGCCGTGCTCATGAGCGTCATCGGCCTCATCCTCTACGCCATCTCAGCCAAGAACGTGCGCAGCAAGCGCAAGGAGCTGGGTGAGGTACACACGGAGCTGAAAGTCGGCTCCCGCATCATGTTCGCGGGCGGCGTCTACGGCAAAGTGGTCGGCATCGACGACGAGGACACCCTCCGGGTGGAGGTGGCCCCCAAGGTCGTCATCACCATCTCCCGCTACGCAGTCCAGAGCCTGCTGAAATAAGGCGGCATTCCCCCATATTTGCTGCTTTTGCCTTTCTTTCATAACGGCAAGGCCCCCGCAGAATCTTCGGCATTCTGCGGGGGCCTTGTCATTGTGCGGCAAAAAGCGGGAGCGGACATCCCGAAGGACATCCGCTCCCGCTGCGATGTTATGTGAGTTTCAGATTTAAGCCTTGCCGTTGCTGCCGCAGACCAGGATCTTGCTCTTGACATATTCCTTGACGTACTCGCGGCCGACGGCGCTGTACTTCTTGGGGTCGAAGACTCGGGGTCCTTGGCGAGGTATTCCTTCAGGCCCTTGCTGAAGGCAATACGCAGGTCGGTGGCGTAGTTGACCTTGCACATACCGCGTGCGACGCACTCGCGGACAGCGTCATCCGGCACGCCGGAGGTGCCATGCAGCACCAGAGGCACAGACACGACCTTGCGGATCTCGCTCAGACGCTCCATATCCAGCTTGGGAGTTCCCTTGTAGACGCCGTGGGCAGTGCCGATGGCGACAGCCAGAGAATCGACGCCGGTGCGCTCTGCGAATTCAGCGGCCTCGGAGGGGGACGGTGTAGCCGTTGCCATTGCCGCCGTCAAGGTCGTCTTCCTTGCCGCCGACCTTGCCCAGCTCAGCCTCCACCGGGATACCGGCGGCGTGGCAGGCGCGGACAACGGACTTGGTGATCTCGATGTTCTCCTCAAACACATGGTGAGAGCGTCGATCATGACGGAGGTGTAGCCGGCACGGAATGCCTGCATGGCCAGCTCATAGCTGCTGCCGTGGTCGAGGTGCATCACGACGGGGACGCTGGCCTCAGAAGCGGCTGCGGCCACCATGGCGTGGAACATGGCCGGAGAAGCGTACTTCAAAGTACCGGGGTGGTCTGGACGATGACGGGAGCGCGCAGCTCCTCAGCGGCGGCGATGATGGCCTGCACCATCTCCATGTTCTCGGCATTGAACGCGCCGATGGCGTAATGGTTCTTCTGAGCGTCGAGCATCAAATCTTTGGTCGTAACTAAGGACATAGTAAAACCTCCAAAAACGTTACCTTCTTCAAAAAGCGTTAAGAGTTTAACGATTCATCCTTATTATAGATAGTCCCGGCTAATTTGGCAAGAGCAAAAAACGCCAAAGAGTTTGTCATTTGCGGTTGAAAGCTCAGAAGCCAGCTGTGCGTCCTCCCGGGCGGCTTCCAGAACGGTGACCACCTGCCGGGTCTTTTTCAGTGCGGCGTAGCAGGCATCATAGTCCTTGAGGGCCAGGATCATGGCGATCTCCGCCACCTCGTAGAACCACGGCGACTCGCTGTACTCGCTGCAAAGATCTTCCTGTCCGGGACGGACGAGGCGGAGCTTCTGGCAGTTGCTGCTGCCCGGCTCGATGAGGATGCGGCCCGCATCGCCGATGAGCTGGACGCTGCCCGGCGCGCGCAGTCCTTTGCGCCGGTACACTGGCAGAGGAAGTCGGGGTATTCCAGCAGGAGGATGCCGCTGGTGTCGATGCCGTTCCGGTAGAGGTTCGATGGTAGCTCACCCGCATGGGTTCACCGAACAGCCCCACCACAAAATGTACATTGTAGAGGTTCAGGTCCATCAGCGCGCCGCCGCAGCAGGCCGGGTCGAACACCGGCGGCACCTGCCCGGAGAGCAGGGCGTCGTACCGGCTGGAATACTGGCAGAAGGTGCAGGAGACGATGCGGAGAGAACCGATGTCGTCAAGATACTGCTTTGCAAGTGCATAGTTGGGGTGGTGGGCCGTGGTGATGGCCTCGAAGAGGAAGAGGTGCTTCTCTTTCGCCAGCGCGATGAGCTCGTCAGCCTCCGCCACGGCAGGGACGAAGGGCTTCTCGCAGAGGACGTTCTTTCCGGCCAGAAGCGCCGCCTTGGTCTGCGCATAGTGCAGGCTGTTGGGGGTGGCGATATAGACCAGCTCAATGTCCGGGTCGGCCAGCATGGCGTCATAGTCGGTGTAGACCTTCGGGATGCCGAACTGCTGTGCCAGCGCCTCGCCGGTGGCCCGCTGCCGGGAGCAGACCGCCTCACAGCGGAACGCAGGGACCTTTGCAAACTCTGCCGCCATCGTGCGGGCGATGGAGCCAGTGCCGAGGATGCCGATATTCATAGGAACGCCCCTCCTTATATACAATAGGTATCAGACGCTGCTCTGACAGTTCTGCTTGACGAATTCGCTGGGGGACATGTGGTACTTCATGTTGAAGGACTTGGAGAAATAATGGATGGAGCTGTAGCCCAGACGCAGCGAAATTTCGCTGATGGTATAGCGGTTCTCGAGGAGCATCTGACAGCTGCGCTCCAGCTTCTTGTCGTTGATATACTTTTTGGGCGACTGGTCCACCGAGTTCTTGAACAGCAGCTGCAGAGCGGACCGGGACAGCGAGAAATGCTCGCAGATCTCCGGGATGGTCAGCGGGTCGTAGATGTTGTCGTCGATATAGGCGATGATGCGGTCGAACAGCTCGTCCATGGCGCTCTGGTGGCCGTGCTGCTGGCGGGGGCCATGGGGGAGGCATAGGTGCCTTGGAGCAGCCGGATGATGGTCTCGGTCAGCAGGCAGAGCATCAGGCTGTTCATATAGGGGATGCCGGTGGTGCTCTCCCGGACGAAGGCTTTTAATAAGGTGTTTATCTTCTGGTCGTAGTGGAACACCCGGTTGATGAGGGCGTCATACCAGACTCCCGCTCCACGGGAGTCAGGTTGCGCATATCGAAGAGGATGGTAATATAGGAGGCCCTGTGCTCTTCGTCGGTGTACTGGGTGTGGAACTGGCCCGGGCCGTATATCATCAGGTCTTTTTCTTTTAAGTGGTAGAGCGTGCCGTCCACTTCAGTCTCCAGCTCGCCGGTGTCCACGTAGGTCAGCTCGAAGAAATCGTGCCGCTCACCATGGAAACAGTAGTTCTCGGTGCGGAGGCGGTAGTAGTAGCCAGAATTTTCTGGATCTCGATGCGGGGCAGGACGGCCAGAAATTCGTACGGGGAAGGAAAGTCTGTGATATGCAGCGAGTAGCTGCTCTCGGCGTAAAGGTCGTACTCGAGCTTCTGGGTCGTGGAGACGACGGCGAAGTAGATATTTGGCCTGATGTGGATGAGCCTGTTCATCGCAAACTCCTGCACATCGGCAGACTCCGCCGTGTGGGAGACCAGCAGAACGCCAATGCCGCTCTTTACCTGTAAATAAGTATCGCAGTTGAAGCAGTAGAACTGGGAGACATAGCGGCGGGTGAGGGCAACCATCGTCTGGTGGATGAGCTCCGGGTGCTCGCGGCCGATGGCTGGTGGTAGACCGAGCCGTAGTCCAGAAAACTGTCGTTGGAAGTTTCGCGTTGCATTCAAATCCCTCCTTACTGAAAAAGTATATCATTTTTTTGGCATTTTGACTAGTCTTATTTATACTTTTTGGTAGATTGTAATGAGACTCACCGAATTTAACCGATTTTTCGAAACAGTTTGTTAAAAAATATAAAGACATTTGTTCAAATATAGCCTATAATGTAGTTACTCTGAATTGGAAACTCAGACAAAAAACTCAAGGAGGAATTTGAGAATGCCGAACATTGTTCTTACGCGGATCGACAACCGTCTTGTTCACGGTCAGGTCGCAACGCAGTGGTGTGGCGCCATTGGTGCAAACCTTATTCTGGTGGCCAACGACGAGGTGGCTGGCAACAGCCTGCGTCAGGGCCTGATGAATATGGCCGCTCCTGCCTACGCTGCAATGCGTTACTGGACCATCCAGAAGACGATTGACACCATCCACAAGGCCAGCGCCAAGCAGCTGATCTTCATCGTCTGCGAGAACCCGCAGGATGTCGTGAAGCTGGTGGAGGGTGGCGTTCCCATCAAGAAAGTCAACATCGGCAACATGCACATGGCAGAAGGCAAGCGCCAGGTGGCAGGTTCCGTCGCAGTTGACGACGCCGATGTGGCTGCGTTCAAGCGGCTGCAGGAGCTTGGTGTGGAACTGGAGATCCGCCGCGTTCCTACCGAACACGCTGAAAACATCGAAAAGCTGTTCAAGTAAGCTTTCCGGGTGCTTTCGAAAATACTTGAAAAGGAGTATTTATTATGGGCTTTAGCGCACTTCAGATCATTCTGGTCTTTGTGTGGGTGTTCATCGTCGCCATCGACCAGTTTGATTTCCTGGAATCCCTGTACCAGCCTATCGTTTCCGGTGCTGTCATCGGTGCGATCCTGGGGCGACCTTCCCACTGGCCTCGTCGTCGGCGGTACCTACCAGCTGATGACATCGGCAACATGCCTGTCGGCGGCGCTCAGCCGCCAAACGCAGTCATCGGCGGCGTCATGGCTACCGTGTTTGCGATCTCTTCTCATCTGGATACCACCGCTGCTGTCGGTCTGGCAGTTCCCTTTGCTCTGATCGGCCAGTACATGGTCACCCTCCTGTTCACCGCTATGTCCCCCATGATGTCCGCTGCCGACAAGATGGCTGAGAAGGGCGACACCAAGGGCATCGTTCGTCTGAACTATCTGGCAATGGCTCTGCTGGGCCTGCTGTTCGCCATCGTCTGCACCCTCGGTATGCTGGGCGGCTCCGCAATGGGTACCACCCTGAGCAACCTGGCCGCCAAGTATGCATGGATCATGGCTGGTCTGGGCGCTGCTGGCGGTATGATGCGCTTCGTCGGTTTTGCTACCCTGCTGCGCATCATGCTTTCCAACGAGTTCTGGGGCATCTACTTTGCTGGTTTCGCTCTGGCAACCATCATCGGCTACATCCCCGAGCTGTCCGGTTCTGCTCTGCTGCTGATCGCATTCGTTGGTATTGCGATCGCTCTGTATGACTACCAGACTCGCGTTGCTATCAAGCAGGCTGCTGGTTCTGGTTTTGCTGCGAATGGAGGCGACGACGAAGATGGCATCTAATGCAACTCATTACAACAATCTGACTCCCGCGCAGCCTTTGGATAAGGCTACGCTGAACAAGATGGTGCTTCGTTCCCTGAACCTGCAGGCATCCTTCAACTACGAGCGTATGCAGGCCGCCGGCTGGCTGTACTGCATCCTGCCCGGTCTGGAGAAGATCCACGCAGACAACAAGGACGACCTGAAGCTCTCCATGGAGAACAACCTGGAGTTCTTCAACACTCACCCGTTCCTGGTCACCTTTGTCATGGGCATCATCCTCTCTCTGGAGCAGCAGAAGGCTGACATCGACACCATCCGTGCCGTGCGTGTCGCCGCTATGGGCCCTCTGGGCGGCATCGGCGATGCTATCTTCTGGTTCACTCTGGTTCCCATCACCGCAGGTATCACCTCGAACATGGCCATCAACGGCTCGCTGGCTGGCCCCATCCTGTTCCTGCTTATCTTTAACATCGTGCAGTTCATATGCCGCTTCTTCCTGATGTACTGGTCTTACAATCTGGGCACCAAGGCTATCGACATCCTGACTGCCAACGCGAAGGAGTTCACCCGTGCGGCTTCCATGCTGGGCGTCTTCATCGTCGGTGCTCTGACTTCCAACTACGGCGGCACCACCGTTGCTACCGTCATCGAGAACGGCGACAGCCCCATCGTTATCCAGAGCATTCTGGATGGCGTCCTGCCCAAGCTGATCCCTCTGGCTCTGACCCTCGGCCTGTTCTTCCTGATGAAGAAGAAGAACTGGAAGCCCGTTACCTGCATCGCTCTGCTGCTGGTCATCGGTCTGGTCGGCGCATTCTTCGGCATCTTTGCTTAAGGCATAAGCCGGAATCACAATGCACGCGGTACTTCTTGATTTTAATGGGACGATGTTCTTTGATACCCGCTTCCACATGGAGGCGTGGTCAAAGATCTATCATGAACTGCATCCCGAAGATAAAAGCCCTCTTGCATCGACGAAGATTTGCGGCCCCTGCAACGATGTCATCCTGAAGAACATGGCCCCGTGGCTCACCCCTGCGGAGCGCCAGCAGTATTCAGAAAAGAAAGAGGCGCTGTACCGGGAGGCATGCAGGAACGATCCTGCCAGTTTACACCTCGTAGCAGGTGCTGAAGAGCTGCTGCAAGGCTTACAGAAGCGCGGCATCCCGTTCGCGCTGGCGAGTGCTTCCATAAAAGCAAATGTTGATTTCTACTTTGATTCGTTTCCGATCGGTCACTGGCTGAAACAACAGGACGTCGTGTACGACGACGGAAGCTATGCCGACAAAGGCGAGATGCATCTGGAAGCTGCGCGGAGGCTGGGTGTTCCGTTCTCGGAGTGCTTGGTCATCGAGGACAGCGTCACCGCCATCGCTCTGGCAAAACGAAACGGCGCAGGCCGGATCGTGGGCGTCGGAGAGACGGCAGACGGGTCCGAGCTGCTGGCACTGGGAGCAGACCACTACATCCACGACTTTACAGAATTTGATTACGGTTGGCTGGAAAACTGAGTTCACCCAATGAGTTTCCACTTCCACAGTTGATAAGGCGGCTTCGAGAGATCGAAGCGCCTTTGTCGTGTCCGATTGTAAAATGCCCACCTTTCATTCGCTGGGAGGTGTGCGTTTCCTTACGGATATTTGATTGTTTAGCATTCGTGAACCAGACCATACAGCTGTAACTGGTGTGATGGACAAATGTTTTCAGTAGAAAAAGACCAGAGCTTTCTGAGAGAAAACTCTGGCCTATGTAACAGTATGATTGGAAATGTGCATTGTCTTAGTAAAGGCACTGGATGCAAGGAACTTTTTCAAAAGCTCGTTTACTGCACCAATATATGCAATATGGTACTTCGCTGCAAATTGAATAAGCCAGTGTTCTCCTTCCGCAGAAGAAAGTATCTTTCCATTGTAGAGATCAATGGCGCTTTTTAATAATTCCACTCGATTGATGATGGATGATGCTGCGGATGCCGATCGAATAAACTCATCAAATTGTTGATAATCGGCGATGATATGAATTTTAGGGTTGAATTGGTAGCCGGAAGCCGTAGAAACAATAAGTTCTGCGTCAGAAATAAGGCCGAATGTTTGCCGAAGGCGATAAATCAGATTTCCCATATTTTGGCAGGATTCGTTGAATCATCTGGCCAAAAAGCTTGTGCGATTTCAAGTGATGAATGTGCTTTTTCATTTGAAATCAATAAATAAGTAAGCAGTTGACTGATACGCGGAGAGTTATAGTCGGATTCTTTTAGTGTGCCGCTAGATGTGCTGATTTGAAGCTGCCCGAAGAGGCTAATATAAATGTCAGTATTATTTTTAATTGTTGTTGGAATGCACACCATCTGAAGACGATTTAGCATTTTTTGTTCATTATAGGAAGCAAGTAAAACGTATGCAAGAACACGAAGCATACTGGTTTGATGGAGATAGCGTTTAGGGTTTCGTACCGCAAGCAAAGCAATGGGACGTGGTTCCAATGAAACAGCCATGACAGACTTAATACTGAGACGCTGATATAAGTTGTACTCTGTAGGGTGAGAATCCTTTACAACAGTGGTATCAGGAACGACCATTGGTAGATTTTTACGAATAGCAAGTACCCAGCGATCAAGGAAGTCTGCTGATTCAAACTCTTTTTTATAAAATTGTGGTCTTATCTTCTACGCCGGTATTATGCCACCAAAATGGTGTCCAGAGTCTTAAATCTAAATCGACCTGAATTAGACCGCACCGGTCGGCATCATAGAATTTACACGCTGCTTCCAGAATCCGCAGAGCGGTGTCTTTAGGTGTGGAGCTTCGAGACTGTAAAGGATATTCCAATTCATCTATAGTATGTACAATGTCAAGAGCACATTGGATGCAATCAAAGTTATTCTGTTCAAATTCTTCGGATGGTTGCATAGTGATACCTCTCGTGAAATAACAAAACAGCGCACAAGGAATATCCGCTCTATACGGAAAACCTGTACGCTGTTTTATTATGCTGTGACAGTAGAGCGAATACGCTGATTTACAGCAAGGCTGGACGGGCCGAAAAATCAGATGAATTGTTCAAAAAGCGAGAAAAAAACTAATTGACGCAATCAAGATGGAAAAACAAATCACACTTACGCTATTGCGGCGAGCGATAAAGTCATCGTATGTGTGCTTTCCGACCGAAGTTGTGCTAATCAGCATTTTTATGCCGACGGCAGCACGATGGCTGCAACAATGAATAAAATTGGTCCCCTCATCGCCAAAGGCGGCGGCGTCCGGCTCTGCGCCGATGCCGAAGCTGTCCAGAACGATCAGAAAAACGCGCTTTTCCATTTTTACCTCCTGAAGTAGTTTAATTGGGTACATCTAATTCAAAGCAAACGAATAACAAAAACATTCCAATAAAAATTGTATAAAATGCACAATGAATTTGACGTTGAACATAGTATACTCCAAAATGGTATTTTGGTCTAGTGCTTAATACCAATTTTACAAAAAATATACCGGAATATGGTTTTCAGGGAAAAGGTGTAAAGCTATAATGAAAACGTGGAGCGGGTGAAATGTGAAAGGAGCGCTTCACAAAGTGAAAATCGAACATATCCGAGTCAGACACGCAATCGACTATTCACCGCATCATCATGCCTACATTAATCCTTATAATGGCTGTCCGATGGATTGCCCATTCTGCTACTGGCTGGATGACCCGGAGTGGGAAGGGCGGCTACAAGTTAGGGACAATATAGTTGAAATGTTGCGGCAGGAGCTGGTGCAGTGGAATGCAAAAGAACGCATTTATGTCGGAAGTATCTGCGATCCATTCTGTGACGAGGAAATCCACGCCGGCCTGACGCGGCAGTGTCTTGAGTTGCTGAAAGAGCACAAGATGTCGGTTCTGCTGACGACCTCCGCCACAAATCGGGTCATCCGGGACTATCTTTCGCTTTTGATTGAAATGCGAGAACAGTTGACTATTGTGGTGGAGCTGGTACGGCCTCCGTTTATGAAAGCGATGAAAAGTGGAGAGCATCATCCGGGCATCGAAAACGCAAACCTGCTCCATCAGAATGGCATCCGTACTTGGACGACCTACGCGCCTATTATTCCGGGTGTAAGCGACTTGGAAGGTGTTCTGAATGTACTGGACGAGGAGATCCCGGTTTATGTGGAAGAACTTTTATGTAAAGAGGGGACGACGCAGGCTGAGCGGGTGAAAAAGTGGGTTAAACAGGACTATCCAGAAGCATATGTAACGGTCAGGGAGATGATAGAAACACAAGACTATACCGATTATAACGGTCTGATGAAAAAATATGAGCGGAACGAAAGGATTTTACACTTTCCGTTTCGCATATAAAACAAGCCGTAATGGTAATACTTTATGGCGATGTTGTATATTTCGCACAAAAACGATGGCACTTTATGGCAATAGGATGAAAAAATCAAATTTGCTTGAAAAAACACGAAAACAGGCGTAATATACAAAACACAAAAGGTATGCTTGTTAATACCAGTTTACCGGATGAGAAGAGAGCCACACATGATAACAAAAAATAGGAGGATACTATGAAAAAGATTTCTCGCCGCAATTTTCTGAAGGTGACTGCTGCGGGTGCAGTGGGTGCTGCTGCACTGAGCCTGACTGGCTGCGGCGGCTCCAAAGATAACGGAACAACTGCTGGTTCCACTGCTGCCTCTGGTGCCGAGAGCAAGGGCTACAATTTGGCGGCTGTTGACTCCAGTAAAAACACCGAAGTCGTTCTGTGGCACAACCGTGGCGGCAAGGCCGGCGAGCTGCTGGAGCAGACCATGATCCCCAAGTTCAACGAGACTGTGGGTAAGGAAATGGGCATCACCGTTACACCTGTTTACCAGAGCTCTTCCGATTTGATCAGCAAGGTCAAGGCTCTGATCCTGCAAAGGATGTGGACAACCTGCCTGATATGGTTCAGGTATTCGCGGGCGACGCCGAGTACATGAGCACTGTGCCGTATGTTGTGCCCGCACAGAGCCTCATCGAGGCGGATGAGAGCTTCGACGGCAGTGAGCTGATGCCCCAGCTGGTGAACACCTATACGCTCTCCGATACGCTGTGGAGCCTGCCCTTCCATGCTTCCACGATGGTTATGTACTACAACAAAACCGCATACGCTGCTGCCGGCCTTGACCCGGAGACTCCTCCCACTACGTTGGCAGAGTTTGCGGATATGGCTGCAAAGCTCAAAGGCAACGGCCAGTATGCCATTACCTTTGGCATCCAGAACACCTACCTGAACCACTTCATCGGCGGCCAGGGCGAGTACTCTTTCATCGGTGATCACGAGAATGGCCGCGCAGGCCGTATGACCAAGGTTGTCTTTGATGAAGAAGGTACCATGAAGAACTTCCTGACCGAGTGGTTGAAGGTTCTGCCACCGGCGCAGTCCAGACCACGGATGAAGGTACACAGGCTCGTGATGAGTTCATGGCAGGTACCAGTGCTACCCTCTTTACCAGCAACAATGTGCTGGAGAGCATGGTCAGCACCTTTGCAGAGCAGGGCTGGGAACTTGGTGTTGCCGACCTGCCCAAGGTGCAGGCATCCGATAAGGGCGGTGTTTGCCCGGGTGGTTCTTCTATCTACGCACTGGATCGCGGCGATGCGCAGAAGGTCGCAAAGAGCTGGGAATTCATGAAGCAGTGGGTTTCGGCTGACTACCAGACCGAGTGGGCGCTTGGTACCGGCTGCATCCCTGTCAACCAGAAGTCGATGGACACCGACGACATGAAGCTTATGTCGAGAGCCGTCCCGAGTTCGATGTGGCATTCAGCGCCATGATGAACTCCAACCCGAAAGTTCAGGAGCATCTGGCTCCCACTCAGCAGGCTTTCACCACTACCTTCAAGGAAGTAGGCGCACAGTTCGCCGCTGGCTCTCTGTCCATCGATGACTGCGTGGCTGAAATGGCGAAGCAGTGCAACGAGGCGCTGGATGAGTACAACCGTGCAAACCCCGTCTAAATCATCATAAACCCTGAAAATTAGTTAGAATTTGGGCAGTCGGCAGTTCTATGGCTCTAGGGCAGGGCTGTTGACTGTCCTTTTTCTCTAGTTTTATCAGAGAAAGGTCAAAAAATGGCTATTAAATTAGTGGTCAGTGACATTGACGGGACGCTGATCGATGGCACGGAGGCAATCGCACCGGAGCTGATCGAGGCAGCTCAGAAGTGCAAAGAGCATGGCGTGGTGTTTTCATTTGCCACAGGTCGAACCAAAGAGCTGGCAGCTCGTTTGGTAAAGACTGTGGGCATTACTTCCCCGTATGTCATCTCCAATGGTGCTTGCATTTTTCAGGAAGAAAAGTGCCTTGTCTCACACAATTTCTCAGTAGAACCGATTTTATCAATCATTCGCAGAGCAGACGCCGAAGGTCTGACTGTCACCCTCTCCGACGAGCGGACGGAGCGCGCACTGCGGCTGACGGATTACGTTAAGGAGCACCAAAAGTTCGGCGACCGTTTTCAAAACTTCATCGACCTGGACAAGCACGACTGGAAAAATGCACGTTTCGTGAAGGTCATGTTCATGGATGAGCATCATACCGGTAAAATCAAAGCGTTCCGGGAAGAACTGAAACGGGATTTCGGCCAGCAGTACTGGATAACGACCTATGCGGATGCAGCGGTCGAGCTTGGCCCCTGCGGCTGCAATAAAATGACCGGCGTCAAGGAATTGATGGAGCTTCTGGATGTCCGACAGGATGAAGTAATGGCCTGTGGAGATTTTGAAAACGACATGGAAATGGTCGAGTATGCCGGAGTGGGCGTTGCGGTAGATAACGCTTGTGACAGTCTGAAAGCAAAAGCCGACTATGTGGCTCCAAGCCTACGCTTACGGTGTAGTGGAGGCTATCGAAAAATATTGTTTTGGAGGTGTATGAGCAATGAAAGACGGCGGCTCCAAAGTGCTCCCGGCAAAGAAGCAGCGACGTGAAAATAAACTTACACCCTATCTGTTTTTGCTGCCGACCATCTTGCTGATGGGAACTTTTATCTACTATCCGTTCGTTAAGACCATCGGCACGAGCTTCTTTCTGACCAACGCTACCGGCAAGGCGGTGGAATTTATCGGTCTGGAAATTATCAGAAGATATTCAGCGACAGCCTGTTTATCCAGTCCATCAAGAATACATTTATCTACGCGCTGATTCAGGTGCCTGTGACCATCATTCTGGCTTTCCTGATGGCAATGGCTGCAAACAAGAAGCGGAAAGTCTCGTGGTTCTATGAGCTGACATTTGCTTTCCCGATGGCAGTTTCTATGTCGGTGGCGGCTCTAATCTTCAAGCTGATGCTCAACCCGCAAATCGGCATCGTCAACCACATCTTTGGCTGGATGTACAGTGGTTCAACGGTGAAAAGACCGCACTGCTTTCTGTGATCATTCTGGGCGTCTGGCTGGGTCTTGGTATGGATTTTCTGTATCTGCTTTCGGCTGTGCGCAGTGTGCCGGATGACTCATCGAGGCGGCCCGCATCGACGGTTGCCCCAACTGGAAGCTGATGTTCAAGATCTATCTGCCGATCATGTCGCCTACGGTATTCTACCTCATCTGCACCAATCTCGCCACGGCTATGATGATGTCTGGCCCGGTCATGGTGCTGACAAAGGGTGGCCCTAACAACTCGACCTCCACCATTATCTATTATATGTACCGAAAGGCTTTTGAAATCTACAATTACGGCCAGTCTTACGCCGCCGCTGTTGTCGGATTTGTGATTGCCTTCGTCATCATCCTCATCAGCTTCAAGTTTGAGAAGAAGGGAGTGACTTACGACTAATGAACGTGACTGAGAGAAAGAAAGACCAAATCACGAGTGTGCTGATTCAGATCGTATGTGTGATTTTGGGTCTCATTATCATGGCTCCGGTGCTCTACTGCATCGCGGCAGCATTTATGAAGCCGACTGAGATCCTGTCCTCGAATCCCTCTCTTTTCCCGAGCGGATTTTATCTGGATAACTTTATTCAGGCGTTGAAGATGACCCAGATCCCGCGCTTTCTGGTTAACTCCCTGTTCGTCTCTTTGGTATGCAGCGTCATGCGTATGATGATTGCCTCAATGGCCGCATATGCGTTTGCATTCTTTGAATTCAAGGGGAAGAACATTCTGTTCTATCTGGTGCTGGGAACCATGCTTATCCCGGTGATGCAACCATCGTCACCAACTATATGACTGTTTCCGGCATGGGTCTTGTCAATAATTATCTGGGCATCATGATTCTCTACTTCGTCTCTGCAGCAAATATCTTCCTGATGCGTCAGAACTTCAAGACCATCCCCAAAGAGCTGAAAGAAGCAGCGACATTGACGGCTGCAGTGCATTCGGGTTCTACTGGCGCATTCTGCTGCTATTGCAAAGCCCGTGATGACCACCGTGTTCATCTCTTCCTTTGTCAGCACTTGGAATATGTACCTCTGGCCCATGATCATCACCACACGCAACGAGATGCGTACGGTTCAGGTCGGTATCACCATGCTGAACTTCTCGGAAGAAGCCGCTTATGGTGCCACGATGGCAGGCGCGGTTATCGTCCTGATTCCGTCCATCATTATCTTTATCATCTCGCAGAAGCAAATCGTCAAGGGCATGACTGCAGGCGCAGTCAAGGGCTGATTTCAGTAGGAGGTTTTATATGAGACTGGGTACATCTACACGATGGGATTCAATCGCCCGCATGGAGTCAAAGCTGACATTCCCGATGTTGTCCGCATTCTGGCGGAAGCCGGATTCAAGGTGCAGGATATGAATTTTCACGACTGCTCCACCTTTCCGACGCCGCTGCTGACAGACAAATGGGAGAGCTGGGTGGACGACATTGGCAACACCGCCGCAAAGTATGGCGTGGAGTTTTCCCAGTCGCATCTGCACTTTTACGAGCACCTGACGGCAGATGCCGAAACGGCTCAGTGGAAAGAGACGATTATCGAGCGGTGTATGCGCGGTTCGGCGGCATTGGGCGTCAAGTGGGCGGTCACTCATGCAGCGACGGCTCCCGGGCCTCAGATGCGGGGCGACTCGCTGAAAGGTAATGTGGCATATTTTCAGAAGAAACTGGAATTTGCTGACAAACTGGGCATTGGCATCGCCATCGAAAACCTCTGGGACTGGAACATCGCACCCCGTAAGCGTACACCAGCCAGCCGGATGAACTGGTAGAGCTGGTTGATACGCTGAACGTTCCGAACGTGGGCATCGCATGGGATTTTGAGCACGCATCCATTATGCAGCAGGATCAGGTGTCTGCACTGCGGTATATTGGCAAGCGGCTCAAAGCTACCCATGTCTCCGACCAGTACGGTATCAAGGCGGACCATCAGATTCCGTACTTCGGCGAGACGGATTGGGAAAGCTTCATGTGGGTGCTCTCGGAAATCGGTTATGAAGGTGACTTTGTCTACGAGACGCATCGTTACACGCAGAATATGCCGGATGATTTGATGCCTGCTGCGCTGCGCTTCAGCGTAGAGGTGGGCAATTACGTCATGGCATTGGCAAATCATAAGAAATGAGGAGAGCAATTATTATGGAACAGAAATTCGATAATGCAATGAGACGTCAGGTATACAGCATCCCTGAACTCATCACCCAGCAATACGACCTGATGGAGCCTCGCATCCGTGAGGCACTGTCTTTTCAGGAGATCTTCTCCCTCCAGCATATCATCATCACCGGATGCGGCGACTCGATGGCTGCGGCAATGGCCGTCAAGCAGGCATTCGAGCAGTTGACCAAGATGCCTATTGAGGTGCTGCCCGCCATCGACGTGGCACGTTTCTACCCGGCAAAGCGCTGCGGTGGTGCTCCCAATGACCCTCTGGTCATCACTGTCAGCAACTCCGGCAAAGTGTCTCGCGTCAAAGAGGCCATTATGCGGATGAATGAGCTTGGCGCGCTGACGCTGGGTATCACCTCTGGTAAGACCACCCCGCTGGGTGAGGTCTGCCAGAAGGTCATCGACAGCAGTATCCCCAAGTTTGAGAGCGCTCCCGGCGTGCGCGGCTTCCTGGCATCTTTCGAGGCGCTGCTGCTGCTGGCTATCCGCATTGGCGAAGTCAAGGGCCGCTACACGATGGATCAGGCAAAGGCATACCGTATGGACGTCAAGCACAGTGCTGAAAAGCTGGCTGCTGCGCTGCCTGCCATTGATGAAAAGGTCTACAGCATTGCAGAGCAGTGGAAGGACTTTCCCGGCTTCGACTTCGTGGGTGCCGGCACGGATTACGCTTCCGCTTGGTATTCTCATGCCAAGATGATTGAGGCGGCAGGCCGCTATTCCATGCACATCAACACCGAAGAGTGGCTGCATCTGAACTTCTTCGTTTCCAACAGTGAGCATACCGGTACGGTAGCCTTCATCGATGATGCCAATGCTTCGATGGGTCGCATGAAAGAAGCACTGCACTATATGCAGGTGATGGAGCGCCCGCTGATGGTGGTGAGCGATGCCGACGATTTGGATGTGCCGGAAGGGTCTCTCGTCGAGATCCCTAAGACCGAATACGAGATCACCTCTCCCATCATGAGCTTCATCCCGGGCGCTCTGCTGGCAGGTTACGTCAGCAGTATGTCCGGTGAGCCGTACAGCCGTGGCTTCCGCACCCACTGGCAGTTTGCGAGGATGCTTCTGCAATCCATAAGAGCAACATCGAAATCGTAAAGTGAGGGAATCATCATGAACATCAAGCTGAAAAAATTCAACATTGAGACGAAATTCAACGATGTTGTCAAACTGACCGATGACATCAAGGCTTTCGTGGAGAGCACGGGCGTGAAGGAAGGTCAGTGCATCATCTTCAACCCGCATACGACTGCAGGTCTGACCATCACTTCGTTCTGGGACCCCAACGGCTTTGAGGATATTCAGAACGAGGTCTGCCGCCTTATCCCCACCCGCATCGATTTCAAACATCAGCATGACACCCCCACCGACGCAGCCGGCCATGTGAAGTCCACCCTCATTGGCGTGGACCTGCCGCTCATCATCCATGATGGCAAGCTGCTGCTGGGCAGCTCGCAGGTATCTACTTTCTCGAATTCGACGGCCCCCGCAAGCGCTCGTTCTATGTGCAGGTCATGGGCGAATAAGCCAAAAAGTCAATTTCTTTGTTGTGCATATTATTGGTGGAAATTTAAGGAGTGATATGATATAATCAACTGATAGAACAGAGGAAAGACGGTTGATTGTAACATGAGCAATTTGCGTGCCATTGCGAAAGACTCGCCGATTCCCGTATTTTATCAAATCTATGTTGATATCAAAAAGAGGATTTTGGCGCATACGATTCAGGATGAGGAGCAGAAACTACCCTCGGAACGCGATCTTGCAGAGGAATACGGGGTAAGCCGCGTGACCATGCGGCAGTCTTTGGCGGAACTTGAAAAAGACGGCATCATCATTCGAGAAAGAGGACGCGGCTCCTTTGTGAATGAGACTCCCCGTCCCATTCTGCAACAGCTGAAGCTGCCCTCAGATAAGATCATGCAGTCCGCCCGGAGTTTTGTGGACCCACACCCGGAGATCGTGCAGCTGACGAGGTTTGAACAGACGGATCCGGAAATCGGTGAGAACCTGCATTATGATGGCCCGATTTTTTACATCAAACGAATTTTCCGGGTCAATGGTAACCCCATTGCGGTCAATCGCATCTGGCTGCCCGAAAAATTCACTCCGCAGCTCGACATTGTAGGACTCTGTGTGGACAACTCGCTGTCCAAAACCCTGAGTCAGCATTATGGCATCAAAATCCTCCATCGGACGAACATCGTAGAAGCGGTGCGACCCTCGCCCACCGAAGTGGATCTGCTCAAGATACTTATGATACCCTGATTCTTCAAATCTCGAGCACCAGCTTTACCGAAAACAATGTGCCCTATGAATTCTCGCGCACATCGTGGATAGGCGATGCCATCCGCCTGAAAGTGGACGTCACAGATATTGAGCACAGCTTGGAAATTGCCACTTAAAAAAGTAGAAGACCTTCCGATTTGATGTTCGGGAGGTCTTTTTTGTAAGCAGGAAAGGAAATTTCGATGGCACATCCAAACTATATTAAAATGCACATCCGTACCGTGCCGGAACTTCTCCGGGACTGTGCGGAAATAATGTATCAGCGTGTAAAAAATACACTGGAAGATGAAAAACTCGAGCAGACACAGATGGTGGTAATGACAGGCTGCGGCTACTCGTATGCGGCGGCCTGCAATGGCGCGGAGTTTATTGAAAAAATCGCAGGCATCCCGGCAAGGGCGCTTTACTCAGTGGATGCTTCCCGCCACCAGAGTCTGGATGTTCTGCAAAGGGGAGCAGACGCTTTTCGTCGGAGTGAGCGGCTCCGGCGTGGTGGCCGTGTTGCAGAAGGGCTGATGCGCTTTCGGACAAAAGGCGCGTATGCTGTGGCGTTTTCGGGCGATATGCAATCGAAATGTGCTCGCGCGGCACAGGTGACGGTGGATATTTCCACACCGACGGTGAACATTGAGCGCGGTCTTCCACTGAGAGGTTACGCAGCGACCTTGCTGGCTTTTTGTGGTGTGGCGTGGCGCATTGCGATTTTGCAGGGTAGAAAAAGTGAAGCGGAACGGTTGGCGTTCTATGAAGATCTGGTGGTTTCCGCCGATGAACTGCAAAAGACTCTGCCGGAAATCGAACATCAGGTGGGGGATTTTGCCCGGAAAGTGTACCAGACTGCATCCGTTTATGAGCTGGTCGGTTCTGGGACAGGTTTCACCTCCGCATGGCTGGGGCGTCAGGAGCTGGTGGGACAGGCAGGAGTATTTGGTGTGGAGTGCAGTGCGGAAGATTGGCTCCACTCCACTTTCTTTGCGGCAAGGCCGGAGACGACTCCCACTGTGCTGATCTCGCCGCCGAACTCACCTGCCCGCAGCCGTCTGGAAGAGCTGGAAGGATATATGGCATATCTGCGGCGTCCACTCTGCGTGATGGGTCAGAGCATCAGCGAAGCGGCAAGTGTGATAAACCTGCCTATACCGACAATGAGCTGCTGAATCCGTTCCTGGAGCTTGCACCGGTGTCGCTTCTGGCCGGAGAAATTTGTGAGCTGACTGGCGAAGAGTATTCGCGCGGATTCCGGGAGCGGTGGGATTTCAGCAAGGGCGGAGCAGCCACCGAAAACAGTGAAATCGTGATTTTGAACTGATTGAAAAGTTTTCGTTGACAAATCTCACGAAAATCGGTAGGATAGAGGCACGAGGTAAAATAATTTAACAGATTGAGGAACGATCGTGAAAGTCAAAGCAAAGGATATTGCAAAAGCCGCAGGTGTTTCCACGACAGCGGTGTCGCTTGTGCTGAACGGAAAGGATTCCAGAATCTCGGAAGCGACTAAGGAGAAAATCCTCCGCATCTCACGAGAAATGGCTTTTCAGAGTGAAATTACAGTACAGCCGGGTGGCAGTCAGCGAGTAAAAACACTTGGTCTTGTCCTTCCTGATTTGAAAGACCCTGTTTTCTATAAGCTGCTGATTTATATTCAGGAATATGCGTTTCAAAAGGGATATATAGTTTTTTTCTGTGCCTGCGGCGATGACGTGGAACGCTGTTGTACTATAGTAGAGGGCCTCGTTGTAAAAAATGTCGATGGTCTGGCTGTGGTAGCACCGAGCACACTGGAAAAAGACGACAGCCTGACCAAAACGCTTCATACGGTACAGGATAATGGTGTGCCTCTTGTACTGCTCGACCGTGCTGTTTACTCGATCTTTAGTGATTTTGTTACAACTGATAACAAATACGGTGGACGGGCTGCGGCAGAAAAACTTGTGCAGGCAGGGGCGAAACAAATCGGTTGTATTCTGGGGCCGGCGCAGGTCTATACGACAAAAAAGCGCTATCAGGTTTTCAGGAAGGTGTTGCCTCATCAAGGCACATTACCGGGAACAGGATGTTTTTCACGGAAGCTTTACCGAGGAAGCTGGGCGCACCGCGTTTGAAACGTGTATGCACAGGGCTGCGATGGCTTTTTTTGTGGAAAATGACAGGATGGCGAAGGGCGCGTTGGCAGCGGCTAAAGAAAAAGGCATCCGTGTTGGTGAGAACTGCAAATTTGCCGTCTACGATTACGAAGGCACAGAAAATGTTATTTCCGTGCGTCAGAACCTTTCGCTGATGGCCGAAAAGGCTGTAGACCGACTCATTGAGCGTATTGAAGAGCCGGAAAAGTTGATGCCGGCCGGAAATTTCTATATCACACCGCTAGTCGAAAACTAAAAAACATGGAAAGTCCCGCACTTCGCGAATTTTTGCTGAAATGCGGGACTTTTTTGCATATTTTAACTTGATTCTCGGAAGAAAACATGGTATTATTTATCAAACAGTAAAAGTTTATCAAAATGTTTACCAAATGAGCTTTTGGATTATGAAATTGGTTGACAAAAGAAAGGAAGATTCTCATGGACAAGAAAAAAATCATTCTCGACTGCGACCCGGGCATGGACGATTCGATGGCCATTGTGATGGCCTGCAAATCGGAGGCGCTGGATGTTCTGGCGGTGACCACGGTGAATGGCAACTATCCCGCCGAAGTGACCTGCGTGAATGCACTGAAGGTGCTGGAAATGATTGGCCGCACGGATGTTCCTGTGGGCAAAGGCATGGTCGCTCCGATGGTTCGTGCTACCCCGAAAGACCCATTCTCTCATGGTGCCGATGGTCAGGCAGAGAACTTCCTGCCTGAGCCGACGACTCCCCGCAGCCCGAAGCACGCGATTGACTCATCATTGATCTGGTCAAGGCAAATCCCGGCGAAGTCACCCTGATTTCCATCGGCCCCATGAGCAATATTGCAATGGCCATGCGCAAAGAGCCGGAGATTATCCCGATGATCAAAGAAATCATCGCTATTTCGGGTATGTTCGGCCTGAACAAGTATGCTTTCGCCAACTGTACCGGTGACACCCCGCAGAGCGAGTGGAATGTCTTCGTGGATCCCGAAGCTGCAAAAATTGTGTACGAATCCGGCGTTAAGCTCACCTGTCTGGGTCTGGATGTTGCTACCCATTTCGACGTCAACCTGACCGATGATGACATTGCCGCTCTAGATGCAAGCGATAAGCCGGAGGCAAAGTTCCTGCGTCAGGCTATCCGTTTCGTCAACAACCGCGGCTTCGAGGCTTACTGCACCAGCATCGACTGCATGGCTGTGGCCTACGCCATCGACCCCTCCATCGTGGAGACCTTTGAGGGCCATGTCGGTGTGGAGACGAAGGACGGCCTGACCCTTGGCATGACTGTGCTAGACGCCCGTCACCACTTTGTATGGAAGCAGCTGCCGGTGGTGCATATCGGCCGCAAGGCAGACCACGCAAAGTTCCTGCATCTGCTGATGGAATTGGTACTGCAGTAACGCAAGAGAGGGGGGAAAAGACGATGTACGACTGGCAGGTAAAATTATTTAGCAAAGAAAAGCTCTATCTGGCAGGCCCGGAGTGCTTTTACACCAACGGCTATACCCTATGGGACGCCATGCGCCGCAAGGCGGAATACAACGGTTTCGGTGTGACTATGCCCAGTGACAATCAACTGGATATGAGCAGTCCCGATCTGCGCGACCACGCTAAGGCCATCTTCCAGAACTGTGCCAACTGCATGAACGAGTCTACTGCCATTCTGGTAGACTTGGAAAACTTCCGTGGCGCAGAGCCGGATGGCGGTTCCATCTACGAGCTGGGCATGGCCTATGCACGCGGAATGCGCTGCTACGCATATACGCGGGATAAGCGCGCGCTGACGTGGAAAGTTCAGGCGCTCACCTGAACAACGGCATCGTCTGCGGCCCAGATAACAAGCCACTGCCCTATGCGGAGCTGCCGTTTGCTCCGGCCATTGTGGGCGCGTGCAAAGTCATTGAGGGCGATTTTGACGACTGCTCAATCTGTTCATGACGGAACTGAATGAAGAGTGCAAGAATGAGACCCTCGGCATCAAAGTACAGCCGAAGCCGATCCTGCCCGCGGTGCCGCATGAGAAGCCAATGGTTTATCTGGCCGGTTTCGAGCGGTACGATGAGGACGCCGCCGAAAAATATAACGAGATGAAGGCTATCTGCGCAAAGTATGGCTTTGACGCGGTGGCTCCCATTGATATGGTGCGGAACGACATTGTGGTGGATTCTGATAATCCCTATGAGGTGGCAGCACAGCTGTTCAACCGCTGCCAGCAGCACGTCCGCGACTGCGACATTGTTCTGGCAAACCTGAACGATTTCCGAGGCTACGAGCCGAGCAACGATGTCAGCTTTGAGTGCGGCATGGGCTATCAGCTGGGCAAGAAGCTGTTCGGTTACATGGACGATGTGACCCGGATGAAAGAGCGCGTCCCAAATTACGGCGAGGCTCGCGAGTTCCGTGACGAGTGCGGCCGCAACGCCGAAAACTTTGATTATCCCATCAACCTGATGTTCTCCGGTTCGATGCCGATTTTCGAGAACAGCAGCTTTGAAGCCGTGGTAAAGCAGATGGCTGAGGCTCTGAAGTAATTATAAGAAGGAGAGGTCACAATGAATCCGGTGTATGAGAAGTTGCAAAGCTGCCTGAAAAGTGTCCGTGCAAAAACGGATTTTCAGCCTAAGATCGCGCTGATTCTTGGCTCTGGTCTGGGAGACTATGCGGATGGCATTGAAATTGTGGACACCATCGACTACAATGGAATCGAAGGCTTCCCGATTTCTACGGTCAGCGGTCACAAGGCCGGTTCGTCTTCGGCTATGTCAAGGGTGTTCCAGTGGTTATCATGCAGGGACGCGTTCACTACTATGAAGGCTATCCGATGACGGACGTGGTGCTTCCCACCCGTCTGATGGGTATGATGGGTGCAAAGGTCTTGTTCCTCACCAACGCTTCGGGCGGCTTGAATCCAGACTTCCATGCCGGCGACTTCATGGTGATGGAAGACCAAATCGCCAATTTTGTACCGAGTCCGCTGATTGGCACAAACATCGACGAGCTTGGCCCTCGTTTCCTCGATATGAGCGAAATCTACAATAAGGCTTGCCGGGAGCGGATCTTTGCGGCCGCAGATGCACTGGATATTCCCGTCCGGAAAGGTGTTTATGTTCAGTTGACAGGCCCCAACTACGAATCGCCTTCTGAGGTGAAGATGTGCCGTCTCATCGGTGGAGATGCTGTGGCATGAGCACTGCGTGCGAAGCCATTGCAGCAAATCACATGGGAATGAAAGTCTGCGGCATCTCCTGCATCACCAACATGGCAAGTGGAATTTCCAAGGTTCCGCTGAGCCATATCGAAGTGAAGGAGACTGCTGATCGCGTAGCACCGTTGTTCAAAAACTTGGTCACAGAGTCCATTGTCCGAATTGCCGCAGCGCTGTGATTCACCAGAAAGGAAAAGGTGTGTGCGTGAAACAGGCAAAACGATTTGCGATTTATCTCGTCGGTCTTATGATACTGACCTGCGGACAGCGATTGTTCGTGCAGGCGGGTCTTGGTGCAGGTGCTTTTGACTCGCTCTGTGTAGGCGTTTCACAGTATAATTCCATTTCAGCAGGTACTTGGGTGACAATCGGTTCTTTCATCCTGATGCTCGTTTCTGCAGCACTGGAAAAACGGCGACCTGACGGGTGGGTTATACTCTCATCTTTCGTGTTCGGTATCTTTTTCGATATGTGGGGTGCAGTATTTGCTGCTACACTTCCTTCTGAGCTGACGTTAATACAGCAGATCCTGCTTTACATTGTCGGTCTGATGCTGGCACCGCTTGGAACGCAGTCTATTTCACGACAAACATTTCCAAAAGTGCATATGATGAAATTATCACGCTCTTCACAATGCGTTTCGCTGGCCGGTTTGGGTCTCCAAGAATGCAACAGAGGCGGCCATGTTGATTTTGTCACTTTTAGTCCGAGGGCCGGTCGGAGTGACAACGGTTGTGACAGCTTTTGCATTCGGCCCGGTACTGCAAAAGTAATATGGAGCTTTTAGACAAAATGAAGTTTAAGATCCTTCAATGGGAAAAAAATTTGATGAGGGAGGTTTTTATGCAGGCAGAAACATTGAAACAGCAGATCTCCGCTGCAAAGGGAGAAGTGGAGGCAGAGCTTGTACTGAAACGTGCAAAAGTTGTAAATGTGTTTACGAACGAAATCGAAGAGGCCGATGTGGCCATCCATCACGGGAAAATCATTGGTGTAGGAGAATATTCCGGCCAGGATGAAGTGGATTTGGACGGAAAATACGTCTGTCCGGGTTTGATCGATGGTCATATTCACATCGAAAGCTCCATGCTCTGTGGGCCGGCATTTGAGCAGCTGTCCTTCCTCATGGCACAACGGCGGTCATTACAGACCCGCATGAGATCTCCAACGTGGCAGGCACGACTGGACTCAACTTCATGTTGGAAACGACACGGAATCTGAAACTTTCGGTCTACTTTATGCTGCCGTCCTGCGTTCCTTCGACCGATCTGGATGAGTCTGGTGCGGTTCTGGGAGCAAAAGAACTTGCAGCGTATTATCGCAGTGAGCGTGTTCTGGGTCTGGCAGAACTGATGAATTCCTACGGTACTGTCAACGGAGATGCCAAGATTCTGCAAAAAATCTGCGACTGTATCGCCACAGGAAAAAATGTTGATGGCCATGCCCCTTCTTGAGCGGGAAAGATTTGAACGCCTACATTACGGCAGGCGTCCAGTCTGACCATGAGTGTTCTGACGTCAATGAGGCGCTGGAAAAGCTCCGTCGTGGCCAGTACATTATGGTGCGCGAAGGCACAGCGGCGCAGAATATGAATGCTCTGCTTCCACTGTTCAAAGAACCGTACTGTGACCGCTGTATGTTGGTGACGGACGACAAGCATCCCGGCGATCTGCTTCGCGGCGGACACATTGACTATATCATTCGCAAAGCGATTGCGGCTGGTGTGGAACCTGCAGTAGCCATCAAGATGGGGACTCTTATCCCTGCAAAATACTTTGGACTGAAGCAGAACGGTGCCGTTGCACCGGGTTATGCGGCTGATCTCATTGTGGTATCGGATTTGAAAAATTTCACAGTTGAGAGTGTTTACAAAAATGGCGTGCTTGCAGCAGAGAATGGAAGGATGCTGGAGCCGACAGCACTTTCTATCAATGAAATTGCCTTTGCACGAGTGCTCAATTCCTTTAACATGGATGAGATTGCGCTGGGCGATTTGGAACTGCATGAGACCGGAGAAAATGAGCGTGTCATCTGCCTGACGCCGCATGAGCTGCTGACTAGCGAGAAGATCATTCCTTTCCAGAATCATCCGGGTACGGCTCCGGGCGTCGATGTAGAAAACCAAATCGTAAAACTGGCGGTCTTTGAGCGTCATCATCACTCAGGACACGTCGGACTTGGTTTTCTGGGCAACTACGGCTTGAAATGTGGAGCAGTTGCGTCAAGCATCGCACATGATTCCCACAACCTCATTGTGTCAGGAACGAATGACGCCGACATGGTACTGGCAGGCAACACAGTTCGTAAAAATAAGGCGGTCTTGCCTTTGTGCTGAATGGCCGAGTTGTCGGAGAGCTTGCCCTGCCGGTCGCTGGTCTGATGAGTATGGAGAGCGCCGAAGAGGTTGAGAAAAAGCTGCAGGCACTGAAAGCTGCCCTCAAGGAAGCCGGGATCTCGGAAGAAATTGACGCATTTATGACACTTGCCTTTGTGAGCCTGCCTGTTATCCCCAAACTCCGGCTGAACACATATGGTGTCGTGGACGTGGAACAGCAAAAAATCGTTCCTGCTATTTTTTGAAAGGACGTGTGAATATGGCTTATTTTTACGAAGAACCCTCCCGTACCTTTGGCGAGTACCTGCTGGTGCCGGGCTACTCTTCTGCTGAGAATGTCCCCACAGCTGTCAGCCTCAAGACCCCGCTGGTCAAGTACCGCAAGGGCGAGGAGAACTGCCCGCTGGAAATGAATATCCCCATGATCAGCGCCATCATGCAGTCGGTCTCCGGCGATAAGCTGGCCATCGCGCTGGCCCGTCAGGGCGGCGTCTCCTTCATCTACGGCTCCCAGAGCATCGAGAATGAGGCGGCTATGGTCCGCCGCGTCAAGAGCTTCAAGGCCGGTTACGTCGTTTCCGACTCCAACCTGGCCCCCACTGCCACCCTGCATGATGTGCTGGAGCTGAAAGCACGCACCGGCCACTCCACCATCGCCATCACCGCTGACGGCACCCCGGGCGGCAAACTGCTGGGCATCGTGGCCTCCCGCGATTACCGCGTCAACCACACCCCCGATGACGCTCCTGTCACCACCTTCATGACCCCCATCGAGAAGCTGGTCACTGCCCCGGAAAACACCTCCCTGCACGACTGCAACAACATCATCTGGGACAACAAGATCAACACCCTGCCTCTGGTGGACGCCGAGGGCAACCTGAAGTATATCGTCTTCCGCAAGGACTACGATTCCCACAAGGCCAACGTCAACGAGCTGCTGGATAAGAACAAGAGCTACGTTGTGGGCGCCGGCATCAACACCCGCGACTACGCCCAGCGTGTACCCGCACTGGTAGAGGCCGGTGTGGATGTCCTCTGCATCGACTCTTCCGAGGGCTACTCCGAGTGCAGAGCCGCACCATCGGCTGGATCCGCGAGCACTACGGCGACACCGTGAAGGTGGGCGCCGGTAATGTCGTGGATGCCGAGGGCTTCCGCTTCCTCGCAAAGGCGGGCGCTGACTTCGTGAAGATCGGCATCGGCGGCGGCTCCATCTGCATCACCCGTGAGACCAAGGGCATTGGCCGTGGTCAGGCTACCGCTGTCATCGAGGTCGCAAAGGCTCGTGACGAGTACTTCAAGGAGACCGGCATCTATGTGCTATCTGCTCCGACGGCGGCATCGTCCACGACTACCACATCACCCTTGCACTGGCTATGGGCGCTGACTTCGTCATGCTGGGCCGCTACTTCGCCCGCTTCGACGAGAGCCCCACGAACAAGGTGCGTATCAATGGCCAGTATATGAAGGAGTATTGGGGCGAAGGCTCCAACCGCGCCCGCAACTGGCAGCGCTACGACCTCGGCGGCTCCACCAAGCTGAGCTTCGAGGAGGGCGTGGACAGCTATGTTCCCTACGCCGGTCCGCTGGCCGACGGCGTCCAGACCACCCTGTACAAGGTGAAGAGCACCATGTGCAACTGCGGCGCACTCTCCATCCCTGAACTGCAGCAGAAGGCCAAGCTGACCGTCGTTTCCTCCACCTCCATCGTGGAGGGCGGCAGCATGATGTTGTTGTAAAAAGCCAAGTAGGCTTTAATGTAGAACGCTGAAAAGGAGAATCATTATGAAATTCTTTATTGACACTGCAAATGTGGACGAGATCCGCAAGGCAAACGACATGGGCGTGATTGCTGGTGTTACCACCAACCCCAGCCTTATCGCAAAGGAGCACAAGGACTATGCCAAGACTTTGGCCGAGATCGCAACCATCGTCGATGGCCCGATTTCCGGTGAGGTAAAGGCACTACCACCGACGCAGAGACGATGATTAAAGAGGGCGAGGCTATCTATGCCCTTGACCCCAAGCACATGGTCGTCAAAATCCCAATGACGGTGGAGGGACTCAAGGCCATCAAGGCTCTGAGCGCTAAGGGCATCCCCACCAACTGCACCCTCATCTTCTCTGCCAATCAGGCACTGCTGGCTGCGCGTGCCGGTGCTACTTACGTCAGCCCCTTCCTCGGACGTCTTGATGACATCAGCCAGCCGGTATCGATCTCATCCAGACCATCAGCGAGATCTTCAGCAACTATCCGGATATTCATACCGAAATTATTGCGGCTTCTGTCCGTAATCCCATCCATATCACCGACTGCGCATTGGCCGGCGCTGATATTGCCACCGTACCCTACAAGGTTATTGAGCAGATGACCAAGCACCCACTCACCGATCAGGGCATTGAAAAGTTTAAGGCCGATTATGTTGCGGTGTTTGGAGAATAATCAAGCATAAAGAGGAGGATGTAGCGTGTTTCAATCTGCGATTGCTTTTCTGGAGACTCAGGGAGTACCGACTCCTTTTGTAACGGCAATTATTCGATTGCTTTTAGGGTCGATTTGTGGCGGTCTGATTGGATTGGAACGTGAGATGAAGGGACGTCCGGCAGGTCTGAAGACATTTTCACTCGTTTGTATGGGTGCAACGCTGGTCATGGTGACGAACGAGTTCATCTACGTTAATGTGGCAAATTCGACGGGTGACTCTGCTCGTATGGCGGCGCAGGTCATCAGTGGAATTGGCTTCCTTGGTGCAGGTACCATCATGACAACGGGCAACGACCGCGTGAAGGGTCTGACTACGGCGGCGGCGCTTTGGGTCACGGCGGCCATCGGAATCGCGATTGGAACAGGCTTCTGCTTCGGCGGCATCGCGGGACTGATCGTGCTATATCTTTCTTCGTTTACATACCGCTACATTGATGCAGTAATCGTAGCAAAATCTAGAATCATGCGCATCTATGTGGAAGGTGAAAGTGAAGAGTTTATGCTAAACCTCGTAGGTTTCTTCCAGAAAAACGAAATTCGTATCATTAGCCTGGTTCGCAAGGACGAAAACAAATGGTTCCTGAAAGACAGTGCGGCGACTATCGAAATGGATCTGGCCGAAAAAGGAGCCACCTTGAGATATTGGATGAAATTCGCAAAATGAAAGAGCTTCGTTATATCGAGGAAGTGTAATGACAAAGACAGGAGCTTAGGAATGAACAGAATCGATGTTGATGCTGTAAACGTCCTGCGTGTGCTTGCGGCGGATGAGGTGCAAAAAGCAAACTCCGGGCATCCGGGGCTTCCACTGGGTGCTGCACCTGCGGCATATGCCGTCTGGGCATACGAAATGAAGCATAATCCTAAGAATCCGCGCTGGGAAAATCGTGACAGATTTATTCTGTCCGGCGGACATGGATCGGCGCTGCTTTATGCACTGCTTCATCTGTTCGGGTATGGGCTGACCAAAAATGACTTGGAAAACTTCCGTCAGCTGGATTCTCTTACGCCTGGTCATCCGGAATACGGCCATACCGTCGGTGTCGAGGCGACTACTGGCCACTGGGTGCGGGTATGGGTATGGCAGTCGGCATGGCCATCGCAGAGGCACATCTGAGCGCTGTATTTAATCGCCCCGGATATGATGTGGTAGACCATTACACCTTTGTTCTGGGTGGTGATGGCTGTCTTATGGAGGCATCTCTTCGGAGGCTTTCTCTCTGGCAGGTACGCTGAAACTGAACAAGCTCATCGTCCTATACGACTCCAATCGCATTTCCATTGAAGGCAGCACTGATATTGCCTTTACCGAAGATGTGGGCAAGCGGATGGAGGCGTTCGGTTTCCAAGTACTGACGGTGGAGGACGGCAATGATGTGGATGCCATTCGTCAGGCTATTCAGCAGGCAAAGGCCGACAAAGAGCGTCCCTCGTTCATCGTTGTGAAAACGCAGATTGGTCAGGGATGCCCTGCAAAGCAAGGCACAGCCGCCGCGCATGGCGAACCTCTGGGTGAACAGAACATTCAGGAGATGAAGAAGGGCTTTGATTGGCCGAGCGTGGAGCCGTTCTTTGTCCCGGAAGAAATCTATGCGCACTACCAGACGTTGACGGCGGACAGCGCGGCAGAAGAAGCACGCTGGAACGAAATGATGGAGGCGTACAAGAATGAGTTCCCAGAGCTGAAAGCAAAATGGGAGACGTACCATTATCCGCTGCAGGCCATCAACACCTATAACGATGACAGTTACTGGGAGTTTGAGGACAAGCCGCAGGCGACCCGAAATCTTTCCGGTATGATGATCAACCGCCTGAAAGACATTCTACCTAACCTGATTGGTGGCGCGGCCGATTTGGCGCCCTCTACCAAGACCTACATGAAAGGCGAGGGTGATTTTTCCAGTACGAACCGCGCAGGCAGAAACCTGCACTTTGGTGTTCGTGAGCTGGCGATGGCAGCTATCGCAAATGGCATTGCACTGCACGGCGGCCTGCGTCCGTATGTCTCGACCTTCTTCGTGTTCAGCGATTATGTAAAGCCGATGGCACGTTTGTCGGCGCTGATGAAGCTTCCGGTGACCTATGTGTTCACTCATGACAGCATTGGTGTGGGTGAGGACGGCCCAACCCATGAGCCTATCGAGCAACTGGCAATGTGCGTGCGATGCCTAACTTCAATGTGTTCCGTCCGGCGGATGCAACGGAGACAGCAGCGGCGTGGTATTATGCGGCAACAGCGACCTCTGCGCCGACAGCGCTGGTACTGAGCCGTCAGAATTTGCCGCAGCTAAAAGGCGCAAGTCGGCTGACGCTGCGCGGCGGCTATATCCTGCAGGATTCGGAAAAAGAAGTTCCGGATGCTATCCTCATCGCCACGGGTTCGGAAGTCCAGCTTGCCGTTGCGGCAAAGGCTGCGTTGGCAGAAGAGGGCATTGATGTTCGCGTGGTCAGTATGCCCAGTATGGATGTGTTTGACCGTCAGGTGAAAGAGTATCAGGAAAAAGTCCTGCCGAACGCTGTGCGCAAGCGTGTTGCAATCGAAGCACTGAGCGGATTTGGGTGGGGCAAGTATGTTGGACTGGATGGCAAGGTCGTTGCAATGCCCGGTTTTGGTGCATCTGCTCCGGCAAATTTGCTCTTTGAAAAATTCGGCTTCACGGTGGACAATGTTGTTGCCACGGTAAAATCAATTCTGTAAATAGAAAAGGAAGGCGCGCCTGTGTTTTGCATAGGCGCGCTTTTTTAGAAGGTAAGGAGGAAGAAATGGCTCTATTTCATGGTGTTATCAATTCAAAGGCTTTAATGAAAGACACGACACTCTCGATGATCGTGCCGTCGGATGATCGAAAAAATATTGGCTTTCAAGGTCAGCCGCAGCTTTGACCTGCTTCTTATAAGGGCAGTGGGCATACAGGCAGGTGCGGAACTTGAAATCGGGTCGATAGTACGGGCACAGCTTGCAGCTGTCCGAGGCACGGTCGGAACCTTCTCCAGCGGCGATCACATGGTGCATGGAGTGCTGAACATGGCGCAGAGCTTCGTTTCGCTTGTGGCTCACTTGGCATCACCTCGTTTCTCCAGCGGTGCCATCAGGTCTTTGTAGCAGGGAACCAGCACACAGGGCTTTGCCCGCTTGTAGGGGCATTCTTCGCACTTGCTGGGACCTTTGGGCGGCTCGATCAGATAGTAGCAGTTCTCTTTGCCGAGAACGCAGCCCTTCTTTCGATTCTTCCAGAAGAAGCAGTGCCGGCAATCTGCCGGGCGGGAAGCATGGTAGCGGATGCCGTCCATCGTGACGGTCAGAACTTTTTTCATTGGTAAACCCTCCTTTGATGGATTCGGGAAGTTCAGCCCGAAAACAAAAAAGCGCGTTCCTCTTTCTGTTCCGAGAGAACAGCGAGTGAACGCGCTATGTATGGAGAAAAGTGTTTTGCACGGTTTCTGGTAGGAATGTGAAAAATAGATTTACACAGTTTATCTTGTATTTACATGGATTTACAGGAAAGCGCTACCAATTTTAGCAGAGAGCCGGAAAACGGAGTTCAAAAGGTGCTTTATGGGGCTTCATTAGCTGGAAACCGGATTTTATTAGCTGAAACCGAAAATTCTGCTAATGGCATTAGCTGGCTAATTTTGGTGATAGGTTCAAAATGAAAAATGCGAAGATCGTCTTTCACATGGAAAAATGACCTTCGCATTTTCATAAAGGGATACCCCAGACAGGATTCGAACCTGCGGTCTCCTCCTTAGGAGGGAGGCGCTTTATCCAGCTAAGCTACTGAGGCATATTATGGATTATCGTTGATTTTTTGAAATTCAACGCACTTGGAAACAAATGTGTGGAATGTTTTTTACAACAAAGTGACCGACTGCATTGCAACCAGGACGATAGTAAAGTTGTTGCATCAAAATTTGTTGGGAAAATCTCGATCCTCAGCCTTGCTTTTGATTAGAGCAATCACTTCTGCCCCCAAGGTATCAGGTTGACCGAATTCTTAGGAGTAGGGGCTGAAGCAATAAATCCTAGACAAAAGCAGATAAAACAAGTAACGTTTTATCAATGGATTTTTTGTTGCGCTGTCAATCCGAGTAAAGAACACAAACCCCGAAATAAAACGAGTAAAAGGCTTTTCATTAGCAGAAAATTAGCAGAGCTAATGAAAAGTGGAAGGTTCATTGTAAAATGCCCACCTTTCATTAGCTGGGAGGTGTGCGTTTCCCTACGGATATTTGCTTGTTTAGCCTTCGTGAACCAGTCCATATAGCCGTAACTGGTGTGATGGACAAATGTTTTCAATAGAAAAAGCCAGAGCTTTCTGCGAGAAAACTCTGGCCTATGTAACAGTATGATTGGAAATGTACATTGTCTTGTAAAAGGAAGGGTCTTATGGTATTCTTACGGGAGTAAAGGCACTGGATGCAAGGAACTTTGCGTGATCTTAGGAGTGTGCAATGGAAAAGAAATATAATATTGTAGTCGGTGAAGATGGAACTGTAAAACTCCCGGATGCGATTCTGGAAAACTTGAAGTCAGACCCGGAGAGGAAGTTCGATTCGAAGTAGACGACAATTTCTATGCAGTCAGGCTTCTATCACGGATAGAGCTGAACGCTTGGATTACTTGAATTGGATGCATAATAAACATTGCCCCTCTATTGAGGAAATGATTGCGGAGTCGAGAAAACAAGCCACCCAGAACATTGTGATCTCCCGTATCCTTGATGGAATGCCGGTAGAAAAAATTGCAGAAGACTATGAAGTTTCACTCGACTATGTAGAGCAGCTTGCCCATCAGCTGAAGATTGACATAAAGGAAGCTAAGGCGAAAAAAACACAAAGAAACGGATCATCCTAAAACAGACAGCGGCAGCTTCTATATACGGAAAACTGCCGCTGATATTTTAATGGATGTGGCGGATCAGGTGATCTTTAACCATTTATGATCTTTTGCCATCCGACCATGTGTCTTTTCCACTAGCTGTATCGGATCATATTCGGAAACCCCGACAGCATCAAGGTAATAGTTAAGCCCGCAGCGAGTTCTTGGAATACAACGACTCTCTAAAAAAATCAGAAAATCATCCCAAGTGGGTTCCGTGTTGACCCCGAAAGCGGTGTCCAGAATAGAATCCACTTTGTTTTCCACACGCACCTGCTTTGTGGTGAAATCTACGTCAATGATACTGCAAAGGGTATCACGGTCATAATATTCATATTTCCGTATTGTGTGCACCTGCTCCATGCCGACCACTCCTTTTATAGAAGTATACCAGATTTCACCGTGGCTTGACAAAATGTCAGGCCGAGGTCAAACGTAACACAAACGGAGTCAATGTGGACAAATTGTCTACATTGATTCAACTGCGGCCAATTTGCCTCATGTGGTCAAAATGTCCACATGAGGTGAGCCGTAACGCAGAATGTTCTTCCGGTGAATGACGTTTTGCGTCATTCACCACATCAACTGGCCATTTTGACCAGTTGATATTGGGTGCGCCGTTCTCCCTGCATGGATTTCCTACCCCCTTCCAGCGGCGTTTTCCGGCTCTCCCACTTGGGGGTCATGGCCGGGTATCACATGCAGACGGTCCTTCGGTTGTCAAGGTACGGTGCTGGATTTGGCAATAAAAAATCGCCACACAACAACCTGAACCTGACCATCCCTTCTGGGATGGCCTTGGTTCGGGTTCGTTATGTAGCGATAAGAAAGTCAAAAACTTGCTCCGGCTCCTTCGGGAGCCGAGCTGGAACTCTAAGTAAATATGTTATATTAAATTGTTGGAATAGACTACCACAAAAATCGAGCCTTGTCAACGTGACTTGTCGGGGTGAGACCCCTCCATCTTGCTGGCGCAAGACCGTTCTGTCGCTTAAAAGCCCCACTGGGGCTTTCATTGCTTCGCAAACGCGAACTTTTGAGAACACGACACTTTCGGTGGTTTGCAAGAAAATGCAAGGGGAACTTTGGTAAAGAGAGAGCGGGACGGCTCGTTTTGCTTATTTGTTTTTTACCAGCAGCGCCTGATAGGGTTCCAGTTCCACATCCGCCAGCCAGACGGAAGGGCCCTCCGGGGTGTGATACTCGCCGCCCAGAGCGTCCAGACTGGCCCCTGCCGGGTACTCGGTAAAGTTGAACAGTCCCACCAGCGTTTCCTCGCCGCGCTTGCGCACCAGTGCCAGCACGCCGGGGTTGTGGCTGTCCCATGTGGTCACCCACGCATCCGGGGCAAAGCAGGGGTCTGCCCGCATTTGGCGCAGCTGTTCCATGCCCTGCCACAGCTGGTTTTGCAGTGTGCCCTTTTGGGTGCGCTGCTTGGCATCCGCCCAGTTGAATTTGCTGCGGTGCAGGTTACGGCTGTCCTCCACACGGTCGGGGTCGTTTTTGTAGTCCCAGCCGTTGAGTTGTGCGATCTCATCGCCGCAGTTCAGCATGGGGAAGCCCTGCAAGAACGCCATGGCAGTGTGCAGCAGCAGGTCGCGCTTCACGGCATAATCCAGTGCGGTTTTATCGTTCTTTTCCAGCGCCTGCTCCACGCCGCACAGGCTGGCGGTGGTGCCGCAGCTGCGGGCATCGCCGGTGGCGGGGTCGTAGTTGTACAGTTCGCCTTTTGCCCAGCTGCCGGGGAAATTGCCTTCGTAGAAGTGGTACAGATATTCCTTGTGCTTCTGCGGGTCAATGCCGAGCCGCTTCTCCACGGCTTCGTCCAGACCCCAGCCGATGTCATCGTGGCAGCGCAGATAGTTCACGAACCAGCAGTTGTCCGGCAGGGCGTGGAGGGCATCCAGCTGGGCTTTCAGCAGCCGGGTATCCCGGCTGGCAAGGGCACCCCACAGGTTGACCATGGTGGACACGTTGTAGAGCATGTGGCATTCCGGCTTTTCCGGGGTGCGAAGTACGCCGCCAGCTCCTTGGGAGCCATGACCACCTCGCCCTTGAGGATGACCGCCGGGCAGACGCATTCCAGCACCATGCGGAGCTCCGCACGATGGTGTGCACCTGGGCAGATTGCGGCAGGTGGTGCCCAGCTGCTTCCAGATGTAGGGCACGGCATCAATGCGGAATACCTCTACGCCCAGATTTGCCAGATGCAGGATGCTCTTGGTCATGTCCACGAACACCGCCGGGTTTGCGTAGTTCAGATCCCACTGATAATCGTGGAAGGTGGTCAGCACCCACTTGTGCATTTCCTCACACCATGTAAAGTTGCCGGGTGCGGTGTTGGGGAACACCTGCGGCACGGTCTGCTCGTACTGGTCGGGGATGGTGCGGTCCTCGTAGAGGTGGTAATAGGCCTGAAACCACGGGTCTCCGGCCTTTGCCGCCATGGCCCAGCGGTGGGTGCTGGCGGTGTGGTTCATCACAAAATCCAGACACAGGCTGATGCCGGCTTTCCGCAGTTCCCGGGTCAGGTTTTCCAGATCTTTGTTGGTGCCAAGGGCAGGGTCTACAGTGTCGAAATCCTCCACCGCATAGCCGCCGTCGTTGTGGGGGTGGGGCATCTGCAAAAGGGGCATCAGGTGCAGATAGGTCAGCTTCTGCTCCTTGAGGTAGGGCAGCTTCTTTGCCAGTTCTTTCAGATTTCCGGCAAAGAGGTCTGTGTACATGGTCATGCCGAACATATTGCCCCGCTTGTACCACTCCGGGTCGGCAGTGCGTGCCTTGTCCAGTGCTTTCAGCTCCGCACTGCGGGCGTTGTAGGCTTCTGCCATCTCCCGCTCCAGAACTTCCAGTCCTTCCCGGTTGTGGTACAGTTCCATGAACAGCCATTCCAGCTCGTCCTTGTGCTTGACAAACCGGGACTCAAATTCCTGTTTTGCTGCCATGATTCAGCCCTCCACTTCTGCAAGGGTGGGCATGGCGGGGATAGCACCATGCCGGCTGGTGGTGATGCTGGCCGCTTTGTTGGCAAAGGCCAGAATGCTTTCCAGTTTGTCCACCGTCAGGGTGTCCAGCTCCTCCTTGCAGAGTTTGGACAGAGCCGCCCCAAAGAAGGTATCGCCTGCGCCGTTGGTGTCGCCCACCTTGCAGGGGACGCCTGCCACATGACCAGTTTTCTCCCTAAAGCGGTAGAATACGCCGTTTGCACCCAAGGTGACGAAGATCAGTCGGATGCCGTTCTGTGCCAGTTGTGCCGTGCCGCTTTCACAGTCGGTGGTGCCAGTAAGCAGGGGCAGCTCCTCATCGGACACTTTCAGGATATCCACCAGCGGCAGGGGTGCTTTCATCTGAGCAATGGCATCCTCTTTGTTCTTCCAGAGGTTGGCACGGTAATTCGGGTCATAAGTAATGACAGCACCAGCTTTTTGGCGCGGGCAGCAGCATCCAGCGTAGCGGTGCGGGAGGGGTCAGCGGTCAGGCTGACAGAGCCGAAATGCACGATTTTGGCAGCTTTCAGAGCGCCCTCCGAAATGTCCTCTTTGCTCAGCATCACATCGGCATTGGCGCTGCGGTAGAAGCTGAAATTCCGCTCACCGGTGGCATCCACCGACACGACTGCCATGGTGGTGGGGTGGTCTGCATCCACCGCCATGCCGGAAACGTCCACTTTGTTTTCTGCCAGAACCTCTTTCAGGTAGCGGCCAAAGGCATCTGCACCCACCTTGCCGATAAAGGCGGTCTGTGCCCCCAGCCGGCAGCTGCCACCGCCAGATTTGCCGGAGCACCGCCGGGGTTTGCGGCAAACTGAGGAATGCCGCGCGCATCCTTGCCGGTCTGGGTCAGGTCGATCAAAACTTCACCAATCGTTAAAATGTCCATGGTTGCTCTCCTTATTTTTATCCTATAAGTTAAAACCCAACGATCACCGCTGGAACAGATAATGAATGTAAGCGGCTGCACGCTCCGGGTGCGGTGCATTCTGCACTACCCCAAGATAGACCCTGCCAGAAAAACCTGCCTGCCTGACAAACGGCGTGTCCGAAATATCCAGCACGGTCCCACCGGCGTTCAGACCCGACAGTGCATGGAAAGACGCATCCAGTGTCCGCAGATCGAGAAAATAATCATCTGCCAACAGTCGATCCCGTGCATATTCGTCCATCAGAACAACATCTAACCGCTGGGCACTGACTGCACCCAGCAGCTTCATCTCCGAAGCATATACATACTGCTCCTCTGCGTGTTCGCTCTCGCTGAGCAGCAAGCCGGACAGCAGATCGACCTGTTGCTTTTTGGTCAGACCCTGCGCCTCGGCAAAGCCGGTGGTAAGCTGTTCCGTCAGATCAGACCCGGCAGTGATATTTACCAGACCAAGGTAAAGCACATCCTCTTTTTTCGTCACATGGCGGTAGCTGTATAGCCAAGGATATAGACGACGATGAGTACGATCGCAATGGGCAGCTTGTAATATGCCAGATGTCTCCCACTTTTTGCGCCCATGGAGGGAGCGGAGCGTATCCCGGTCAGTTTTTGTCATGGTCGGATTCCTCGTGTACTGCATCAGGGTCTCCACCGATCAGATAGAGGATCCGAAGCATCAGAAAGGAGCAGAGCATGGCGCAGAAACCCATGCCCAGCAGGAATGCAGGTGTGAACACAAACACAATGACGTACCCCATGATGCCATAGATCGCCGCCATCAGCAGGGTGCAAAACAGATACCGGACACCCACGAGAAGCGCGGTTTTCAGGATGCCGAAGGTGGTGTTTTCAAACCGTGCCAGCAGAAGAAAGGCATACAGCAGAACGATGCCGTACAGAACTGCCGCACCAATAAGCGTTGCAGTGAGCAGCGTCCAGAAAATGTTTTCGCTCCACATTCGGCGCAGCACAAAGCCATCCGCAGCCAGGAAACTGCCGACTGCCAGCAGGATAAGCCAGAGTTTTGTGGCAGGCTTGAAATTTTCCCGGAACGCCTTAAAAAACATCCGGGTCAGACCATCGTCCCGATCTTCCGCCATTTTGAGTGTGACGTAGAACAATGCGGTCGTAGAAGCCCCTATGGTAACGATGGGCAGGCTGCACACGAGCCATAAGATGTTCAGGTAAGCACTGTAAGTCAATTTCGTCAGCACAGCAAACAGCGGCTTGTCCGTATTGCACAGGTCACGCATGGGGGGTCTCCTTTCGCTCAATCTCCTGTGGATTCGCGCAGGATCAGGTTGGTTTCCGTATAGACGGTGCGATAGTTCAGCGATGGCTCTTCGATGCGGGTCATAAGCAGATTGGCAGCGGTGTAGCCCATGATCTGTTCATGGATATGGATCGAAGTCAGACGGGGGGCAAAGTAGGAAGCCTCCTGACTGTCATCGAAGCCGCAGACCCAGATATCATCGGGAACCGAATACCCCAGCTCATTCAATGCCTTGACCAGATCCATGGCAACAAAGTCATTGGCGCAGACAAAGGCATCTGGCATCGTTTTGAACCGACGTATGGTTTCGTACAGGGATACCGGATAGTTCTGCTGTCCAGATGGCATCGCACAGGTGCTCAGGCCTTCTGTCAGACCAAAGTGCTCCACTGCATCCTTATAAGCCATATAACGCTCAAAGAAGGACTGACAGTGGTTTTTATCCCCCGCAAAGCTGATGCGTTTTTTGCCGCGCTGGACCATGTGGGCCACCGCATTCTGGATCTCAATGCGGTTTTCCATATAAAGGCGGTCGGCTTTAAGAGGAGGACGCATATCCATCACAGGGGTGTCTACAAACAGCAGCGGAACATCCAGATCGCACAGCATCTGTGCGTAGTCATAGTCGAATACTTCAAAGCAGATGATGCCGGCTGTGCGCTCGGTATTGAGAGAAGATGGAAGTTTTTTCTCTTTCAGCTCTATGGGAGAAATGCGATGAATGGTCATGCCGCTGTGCAGATGGTCGATTTCCGCCTGGAAACGATCCAGCATCATGGAGGAAAAGTGAGAGCTGCTCAGAAACTGGGTCGTCAGCATGGCGATCTCCCGTTTGTCACTCGGCAGAATGAAAGGCTCTGCTGTTTTTGCAGCGTCTTCCTGAAACAGCGGCAGATAGGCAAACTGCTTATAGCCCATTTCGGCGGCTTTGCGCAGGATCTTTTCCCGTGTGGCATCTGCCAGCACACCGGTGTTGTTGATGGCCTTTGAAACTGTGTTGCGGGAAAGCTGCAGTTCGTTTGCAATATCCTGAATGGTGACTTTGGTTGCCATAAGTCATCCTCTTTCTTTTATAGATAAAGTCTGGCGACGGATCTTATTCTTTGCGACTCCAGTATAGTGCAAATGCACAAATTAGTCAAATGCAAAAATGCAAATCATCATTTTGCATATTTGCGCACGTTCGAATTTGTGCATCTGTACAAATCCACAATAATTTTTGATGTATACCATGAATTATCGTTGACATTCGCTTGTATGAGTGGTATAAATGAATTACAGAGTTTTACATTTGCACAAGCGAAGTGAAGAAAACGTAAAATTCAAAGGTGCAAATGTAAAACACAAATCGAACGGCAAGCAAATCAAAAAGGAGGAGAATGATTCATGAAAGCAAAGACGGCCTCGCCGGAAACGGCTGTGCTGACAGCAGAACGCAAGCTGCACAACACATGGGTCTACATCAAACGGCATTGGCAGCTTTACCTGTTGTTCCTGCTGCCTGCTGTGGCGCTGACGCTGGTGTTCAAGTACGCTCCCATGGGCGGTGTGCTGATCGCATTCCAGAAGTACAATCCCTTCAAGCATCTGGGGCAGCCAGTGGGTAGGCTTTAAAAACTTTACCCGCTTCATGTCCTCGCCGGACTTCCAGCGCTATCTGATCAACACCCTGAAGCTGAGCGTCTACGGTCTGCTGTGGGGCTTCCCGATCCCTATCCTGCTGGCATTCCTGCTCAACCGTATCGAGAGCAAGAAGATCAAGCAGAAGGTGCAGCTGGTGCTGTATATGCCCAACTTTATCTCGGTCATCGTGCTGTGCGGCATCGTCCGGGTGCTGCTGAGTGTCACCGGTCCGGTGAACGGCCTGCTTCACACCAGCATCAACTTCATGACGCTGCCGGAAGCGTTCCGCCCCATCTACATCATCAGCGGCATCTGGCAGGGTGCCGGCTGGGCATCCATCATGTACACCGCATCCCTTTCTAACGCCAGCAAAGATCTGAAGGAAGCTGCTATGATCGACGGCGCAAACCTGATCCAGCAGATCATGACAGTGGAGTGGCCCGCCATTAAGGATATGGTCGTGATTCAGTTCATCCTGCAGGCAGGCAACATCATGAGCATCGGTTTTGAAAAAGCCTATGCCCTGCAAACTGACCTGAACCTGAACACTGCCGAGATCATTGCAACCTACGTTTATAAAAAGGGCCTGTTGGACGGCGATTACAGCTTTTCCACGGCAGTCGGTCTGTTCAACACCGTTGTCAACGTCATCCTGTTGATCGCAGTGAACAAGGTCGTTGCCAAAATGAACGATGGCAAGGGCTTGTAAGGAGGGGTTTACCATGGCAAAACAGAAAAAATCAAAAATGGCCCTCTACACCAGACAAGATAAGATCATCCTGTACTGCGGCTACGCACTTCTGGGCTTGTTCCTGCTGGCGATCATCGTTCCGATGATCTACATCGTCATCGCGTCCTTTATGGACCGGTCACTCTGCAAAACAAGGGCATCTCCTTTGATTTCAGCAAGTGGAGTCTGGATGCTTACCAGCGTGTCGTTTCGGACAAGCAGATCTGGGTCGGCTTCAAGAACGCAGTACTTTACTCGATCATCTTCACCATCATCTCGGTAGCTGTGACGATGCTTGCCGCTTATCCCATGTCGCTGCCGGACTTCAAAGGCAAAAAGATCTTCAACACCTTGTTTGTGATCACGATGTTTTTCAGCGGCGGTCTGATCCCCACCTACCTGCTCATCAACAATCTGGGTCTGCTGGATTCCATGTGGGCGGTCATTCTGCCGGGAGCATTCAGCGTGTGGAACATGATCATTGCCCGTACCTATTATCAAGGCATCCCGCGTGAGCTGCGCGAAGCTGCGGATGTGGATGGAGCCAGCGAGATGCTTTACTTCTTCAAGATCCTGCTGCCCGTCTGTATGCCGGTGGTGGCAGTTCTGGCCCTGTGGCAGTTCGTGGCAATGTGGAACAGCTACTTTGACGCCATGATCTACCTGAACAGCGCATCGAAGCAGCCGCTGCAGCTGGTGCTGCGTTCCATCCTGATCCAGAGCCAGCCGGAATCCGGCATGATCGCAGATATCCAGAGCACTGCCGAACGTGCCAAGATGGCAGAGCTGCTCAAATATGCAACTATTATTATTTCCAGTCTGCCGCTGCTGGTGATGTATCCCTTCTTCCAGAAGTATTTTGATGCCGGCATCATGGCTGGTTCCATTAAAGGCTGAGGATATTCCGAAATTTTATAAGCAGGTACGCTCATCTGTTACACGAAAAAAGAAACATGAAAAAGGAGAAAATACCATGAAAAAGCTGATCTCTCGCCGCAACTTCCTCAAGGTCTGCGCTCTGGCGGCTCTGCCGCTGCTCTGTCTGCCTGTGGCGGCGGCAAATCCACCGGCAGCAGCAATTCTGCTGCCGCAGCTGTGGACGTAACCGGTGCCGTTACATTTCCGCTGTCCGAAAAGGTCACCTTTACCGGTATGACCAGCTTCCCTGTGGGCAGCGAATCCGAGCCGAACAACCGCACCATCTTCAAGCGTCTGGAAGAGCAGACCAATGTGCACATCGACTGGACCGCCATCCAGTCGACCAGTGGAGCGATAAGATCACCCTGAATATGTCCAACCCCAACACCCTGACGGATTTTGTTTTTACCGCTGATTTTACCGACAGCAACCTGCTGCGCTATGCCGATCAGGGCGTGATCCTGAGTCTGGAAGACTATATCGACAACAATATGCCGAATCTCCAGAAGGTCTTTGAGCAGTACCCGGAGTATCGCACCATGTGCACCGACAGCGAGGGCCACATCTGGCACTGCCCTGGATCGAGCAGCTCGGCTCAGAAAAGACCGCCATCCAGACCATTGGCAACATGAGCTTCATCAATACCAAGTGGCTGAACTTCCTCGGTCTGTCGATGCCCACCACAGTGGACGAGTTTGAACAGGTGCTGATTGCATTCCGTGATAACGCCGCTTCTATCAAGGCAGAGTATGGCATTGACGGCGACATCATCCCCATGTCCTGCATCGTCAACAACGGCGATCAGGACCCCAGCATCCTCATCAATGGCTTTGGCGAAGGCTACGGCGATGCAGACAAGGACCGCCATATTGCCGTTACCAACGACCGGAAAGTCATCTGTGCCGCCACCCAGCAGGCTACCGTGATGGTCTGGACTGGCTGCACAAGCTGTATGCCGAGAAGCTCATCGACCCGGAGTGCTTCACGCAGGAGTGGTCCACCTATGTTTCCAAGGGCAAGGCTGGCCGCTATGGTGTCTGCTTCAGCTGGGATGTTGCCAACATTGACAACCTGACCGACTGGGAGCCGCTGCCTGCCCTGACTGCCGATACCCGCAATATCACTCCGCAGAACGGCTCTTTCACCAGCGGCTTTGCCCGCGGCAGATGCGTTGTCACCGCAAAGGCAGATAATCCTGCACTGGTTTGTGCATGCTGGATCAGATGTACGCACCCCTCCAGTCTCCGCAGAACAACTGGTACTTACGGCGATGCGGAAGGCTTTAACATTTTTGAACTGTCCACCAACGATAAGGGCGAGCCCATGCTGAAGCACGCTCCTCTGGGCGATGCTTCTCCCGTGGAAGTCCGTGAAGCGCAGTGTGTCAGTGGGCCTCTGGCGGTTCTGGATGATTACTATGGTGTATACGTTACCTGCCCGGACGATGCACAGTACCGTCTGGACTGGATCAAGGATATCTACACCCCGGATATGAACAACGATTATGTCTATCCCAATGTCTTTATGAGCAACGAGGACACCGAGCAGGTCTCTAACCTGCAGGCAGATCTGCAGACCTACATGAATACGCAGAAGGCGAACTGGATCATGAACGGCACTAAGGATGCAGAGTGGAACGAATATCTGAGCAAGCTGGAAGACTACGGCCTGTCCGACTATCTGGGCATTATGCAGAAATATCTGGATGCTTACTACGCATAAGAATTCTTTCCTTTGGAGGATTCCATGAACGATTTGACTTTACAAAAAGCCCGTGCCTACGAGGCCGAGCACGGCGCTGCCATTTCCCCGGCGGAACGCCCTGCTTACCATATGACCCCCCTATGTGGGCTGGCTGAACGACCCAAATGGTTTCTCTTATTATAAAGGGAAGTATCACCAGTTCTATCAGTATAATCCTACGATGTGCGGTGGGCGCCATGCACTGGGGTCACGCCGTCAGCACCGACCTGCTGCACTGGGAGTATCTGCTGTGCGCTTGCCCCGGATTCCCCGGCAGACAACGGCCCCGGCTGCTTCTCCGGTTCTGCTACCGAGATGGATGACGGCAAGCAGCTGCTGATGTACACCAGCGTGGTGGCAGAAAAGCAGCCCAATGGGGAGATGCGGGATATCCAGACCCAGAGCATTGCCATTGGTGACGGTCTCGACTACGAAAAGCCTGCCTGCAACCCGGTGCTGACCAGAAAGACCTGCCGGAAGGCTTCAGCAAGTTCGATTTCCGGGACCCCAAGATCTGGCGTGAGACCGACGGCACCTACTCCGCCGTCACCGTCTGCCTTGCCGAGGATGGCAGCGGCGCAGCGGTACTGTTCCAGAGCAAGGACGGCTTCGACTGGCACTTTGTCACGGTGCTGGAACGCTGCAACAATCAGTACGGCAAAATGTGGGAGTGCCCGGACTTCTTCCCGCTGGATGGCAAGCAGGTCTTGATGCTCGGCCCCATGGAGATGCTGCCCAAGGGCGAGTTCCACAATGGTCACAACGTCATTGCCTTCATCGGCAGCTACGACGAAGCCACCCACACCTTCACCAAGGAAAACGTGCAGCTGATGGATGGCGGCATCGACTTCTACGCCACCCAGACCACCCTTGCCCCGGATGGCCGCCGCTCATGACCGCATGGCTGCAGACTGGTCGGACACCGAGGATAAGCCCAAGGGCTGCAAGTGGTTCGGGCAGACCATCTGCCGCGCGAGCTGCACATCAAGGACGGACGCATTGTTCAGGCCCCGGTGCGGGAGCTGGACGCCGTCCACGGCAAGCGCACCTTCCACGAAAATGTGACGGTGCAAGGCGAAACAACGCTGGAGGGCATCAAGGGCCGTGTGGCCGACCTGACCGTCACGGTGCAGCCCGGCGAATACCGCTCCTTTACCCTGAAGCTGGCCGCTGACGCAGACCATCACACCAGCCTGACCTACGATCCCTACACCTCCGAGCTGACGCTGGATCGCAGCTATGCCGGTTCCCGTGCCGACATCGTTCACCGCCGCAGCTGCAAGGTCCGCAGCCAGAATGGTGCGCTCAAGCTCCGCATCCTGCTGGATAAGAACAGCATCGAAGTTTTCGCCAACGATGGCGAGCAGACCATGACCGCATGGATCTACACGCCCCAGTCTGCCGAGGACATCACCTTTGCTGCCGATGGCAAAGCAACAATCACGGCAGAACAGTTTGAACTGAATCTGTAACCTGATATTCCCTTCATTTCTCCTTCATCAACACAGCCCCGCTCTGGATTCCTTCACCAGAGCGGGGTTGTTGTTGCTTCTATGTAAGGTTAGTCCTCTAATCTGCCGTGTTCGCAGCCAAGGGAAAGATAATGCTCCATCTTATCACTCAGCACAAGCTGCGCGTACTCCAGCGGCCTGTTGTACAGCAGCCAATCCAGCTCTGCCCGCTGTGCCGGGGTGTTGCCATATTCGTCCTCTATGGCGATGCAGTCGATGGCAACGGCAGAGCCGTCCGCAAATCGAGCTTCCATCCGGTTGGTGTCCATATTGTAGCGGCAGGAAAGTAGTTTGTTCATAAGAAAACCTCCATATTCTTCACAGTTGCTTCTTTTGCGGTGGAAAGTTTCGGCATTCCGTCTGCAAATCCATGAATTCGCTTTGTGATGTAGCCCTTTTCAGGTCTGCACCCACCTACCACACAGCCGTTTCTACTGCCAAACCCGAACTTGTCGAGGCGAGGCCCCTCCATCTTGCTTACGCAAGACCGTTCGGTCGCTTAAAAGCCCCACTGGGCTTTCATTGCTCCGCTTCGTTGCGCAAACGCGAACAACGCTCTTTTTGCTCTGCACAAATCATAGCATCGTTTGGCGTAAAATTGGCGTATGGTGTAAAAATTGCTGGAAATCATTGCAAACAAAAAGCCGAAACTTCTCGGTTTGTCAAGAAGTTTCAGGCTTTGTTTTGCTTAAATTGGAGCTTGTCGGGGCAAGGCCCTCCATCTTGCTGGCGCAAGACCGCTCGGCCGCTTAAAAGCCCCCCACTGGGGCTTTCATTGCTGCGCAAACGCGGAATTTACTGCTCAATCGGCTTCATCGTGGGGAGTTGGTGCAGGTATTTCTCGCCGTGTATTTGCCAAGCACCAAGTTTCATAAATATGGAATGATCTACCGGACGACGGCAAAAGAAAAAAGCCGTCGTATAGCAGACATATCCGCGCGCCCATTTTGAAGCGGCGGCTTAATTTTCAGAGCCGCCGCTTCTTTGTGTTTACACAAACCAATGATGACTTGCAGGGATAAGTCTCCATCTCCTTTATAAATGATGAAATTGGCAGAATGTTCCACACAATTTTCTATAAAAACGATTTTCATTATGCTGCATTCATTCTGCCGGGCTTATGAAAAGGCAGGCATTTTTCTTGCTTTCATCATCCTGCAAACAGATGGTTAAGCACTACTGGGTATCAATATCAAAAAAGTCTTTATTTGAGTTCAGAATTCATTGAAGATCAAAGGATCATTCGGATTGCAATTACTGTATGAATATGCTATGATTACGTTGAAAACCATTTGTGTTTCAACTGATCAGACAGGGAGCGTGTGAACGGCCATGAAGCGTTTGCAGGATATTGCAGATCAAGTTGGTGTAAGCCGGACAACAGTGTCCAATGTGCTGCACGGCAACACCAAAAAAGTCTCCAAGGAAATGATCCGGAAAATTTCGGAAATTCTGAACCAGGAGGCTATGTCCCGAATACATCTTCCCGTGAGCTGACCCCGCAAAGGGTCCTGCATCATTGGACTGGTGCTGGGCTACAGCTGTATCCACGGCATCCCTTCTCTGCGCGATACCTTTGTGGCAGAATTTCTGTCTGGTGTAGAAGAGACAGCCCATCGAAACGGATATTATGTCATGCTGATCAATGGCCAGGACAAAAATACGGACCGGGTGGCAGAGATTGCCTCCCGATGGAATGTGGATGGTCTTGTCGTTCTGGGACTGGACGAAAAGAAATACAAGGAGCTGCGCAGGCAACTCAACAAATATATGGTCCTGATTGACACCTATCCCGAGGCGGAGTACCACTACGTCAACGTGGGGACTGATGATTTCGGCGGCGGCGCATGATTGCAAAGTATCTGCTGGACAACGGGTACACCCAGGCCATCTTTGCCGCCGAGTGTGATACCGGCGCAGACCATTACCGCTGGAAAGGATTTCAGCATCAGATGCGCTCTGCCGGGATTGACTGCGGAGAAGAGCGCCATATTCTTCTCCCCGAGGATCTTTCTCTGCGCCGTGTCATGTACGGCCACTATTTGGATCGCTTTGTCCAGGCCAAGGCTGTGGCCCTGGCCTCTGACTATGATGCGGCGGAAGTGATGAATTATCTGCAGGACCATGGCATACAGGTGCCGGAGCAGGTCTCCGTCACCGGGTTTGACGACTGCATCTATGCAGAACTCATGCATCCCCCTCTGACGACAATGCGTCAGAACGTCCCGGCCAAAGCAGAGGCCGCCGTGGAACTGCTGGTACGTCTGATTCGGCAGGAACCGGTGGAGTGTAAAAATTACGTTCAGCCTGTTGAACTGATCCGCCGCAACTCGGTGTGCGAATCAACCCCAACGCCGCGCCCTGGTCACAAGATCTGCACAAAACCCACAAATAATTCTTGTGGTATTTATCAGTTTCGTAGGAAACGTTGCGCAAAACCCTTTTCAAATCCTCTTCGGTTTTGTATAATGAGCTCGTCAAAAAGACACGCTGCGCAGCCTGTCAGAACGAGACATATACAAACTGGAAGAGGATTTGTTTTTTGTATCCTGGATGGAGCAGACAAAAAACGAATTCCGGAAAATCTGACTGAACATCGTGGAGGATTTTATTAAGGGCTAATTTATATTCTTTCAGAGCGCTCCGGAGACGGGGCGCTCTGTCTGACAAAACAACCACTCAGTCACTTTTATTTGGGAGAACGGTATGATTCAAAAGTATCTCTATGGTGTCCCCTTTGACACCGAATCGGTGGTCGCACCAATCCCTGCAAGCCAAGGCGAACCCCCTGTGGGAACGGTCAAAACCAGCGAGTTCGGCTTCTGCTTTGCCTGCCCCCTGGCGGAGGGCGACCGGGTCTACGGCCTGGGCGAAGCCAACCGCGGCATCAACAAGCGGGGCTTTGTCTACGTCAGCGACAATGTGGACGACGGCTCCACACCGAAAACAAGCAGCGAATGTACGCCGCCCACAACTACATCGTGATCTCTGGCCAGCAGAATCTGGGGCTGTTCTTCGACTATCCCGCCCGGATTCGGTTTGACATCGGCTTCACCCGCAGGATTGGCTGAAAGTCACCTGTGAGCGGGCCGACCTGGCCCTTTACGTCATCACCGGCGACAGCGCCTGCGACGTGGTCAAGCAGTTCCGGGCCATCATCGGCCGCAGCTACATCCCGCCCAAATTTGCCTTTGGCTTTGGCCAGAGCCGCTACGGCTACAAGACCCAGGCCGACTTTGAAGAGGTGGTGGCCAAACACCGCCAGGCCCACATTCCCCTGGACATGGTGTACATGGACATCGACTACATGGACCACTACAAGGACTTCACCGTCAACCCGGAGAATTTCCCCGATTTTTCCGGCTTTGTATCCAAGATGAAAGAGCAGGGCGTCCGGCTGGTGCCCATCATCGACGCCGGCGTCAAGGAGGAAGCAGGCTATTCGGTCTGCGACGAGGGCAAGGAAAAGGGCTACTTCTGCAAGCGGGCCGACGGAACCGATTTTGAGGGAACCGTCTGGCCGGGGTGGAGCCACTTCCCCGACGTGCTGAACCCCGAGGCCCGGGCCTGGTTCGGCAGCCAGTACAAGGCTCTGACCGACTGCGGCATCGAGGCTTCTGGAACGACATGAACGAGCCCGCCATCCTTCTACTCCCGGGAGGGGCTGGCCGAGGCGGCTGGATCATCCGCCGGTTCCCCATGAAGACGGCACCATCGAGCATTTTGGCCAGGCCATCGGCTGGCTCAATCTGTCCAATGCGCCGGAAGACTACGCCCGCTTTTATCACAAGGTGGACGGCAAAATGGTCCGCCACGACCAGGTCCACAACCTCTACGGCTACAACATGACCCGGGCCGCCTCGGAGGGGCTGGCCAGCATTGCCCCGGACAAACGGTTTCTGCTGTTCTCCCGGTCTTCCTGCATCGGGATGCACCGGTACGGCGGCGTCTGGACCGGCGACAACCACTCCTGGTGGAGCCACCTGCTGCTGAACCTCAAGATGCTGCCCTCCCTCAATATGTGCGGTTTCCTGTATGTGGGAGCCGACCTGGGTGGCTTCAACGCCGACACCAGCCGGGATCTGCTGCTGCGGTGGCTGGCGCTGGGGGTGTTCACCCCCTGATGCGCAACCACTCTGGCAGCGACACCCGCCGGCAGGAGTTCTACCAGTTTGAGGGCCCCGAGGACTTCCGCAGCGTCATCGAGACCCGCTACCGGCTGATCCCCTACCTCTACAGCGAATACATGAAGGCAGCGCTGAACGGCGATATGCTGTTCAAGCCCCTGGCCTTCGTCTACCCCGAAGACGAGATCGCCCTTCAGACCGAGGACCAGCTGATGCTGGGCAATGAGGTGATGATTGCCCCGGTCTACACCCAGAACGCCACCGGACGGATGGTGTATCTGCCCGAGGAAATGCTGTTTGTCAAGTTCGGCCCCGAGGGCCGCATCACACAGGAAGTCCTCCCCGCCGGCACCCACTTTGTGAAGGTGGCCCTCAACGAGGTACCTCTGTTCATCCGCAAAGGCGCCTGCATCCCGGTGGCGGACCCCGCCCAGACGGTGGCCGGCATCGACCCCGCCACCATCCGGATGATTGGCTGGCCCGGGGCCAGCTATGACCGCTACGACGACGACGGGGTTACCATCCCCGCAGAATAAGGAGGAATTGCCATGGACCGCAAATGGTGGAAAGAAAGCATCGTATACCAAATCTACCCCAGCAGCTTCCAGGACTCGGACGGGGACGGCATCGGGGACCTGAACGGCATCCGTTCCCGGCTGGATTACCTGAAGGATCTGGGGGTCAATGTGCTGTGGCTGTGCCCCATCATGGACTCCCCTATGGATGACAACGGCTACGACATCTCCAACTACCAGGCCATCAACCCCCGGTTTGGCACCATGGAGGACTTCGACGCTCTGCTGGCCGAGGCCCATCAGCGGGGCATCCGCATTGTGATGGACCTGGTGGTCAACCACACCTCGGACGAGCACCCCTGGTTCATCGAGAGCCGCAAGTCGGTGGATAACCCTACCGAGACTACTATATCTGGAAGCCGGGCAAAGACGGCCACGAGCCCAACAACTGGGGCGCCAGCTTCGGCGGCTCGGCCTGGAAATACGACCCCCAGACCGATATGTATTACCTACACCTGTTCTCCCCCAAGCAGCCCGACCTGAACTGGGAGAACCCCAAAGTCCGGGACGAAGTGTTCAACATGATGACCTGGTGGTTTGACAAGGGCATCGACGGTTCCGGATGGACGTCATCAGTATGATTTCCAAGGACCAGCGCTTTCCGGATGGCGAGAAACACGGACTGTATGGCAATGGCGGTCCCTACTATGTCAATGGGCCCCGCATCCATGAATTTTTGCAGGAGATGAACCGGCGGGTCCTCTCGAAATACGACATTATGACGGTGGGCGAGACCCCCGGCGCCACGGTGGAAAACGCCCCCCAGTATGCGGGGCTGGACGGCAAGGAGCTGAACATGGTCTTCCCATTTGATCACGTCGGCATTGGGGACGGACCCCTGGGCAAGTGGACCACCCAGCGCTACGATTTATGCAGCTCAAGAAAATTCTCAGTCATTGGCAGACCGGCCTGGACGGCAAAGCCTGGAATAGCCTGTTCTGGGGCAACCACGATCAGCCCCGGGCTGCATCCCGCTGGGGCGATGACTCGCCCCTCTCCGCCAAGATGCTGGCCATCTGCCTGCTGAGCCTGCAGGGTACGCCCTACATCTATGAGGGCGATGAACTGGGGATGACCAATGCCTATTTCAAAGATCTCAGCCAGTACCGGGATATCGAAAGTCTCAACGCCTTCAAGGAGCTGACCGGAGCAGGTTGATTTCTGCAGACGAAATGATGGAGTGCCTGGCCCTCCGCAGCCGGGACAACGCCCGCACCCCGGTCCAGTGGGACGACTCCCCGAACGCGGTTTTACCACCGGCACCCCCTGGATTGAGGTCAACCCCAACTATACCGCCATCAACGCCGCCGCCGAGGAAAAAGACCCGGACTCGGTGCTCAACTACTACAAGCAGATGATCGCCCTGCGCAAGAGCCATTTGGGGCTGATTTACGGCTCCTTCCAGCTTTCTGGCCGAGGAGAACCCCCAGGTCTTTGCCTACCGGCGTACCCTGGCCGAGACCGGCGAGAACTACCTGATCGCTTGCAACTTCTCAGACAAGGACGCGGCCTTCACAATTCCCGCTGATTTTGCGGGGGCTCGGCGCCTGATCGGCAATTATCCTGACACCGCTCCCACCGGCGCTGTGACCCTGCGCCCCTATGAGGCCTTTGTGCTCCAGAAGTAAACCAGGTGATACCCTATGAATGACTTTTTCGACCTGGATGCCCCTCTGTTCCGTTTCTTAACCCGGGTTGCGGATATGGTGATTCTCAGCCTGCTGTGGCTAATAGGAAGCCTGCCGCTGTTTACCTTGGGCATTTCCAGCACAGCCCTCTATTATGCAGTGAACAAGTCCCTAATTGAGGACCGGGGAACGGTCAGCGAGGAATTTTTCCGGGCCTGCCGCCGGAGCTTCCGACAGGCAACTTTGAGCTTTCTTGCTCTGGCAGTGCCGGAGAGCATTCTGCTGGCTGACTGCTTTATGACCCATTACCTCAAGGGGCAACAGGCAGCGACGGGTAATCCCTGGATCATTTTTACGGTGCTGAGTACCTGTGGGCTGGCCTGGATGATCTACAACGCAGCCTATGCGGCAAGATTCGACGACCCGGTCAAAAAGACGGTGTTGCAGTCCGGTGCCATGGCATTGCTCCATTTTGACAAAAGTCTGCTGCTTTTGGTGGTGCTGGCTGCGTTCGGCCTGCTGACAGCATTCTGCCCGCCGCTGATCCTTCTGGCACCTGCCGGATATGCGCTGTTTGCCCGGTGGGTCCTTGAGAAAAAGGTGTTCTATCAATATCTTCCCGATATAGACGATGGCATAGACAAGGAGAATAAAGACTGTTCCCATCAGGATTGATCGTTCCTCCAATTTGACCATTCTTTTCCACCAAAGGCAGGGGGCCTGACAGATGATCTATCAGGCCCCCTGCCAATTATTAAGAACTTGAGTGAAGAAAAACCACCAGCTAAGCTGGTGGAATAAAAACGGCTTTAGCCCTAGACAAAGAGAAACCTCTCTGTAGAATAGAGTGTGGGTTTGCCAACCACATTCTAGGAACAGAGAGGTTTCTCTTTGAAATGAAAAATAACAAAGACATAGATAGTTTAAGCCATACGACATGGAGATGTCAATACCATGTAGTGTTTGCACCGAAATACCGTCCATCGTGACGGTCAGAACTTTTTTCATTGGTAAACCCTCCTTTGATGGATTCGGGAAGTTCAGCCTGAAAACAAAAAAGCGCGTTCCTCTTTCTGTTCCGAGAGAACAGCGAGTGAACGCGCTATGTATGGAGAAAAGTGTTTTGCACGGTTTCTGGTAGGAATGTGAAAAATAGATTTACACAGTTTATCTT
>ENA-OQLB01000060-OQLB01000060.1-human-gut-metagenome-genome-assembly--contig:-NODE-60-length-60785-cov-4.460055_pt1 | contig 60785 bp, 78 predicted proteins | sample MGYA00242656_ERZ504813 | MGnify/ENA primary metagenome ERZ504813 (study PRJEB26092, sample SAMD00036388) | human gut metagenome | host: Homo sapiens | study: EMG produced TPA metagenomics assembly of... | reverse complement strand
ATTCTTTGAAAGGGGCCTTGGTAGAGGAAGGAGAGGTCTTGTTGAATGCTTGTAAAACGGATTGGAGAGCCTGGAACAAACGTCCGGAAGAGATAAAGACAGCTGGTACCATACGAAGCGAATATGAATGTACAGCTGCCACTCCTGTATTCGTGAGATATCAAAATGGGGCTTCCTGTTTTTACATCAGTACACTGAAAGAATTTACGAACTCAGAAAAGGGGTATAATACATTAAGGGCAATCTTGAAAAATGCAGGCATTGACTGTCAGGAGATTGAAGTAAAATCGAACGAGCTTTTTTTCTTACGTGATAATCAACTGGTTTTTCCTGCTGCTGTGAGAGATAAACTGATAAAACAACTATGGGGCGACTTTGGACATTTATGTGTTTAGTCCTCGTCCTCTGAATGATTTGCTGATAGAGCCAATATGCCTAAACTGACATTAGTTGTGAAAACTAAAAAATGCCAGCTTTCTATTAATGATGAAGTATATGCAGCTGCCGAGAAAAATAGATATGAAGTTACTTATAAGGAGCTACCTCTATTGCAGGGTTGGAATAAAATAAGTATTGCAATCGGAGAAAATGATAGGAATGAATTCAGTGGTAGTTTTAGGTGTGATAACAGAAATGAATTCCTTCCTTCATTGAAAGCGTCATTTGTAAATCCTGAAGCAAAATAGTAGGTAAATAGATTGAAATTTAGGTATAGCTTCTAGATTATCTTAAAAACGCCTTCGCTTCACAGTGGCTATACCTTTCCGTCGTTCGAAAGATTTTCGGCGGAAAGGTATAGAGATAATCTATGTTTTGCCTTCCAGCTTGGATTGGGCCGCACTATAAAATATTTTGTGTAAATGGAAAATACGGGATTCAGTAGGAATTCCGTATTTTTTATTTAATGGCTTTGCAAAATGACGAAGATTATGAAAGAGAAGAATCATGTATTGCTTGATGAGGTATTAAGTAAGGAGTTCCTTAGTCAGTTCTAAACGGAAGCTGATAGCAATAAGTTTTTGAAGCAGCTACACGCGCAGGTATTGGAGACGAATAAAGTCAATCAAACTGCTCAGGAATGGCAGAACCGCCTTTGGATCCGATCTATCTTATTGTTTGGATGGACGGTATTGTATTCAAAGTTCGTGATAACGGAAAAATCATTAACAAGACTGTCTATCTCTGTGTCGGCCTGAAACAGAACGGTTTGAAAGAAGTCTTTGGCATGTGGGGGGAAAGTCGGAAAGTTCTTCATTCTGGATGGGTGCCCTGACTGATTTGAAGGCCTGCGGAGTGCAGGACATACTGATTACTTGCACTGACAACCTGAACGGATTTACCGACACCATACGTGTCGTATTTCCTCAGTCTTCTACGTAAATATGTGTCGTACATCAGATTCGAAACTCCTGTAAATATATCGTTTACAAGGACAAGAAAGAGTTTACGGCCGATATGAAGAACATCTATAACGCGCCCAACAAGGAGGCTGCCGCCGCGGAACTTGATAATTTGGAAAAGAAATGGGGAGGGAAGTACCCTTATGTCATCCTCTCATGGCGGAATAACTGGGATGACTTGACAGTTTTCTTCCAGTTCCTAGTGGAAATCAGGAAAATAATATACACTACAAACCTCATTGAAAATCAGAATGGGAAGATAAGAAAGTACACTAAATCAAAGCTTTCATTCCCGTCGGATGATGCTGTGAAGAAAATGGTATACCTTTCTTTGATGGAGATTGAGAAGAAATGGACGATGCCGATTACTAACTGGGAATTGATTATGAACCAATTTATGCTTATTTTTGTAAACGGGATTCAGATATAAGAAACTTATAACTGAATCCTGTTTACATTTACACAAAATTATGGATAGTCCCTAATCAGGTTGTGACGTCCTTTCAATGGTAAATGTAAGTGTTAACTCACATTCATCTACTTCCCGATGCAGCATACATAGCTGCCTGAATGATAGACTATTGCAATTTAATCGGTAGAAAAGTTGTTTTTGAGCCTCCTAGACTTGTTTTTAAGGCTGTATTACACTCTTTTCCCAATGAATCAGACTATGAGGAAGTATTGCATCCTCAATGAAGTTCACCTGTTTCCTATCGGTTACAAAGGTACAAAATTTAGGGATGTTTTCGTCGATAATGTCAACTAAATGCAAGATATTTTCACGGATATTGTATGCTGACCAAAAGAGAAATATTCAGTTGAAGCCTTTTTCTTTTCTTCCCCTCTGTTTGACTTTGATTTTATTGCCCGTGTATAATAACGGTCATTAAAGTCAAGTTGAGAGTGGAGTTATATCTTTTTTGGGGCAAGCAAAAATTCTGTTATTGGAAATTTTCGAATAACTGAAAGTGTTAAGCCACAATATATCATATAATAATATGCAAACAGGCGTATTTTTGTTTATGATATATTGAGGCTTTAAAGCGTATTGCTGATTAGCTTACGCATTTCACAAGACAAGGTACTTACCTGAATCAAAACCATTGGCGATATGTTCGTTTTCAAAAACATATCCCATTTGATTGCACACGACCTTCGTACCGTCTATTTCAGCATCAATATTGGTGTGGGAATGTCCGTAAATCCACGCATCAATGCGATTGTCGGTTATAAGCTGGTTCAAATCGGTAGCAAATGCACTATTCAACACTGAACCTTTATGGTAAGGTGCAACGACCTCCAATGTGGGAAGATGATGCGTTATTACCACAATGTGTTTGGCGGTGGTTTCCACCAGACTTTGTTTGATGAAATCCAAACAGAAGCTGTGCATCTGATTGAACTCCTCTGTTTGGAGCAATTTGCCATTATACATTATCTGCCGAAAGTCATTCATGCCTTTCCACACAAAATACTCGTCAGGTGGAGGTATTTGAGACCACAAAGTGCTAATGATAAAGTCGGTGTCATCTATCCGCAGTACTTGATTCTGATAATATCCTACATTGTTCTTGAACAACCATTTCCATTGCAATCCCTTGTCCATCACATCACAATAATTGTAATACTCATGGTTTCCTGGCACAATGAGCACTTGCCGATAATTTGCAGATGCCCATTTCCAAAAATTGCTCAAAGGTGCAACCTTGTTTTTCAAATAGAATATATCTCCGGCAAGAACCAGAACATCACCCGTTACTGGCAATTCATTATACTTCAACCACCTGCTGTTGTCACTGAACTCCAAATGCAGGTCGCTCATATATTGTATCTTCATAATCTTTTGTTTATTAATATTTTGTATAAATCAGTTCATAATTCTTTGAATTCGATTCATTTTCAATAATACCTTCCAAGAAAGAAAATTTATTATACAGGAATTGATAGTGTTCAAGTTCTTCTTCCTCAAAGTCTATGTTTTCATAGCAGTTGTCTATCTCCTTGTTGATTTTATCGTACAAATCGATGGTCGTTTTGGTTATTCGTACTTCCAATTTGGCAATATCTTCTTTATTCTTTGCAATAGCCTTTTTACAATGCTCGATTTCTTCTTTGTAAAAGCATAAAACCTCCTCAAGTAGGATATTTGTAAGCACACTTGGAGATGGACTATATGGAAGCACAGTCAATTCCCGGCTTGGGGTAGTAGAAAGATAGAACAATTTACACCCCAAGGACTTTGCAACCTGTTTGTTATACTCATCTATTTCGCAAATGACTTCCATTAAATCTTCTTTGGAAAGAATTTGACATTCTTCATGAGACGGATACTCTTTGTTTTTCAACAAAGGCATTTCTTTGTGTCTTAAATAGACCGTTGTATATTCACTCATGCCTAAACCTCCTTTTTTATTTCTTATGAAATTGCTCTACTTGTTTTTCAATCCTCCTTTTTACCTGTTCAAATGATACGGGTATAAAGTTGTTGTTATCAACTCCTACATCATATTGTGTTGGATAGAGATACTGAAGCCGAGCAGCGTCTATTCCAGTGTTATTCTTTCTTGTGTGAACATGTCCGAAAAGTTGCCACACATCTTTGTATCCTCCATCAAAGCATAGAAAGGGATAATGATTCAAATATATCCTCTGCTTACCGACCTCTATGTGCATCTGCATAGCCATATATTCAAATCTGGCAATGTAGCCTTGGCGTATATTCTTCAAATCATGGTTGCCCATAATCAGATATATCTTACCGTTCAACCTGTTAAGGATTTTAGTCCATTCGCTGAACCGCCAAGACAGAAATCGCCCAAATGAAAAACGATATCATCCTGACCGACTGTATCATTCCAATTGGAGATTATAGTCTCATTCATCATTTCCACATCCTTAAACGGTCTGTTGCAGAAACGAATGATATTCCCATGATAAAAATGGGTGTCAGATGTAAAGAACACTTTGCTGCCATCAAATTTATAGTTCATTTCTTCTCAATTTATGTGCATCACTGCACGTTAATAATCTGGTTACCCACAGCCCATCAGACGGAAATGGCAGAAGAGCATCATAAAGGCGACTGTCACAAATGGCATAAAAAACAATAGTTGGAAAGTTTGGTAAGGACTCTCCAACTATTCAGTTCTATTCTCTCAAAGTACGATAATGTACTTGCTATGTTCGTTGGAAAGTGTTTGTTATACGAGGTTCAATGCGTGAAACATGAACACTCGACACAGATTCAGCGCGTTTATTACTCTGAATTGCGGTTGTTATAGATAATATGTTCATTTTGTTTCTTTGCATTGTTATTCTTTATATTAGATCACAAAGGTACGATAAATTAGGCGAACCACAATGAATTTTGCCGTTAAAGTTGTAGCTTTTGAACTTATGTTAATCAGTTGGACGATAATATTCTGTGGCTGGCGAAAGAATATGGAATCAGAAATATCTCCCAAAAACGATAAACTAACTATCCGACTAGAAACGACCAGAAAAGCGATTAGATGCGAATTATCCCAATATAGAGGATTCAGGAAAACCAACATGGCTGATAATTAGTCTATGTACATCTGTCCTCGGAACACGCCCGTCTCATTCCCAATCAAATATAACAGACTATTTGTTTGGCTGTGTCTACAAATTTGTTTATTTTTGCACATAAATGTAGATATAAATTCAATGGAAAAGAAAGAGTATAGAAATCGTATTCGGGTCATTTTAGCCGAGAAGATGATTACAAATACCTATTTGGCAGAACAACTTGGCGTGTCGAAAATGACAATAAGTCGCTGGTGTACCAATACTACACAGCCAAGTGCACCGCAATTAATTGAGATTTCGCAGATATTACAGTGTGATTTGAAGGATTTATATGAAACAGTAAAGTAATCCGAGAAAGGAAATGATGAAGAAAACATATACATTCATAGACTTGTTTGCAGGTATTGGGGGGTTTCATACAGCAATGCATTATGTTGGTGGAAAATGCGTTTTTGCCAGTGAATGGGATAAAAATGCTCGTTTGTCATATGAAGCAAACTATAAAAAGATTGAGCCTAAGCTTTTCAAAAAAGACAAGGATGGAAGATATCTTTATTTTAATGAAGATATAAATGATGCCGTTCCAAGTCATATTCCGGATTTTGATGTTTGTTGTGGCGGGTTTCCTTGCCAGCCTTTTTCTGTTGCAGGACTTAAAAGAGGGTTTGAGGATACAAGAGGGACTTTGTTTTTTAGTATAGCCAATATTATTAGAGAGAAAATTAATGCAGGCAATCCTCCTAGAGTTTTGTTTTTGGAGAATGTTCGTGGATTAAAGACACATGATAAAGGGAATACTCTCAAAGTAATATTAGCTACACTTGAAGAATTGGGATATGCTTATTCTTTTGATGTTCTTAATGCAAAGTATTTTGGAGTACCTCAAAACAGAGAACGTTTATTCATTATAGCATGGTATAAGAAGCTGGTAAATGTTGATGAATTTAGATTCCCATATGGAATAGCAGAAGATGGCTCTACTATATACGATAAGAAGAAGTTGAAAGAAGGAACTCTTTTAACCAAAGTATCAGATATATTTGAGCCAGAAAAAACTATGGATTCTCAATATACCATTAGTGATAAAATGTGGGAAGGACATCAAAAACGCAAAGAACGAAACCGGAAAAACGGGAAAGGATTCGGGTATTCACTATTCAATGCTGATAGTACATATACGAGCACTATTTCTGCTAGATATTGGAAAGATGGAAGCGAAATACTTATTGATCAATCAGAAAAAGGACTTAACCCACGTGTTCTGACTCCGGTGGAAGCCGGAAGATTACAAGGGTATCGTATTATTGGTGAGGGATGGGAAAAGCCGGAATGCGCGAACAATCTCAATTATAATGGTTCTAATATAGAATTTAAAATAGTGGTATCACGCAAAGAAGCTTACCGTCAATTTGGAAATAGCGTTGCTATTCCGGTTATTAAAAGGTTGGCTGAAGAAATAGTTAAACAATTGATGTAATAGGATTATGAAAGATTTATTCTCATTTTTAAATGAAGTATCCGGCAATAGTGATTTTAAGGCTACTTTGAGTGAAAGAGGTGGTTTTATTACGTTCAGCAACTCTGGCAGACGTGGTGGCTCCAAGTTCTTTCAGATCGGATTAGATAATATTCTTCAAACTTTGAAAGATATATTGATTAATATAGAAACCTTTAAGAACCTGACTGAATATGATGAAACATCTTGGAGAAACAATGGGTCTGAATATTTCTCGGATTCAGTTGCAAATGCAAATTCTACAGTTCAGACTAAACCCTTGTTCTCAACATTAAGCAAAGTGATAAATTGGGCAAATCAACCAAGGCTGGATTCCATTGATTCTGATGCTAAGATTTGTCTTGATAAAGATGCTTTGGAGACAACTATAGCGAAACTAGAGGTCGTAGCTGATAGCTTTAAGCCGTCTACAGTGATACCAAATAATACGTGTGATGATACTTGCCGTCAGATAATCTTCTACGGTGCACCAGGTACAGGTAAATCCCATAAAATAAAGGCACAACTTGAAGGTGCTTTTAAAGAAAATATATTCAGAACCACATTCCATCCGGACAGTGATTATTCAACCTTTGTTGGAGCATACAAGCCGACAATGGAAAAACCAATGGATAAAGTATATGCTAAGGGAGAGCTCATTAGCAAATTAACCGAAATGAAAGAGGGTGGAGTCACATATTCTCCCCAAAAATTTGGAGCAAAATATTGGCGCTCGTTAAAGCTGTTGAATCTTTCTGATAAGAAAGACATACTCCAAGCTTGCGGTATGTCTGATAATTACACTGTTGAATTTGACAAAGGAGTGGCCGTTGGAGAAGAATATCTTGCCTGTTCAAAAGAATCTCGTATAATTTATTCTTTCGTTCCTCAGGCATTTCTTAATGCTTATATACAGGCATATAGAAAACCGGAAGAAAAAGTATATCTTATTATTGAGGAAATCAATCGAGGTAATTGCGCCCAAATATTCGGAGATTTATTCCAGTTGCTTGATAGGGATGAAAATGGCATATCAGAATATACTATCAAGGCTGATGCAGATTTGAAATCTTTCTTAGAAGAGGAGCTTGGCGAAGACAATCTGGGCATAAAAGATGGGGAGCTTTGTCTGCCATCAAATCTGTATATCTATGCAACTATGAATACTTCAGACCAATCGTTATTTCCGATTGATAGTGCATTCAAGAGGCGTTGGGATTGGGAGTATGAGCCGATTAAATATAAGAATATAGGCTGGAAGATTGTCATTGACGGAACTGACTATTCTTGGGTATCATTTCAAAGAATAGTCAACGAAAAAATTTTGAGGGCAAACAGCTCCGAAGATAAGATGTTAGGTGATTATTTCGTAAATCCATCAGATGGAGTAATTACCGATAAAGTTTTGTTGAATAAAATATTGTTCTATCTATGGAACGATGTCTGCAAAGATGGTGAAGGGGACATATTCAAAGTCGGTGAAGCTGAAGATATTTCATTCTCTGAATTGTATGGAGAAAATGGGGCTAAAATGCTAAAGAGAATGATGTCTTATCTCGGAGTCACTGACCCTGATGGCAATAAGGTTACTACTGAAAATAACGAAGAGAATACAGAACTCTAATCTGAATAAATGTTATGTTGCTGTTCATTGAAGGATACCCATATAATTTGGACGAGATTGTCAAGGATGGCTTGTCTGTCAGAGATGTATCAAGGATGTTGTGTCAGTTCCTGTAAAGGAGGACAAATATTCCTTTGAGTATGTCGGGTATTGCTATAGTAAGGCAGCAAAAGATGTTGTCTTCTTCTTGCCCAAAGTTGTATTGACAGGTGAGATAAACGAGGAGAGTGGCGATGATACGATATTTGGTGCTTCACCGCAAGAAATAATAGACTTTGAATCCGAAGCTGTAAAATCTAAGTTTACGGAAGAAGGGTGCAAGGAATACAAGGAGTTTCTGTCCACTCTCTCGATTTGGATATACCGGACAATAAGTGTATACAAACAGACACACAACGACAACATACTTGAAAGCAAGGAATATCAGTCTGAGAGTAGAGGCAAAAAGCAGAAGCATAACACTCTACTTGATGTGATAATAGCACTGAGGGATTTCAACAGAAACAATCAGGACTATTTTACATTTGTGGCCAAGAACGTGCATTCCGGTTATAACAAAATCAACTGGAACAAAACCATTACTTCATCGCAAGCAGTAATTCAAAACGGAAGCCCTGTTTACATCGAGCCTGTCAACAGGAAAAAAATGGTGAATTTTGACGAAGAGTTACTTGTTATATACTTCTCGATATTGAATTACATCCGTGAAATACATGGTTTTTCTTTTGAAATCAATATCCAATATCCGCTTATCATTTGTGATAAGTTAAAGAAGTCTTATATTGACAGGAATCTTGGATGCAGAAGACTGAAACAAATCAAGTACAAGTATTTCTCGGACAAGGCTCTTCGGATATGGGATTTGTGCTATGCTTTCTTTGACAGGGAGTATAAGATTGCGATGAACAAGCAGGCGGAAGACTATTTGCTGGCGAAAGATTTTGAGCGCATCTTTGAAGTCATGATTGACACTTTGGTAAGTGGCAATGACAAGCAAAATTTGCCAAAAGAACTAACAGAGCAAAGAGATGGTAAACTGGTTGACCACATGTTTGTCGGTCAAGGACTTATCGAACAGTCTGATTTGACATCTGAACTTACCTATTACATTGGGGATAGCAAATATTACAAGCGTTCCAAGAATGACAGGACACAGCTTGGCGACAAATCGATATACAAACAATATACATACGCCAGAAATGTCATTCAGTGGAACATGAATCTGTTTTTGGATGGTGACGGTAACGGGGAACATCCTCAGTTAAGGGATACATTGACTGAAGGATATAATCCCATCCCCAATTTTTTTATCAGTGCTCGAATTCCTAACAAAAAGGCTGGAGACAGTAAATTCCTGTCCTTTGATGACAGAGAATTAAAGGCGCAGGATGCGGAGTGCAACTTAACCGCCAATTTGAAAATCGCCTGTTTGACAGAGACACGCTGTTGTTGTGTCACTATGATGTTAACTTTTTTGTACATCGTATCGTTGTATGGTCGCAACAATAAGAGTGCGCAAGCGATATGGAGAGAATATGTCCGTAAAGAATTCAGAAATAAGATTCAAGCACCCTCAATCGACTCTACACATTCAGAACTCTGCAGCCACGTGATGGCATGGATTGCTATCAGTTCATTCAGGACAATTTCCAACGGCTGAACGGCAAATTGTATCGTCCGAAGAGTGATAGTAATTATCTGATTCTTGCTTTGATGAAGGATGAAGATTCCAATATATGGAAGTCTCTCAAAATAAAATCTTCAACAATAAAAAGGGAAACGGCTCAAAGCAAAGAGCTTGTGGATGCTTTACAGACTCATTTCTATGTCAGCGATCCGTTTGAACTTGAAACGGAGTTCCATATCGATAGCATTGACAATGTCGGCACTTTGACTCAACAACCTAAACAAGAGATTAAGAATATTCTGACAGGGTTAGTACGAAAAACAGATGCGGATTATTCCGATTTTGATAATCATACCGCAAAGACATATACTATGGAGAAGATACCGATATCTATCAATGTAATGGAAATTAGGTATTTCTTGCCTATGGTTGGTGGAGAGATTGATGGTTATTATAAAGTTGATAAAGTATATTTGGGCACTAAAAACGGAAATCTATGCCTAAAGTTAAATCTGTCCTCTTTATTTCATTGGCATTAATCGAACTCCCATATATCGCATAAAAATGCAGCCAAGAGAATTGATTTCCAATGATTTGATGGTGGAATTATACGAACAAAGGATTTAGTTAATACAGATTAAAAAAGGCGGATATGGCAATTGATACACTACTTCCTAAGAAAATAGATAAATCAGAAGCGTCATATAAATCAGTTACTGAATTAAATGAAGCTTTGTCTATAGCGGAAAAAGAGCATATAAAAAACATTGCTCTAACGGGTCCTTTTGGCTCCGGAAAAAGCTCCGTGCTCATTACTCTCATGGAAGGTTTTGCCAATGAACATAAGTTTCTGCCTATATCATTGGCAACTCTGCAAGCTAATGAGGAACAAATAGCTTCTGATGAAAAACAGGATACATCAGCCGAATTAACAGATGCAGAAAAAGAAAAGCGCATAGAAAATCTTAACCGCAAAATCGAATATAGTATTCTGCAACAAATCATTTATAGAGAAGAAACGCGAACTGTACCAAATTCTCGTTTTAGAAAAATTGTACATTTGTCGAATCGTGAACTGATAAGATATCCGCTTTGTTGTGTATTGACATTAGTCTGTTTTCTCATCTTATTTGAGCCGAATTTCGCAAGAGTGGACTCAATCTATGATTTCTTCAGTTGGGGTAGCATATGGAATACAATTTTTGATTTAGCCGCTTCTGCTTGGCTTTTGTTTGTATTATATGTGATTGCCCGTTATGTCTTCAAATCATATAGCAATTCAAAACTGAATAAGTTAAATTTGAAAGAGGGCGAAATTGAAGTTATAGAAGATAACTCTATATTTAACAAACATCTTGACGAAATTCTGTATTTTTTCCAAGTAACGGATTATAATGTCGTAATTATTGAAGATTTGGACAGATTCGGGACACCGAGTATATTCTTGAAACTGCGAGAACTTAATCAGCTTATCAATGAATCCAAGATAGTTGGCCGACATATCACTTTTATCTATGCTATTAAAGATGACATTTTTAAAGATGAAGAAAGAACAAAGTTCTTTGACTTTATTACAACGGTAATACCTGTAATCAATCCTTCGAACTCAAAGGACAAGCTCAAATCTGCACTTGAGGCAAAAGGATGCGGAAACGATGGTATTAGTGATGAAGATCTGTCTGAAATGGCATTTTTTATTCAGGATATGCGTATTCTGACCAACATTGTAAATGAATACAAACAATATCGTGATAAGTTGTGTGAGGCAAGTGATTTTCAGCTTAATAAGACTAAACTATTTGGGATGATAGTTTATAAAAACTATTATCCCCAAGATTTTGCTTTGTTGCATCGAAGGGAGGGAAAGATTTATAAGTGTATCAGCAGTAAATCTAATTTTATTCCCCTTGCTTTAAAAGCTATTGAGGAATCTGAAAATGCCCTGTCTAAAAAGAACAAATCTTCAAACAAGATGTAAATTTAAGTAAAACAGATTTGAGGCGGCTGTTTCTGTTTAAGTTTTGGCATACTGTGCCTAGAAGACCATTAGCAATACAAATTGATAACAACTATTTCACTTTAGAACAAATCGCGAAAGAAGAAACTTTATTTAATAAGTTGTTGGAAATTAAAAATATAACGTATCAATATTATTCCGGATATAATTATACGACATCTATTGTAATTGATTTTAAAAGTATTGATAAAGAAATCAAGTACTTTGACCGTGTAGAACAGTTAGAGAATGGTATTGCATATTTTCACAAAGAACGTAGACGCATTCAGCAGGAAAAAATTAAAGCGAAATCTTTGAGATTAAAGGACCTAATAAGAAAATACAAGTTAGGAGAAACAGATGAATATAAGAGCCTCGGATTAACTCCGATGATGAATGTGTTTGTTCGCAGAGGCTACCTTGACGAAGATTACTACGACTATATATCATATTTCTATGAAGGTATGGTTTCATTGGCAGATAGGGAACTTTTGTTATCAATGAAAATTGAAGAAAGGCAACCTTATGAATACCATATAGACAAGATTGAGAATTTTGTCAAGGAATTGAAGGATATATGTTTGAGAGCGATGCCATTCTTAATATAGATTTATTGGATTATTTTGCCTCGCATAATATTCTGAGTGAAAAATTTGAACATGTAATGCTTCGATTGGAATGTGAAAATGCTCCGCTACAATTCTTGGCTCAATATTACAATGAAGGTAAGCAACAGAGGAAAGTTTTCAGACATTTCATTGAATATACAAATTCATGGAATAATATAGTAAGTTGGAATAATTCGGCAGAGAAGGACAATCTCATAGAGGCATATCTAAAGTTTTGTCCAAATTTGGGACAGATACAACAAAAATGGCTTAATGATAATTATAAGTTTTTGGTTGAACATAGTGAAGGTATCACGTTGGATAAATCGCTGATGTTGGTAAAGGTGAGCCGATTTGTTAGTTTATGCAATGGTTCTGAGGATTTGCTTGATTGTGTTATCGAGAACGATTGTTACAAAATTAATCTTGAGAATATATATATTATAACGAGGCGACTTCATTCCGAAGACAACACTATATCTGCCGAAAATCTTAATTATACTCGTATAAAGGAGACAAACAATGATTCTTTCATTGGCTATGTTGAAGACAATATATCTTCTACAATTCAATGCCTAAAGGATAAATATCAAGATGAAAGCTCAGAATCTTTGATGTTTCTCTTGAACAATGCGGATATAGATGCAGAGGTTAAAATCACATATTTAACAGGCCAACATAATCATATAGATGATTTTGCAGGAATAGATAATGAGGAGATGTATGCTGTAGCTGTAAAATCCAAGATATTGTTGCCAACTTGGAATAATGTGTCATTCTATTATGAACACAAAGGTGGAATGAGCGATGAACTGATATCGTTTATTAATAACTATGCGACTGAGTTGTCTGGTGAAATATGTTCGGATGATTTAAGTAATAAAGATGATCTATATGTATCTTTGTTTGGCAGCAAAATGTTGAACATAGATAATTATAGAAAGCTGTTAAAATCATTCACCGGACATATCTCGGATATTGACAAGTTAAAGAATGTAGGGCAAGACAGACTGATGATTCTTGCAGAGTATGGACGGATTTTATTCAATGCAGATGCATTCTCATCACTTCTTATAAATATCTCAAAGAATGAATCATTGAAATTGGAATTGGTTGTATATGGGATTTCTACTGGGCTCAATGACCATAATGTAATAGCACATTTACTGACTTCTGTTGGAGGTGATTATATCGAAGTGTGCAATCAGGATAGGAGAGCCAAATTGTCAGACAATGCCTTGAATAGGCAATTATTAGAAGCACTGAAAAAATCAGAATACATATCGTCATATCAAAATGACAAAAAGGATATAGGCAAACTGATAGTTTATCATAAAACAAAAAAGAATTAACCATTGGACTCTTTAAATTTTAGGTAAAATTTGATATGGATACTAATATATATACATGGATAGGTGAAGCTACGGCTTATGATAAAAAGCAAATGCTCGAAGTCAGACATCCAAAAAGTTGGCTTAAAAGTGTATCTGCTTTTGCAAATGGCGAAGGCGGAATTTTGATTTTTGGCATTAGTGATGATGACCAAATAGTTGGGCTTGCTGATGCTAAAGGCGATGCTGAGAAAATCAGTGAGGAGATAAAGAGTAAACTTGATCCAATACCTGCCGTCAATCTCGATCTCAAGGAAGTGGAAGGAAAGAAGCTTGTATTATTGCATGTATATCCCGGACAGGAGACTCCATATTACTATATTGGTGACAAACAACGATTGGCATTTGTAAGGGTTGGGAACGAATCCGTTGTGGCAAATCGCATTCAATTGAAGACTCTTGTTTTAAAAGGTGCAGGACGCACATACGATAGCCTCCCATCCAATAAAAGTTTTAAGGACATGGCATTTTCAAAGCTCAGGTCTGTTCATTATAAGCGCCTGCAACGTTCATTTGAAAACAGCGAGTTTGTGTCTTGGGGTATTGTCGACGAAGATGGCAGACTAACAAATGCAGGTGCTTTGTTGGCAGATGAATCTCCTGTCAGGCAGTCACGTATATTCTGTACTCGCTGGAATGGCTTGGATATGACAAGTGGCTTGGGGGAAGCGATAGATGATGTTGAATTGGAGGGTTGCGTAATAGGTCAGCTACAGGATGCCGTGTCTTTCGTCAGAAATAATTCCCATAAGAAATGGTGGAAGGAAGACGATTATCGTGAAGAACTGCCGGATTATCCGGAACGTGCTGTGACGGAAGCGATAGCAAATGCGATTATTCATCGTGACTATATGCAAATGGGCAGTGAAATACACATTGATATGTATGATGACCGTTTGGAAATCTATTCTCCGGGAGGTATGTTGGATGGTAAACTTATCCAACAACTGAACCCACTTACTGTGCCGTCCAAAAGAAGAAATCCGCTGTTGGCAGATTTTTTCAGTCGGTTAGGACTTATGGAGAGACGCGGTAGTGGAATGAAGAAGATAATGGATGCGTATAAGCAATACCAACATCTGGCTAATCATATTCCTGAATTTACCTCAGATGCTTCAGAGTTTCATGTGACGCTTTGGAACTTGAATTATGTTGGTAATAATACCACTGCTGACAATACATATCAAAAGAAAGGGTTCGTAAAAGAACCTGCGGAGTTCACAAAAGAGTTCATAAAAGAACCTGTGGAGTTCACAAAAGAGTTCATAAAAGCAAGTCGCCAGATATATAAGCTGATATCTACGAATCCTAAGGTCAGTACAGCTCAAATGGCAGAATCAATGGGACTATCAACACGTCAGGTTCTGAAATACATAAAACGTCTGCAAGACTTGCACAAAATTGCCCGTGTAGGAGGACGTAAGACCGGAGAGTGGAAGATAATTGACGAAGAGTACGAAGGATTCTTCGATAGAATATAATGGTTTCATTTAAAGATGGACAAACTGACCAAGGAACAACGTCATCGTTGCATGTCTGCTATAAAGGGCAAGAACACAAAACCAGAATTATTGGTGAGAAAGTTCTTGTTCAGCCGTGGTTTTCGGTATAGGCTGAATCACCCACGGCTTCCCGGACATCCCGACTTGGTTTTACGCAAATACAGAACTGTTATTTTCGTAAACGGCTGTTTCTGGCATGGTCACGAAGGCTGTAAATACTATGTCCTTCCCAAGACAAATGTCGATTTTTGGCAAAATAAAATTGAGCGCAATCGGAGTAGAGATAGAGAGGAACGGCAACAGCTAACTTCAATGGGTTGGCATTGCATTACCATCTGGGAATGTCAGCTGAAACCAAAAATCCGCCAACAGACTTTAGATGCTTTGGAATATATGCTTTGCCACATCTATCTTGAGGATAGAAGAATCAAACCATATGAGACAACTGAGGAAGAATATAGCATGGTGGCAGAGTCAGCGACTGAATACGGTAATAAATCAGAGTGAATTTGAGTGGCTTGACTTATAGTAAAGACATTATATATCACATACATTAGATAGAAATTATGAATAAAATAAATTTAAATTTGGATCATTGCTTTGGCATAACAAAGCTTTCACAAGAATTGACTTTCGACGGAGAGAATGCGGTGCTTATATATGCGCCCAATGGTTTAATGAAGACTTCTTTTGCTAAAACCCTACAATTATATGGGCAAGGCAAAGCTGACAAAGTCAAAGATGTAGTAGCAGATATTGCTGGGAGTATTGATATAAAGGATGAACACGGCAATGTCGTATTGCCGGTTTCAATATATGTCTCGAACTGCGAAGAGCCTGATTCTGAAACGCCAAAGAATATCACCTCGTTCCTAGCTGACAGTGTGTTAAAGCAGCAATATGATGATATCCTAAAAAACTTGTCTGAAAAACAGAAAGCATTGTTCAAGGACATTAGCGACCACGCAAGAAGCACTGATATTGTATCAGAATTTGTTCGAACATTCTGTGAAAGCAAGCCGAGCCTTTTCTATAGCAAGTTTGAGGAAGTGATGGCTGAGGTTGCTGGGAGCGAGATATGCTATAATTTTAAATATAACAGCATCTTTGATAAAGATGGCAAAGTCAAAGCATTCATTGATGCTAATCATAAGGCCTTAAAAGATTATTCCGATAAATACCAAGCTATATTACAATCTTCGAAACTATTCAGGCAGAAAAATGGCAAAACATTTGGCACTTACCAAGCCTCTGAGCTATCTAAATCTGTTGCAGATAACGCATTCTTCGAAGTCAGCCATAAAATTGTATTGGGTGATGATAAAACCACAATTGATTCTGCAGCCTCGCTTGCAAATTTAATAAGTGACGAACTTTCTGGCATTCTTAACGATGCCGCAGTCAAAAAAGCATTTGAAAAGATTGATAAAAAAGCCAGCGCAAACGAATCTTTGCGGCAGTTCAAAGAGATAATTGAAAACCAACCAGATTTGGTAGACAAATTACTTGACTACGACAATTTTCACAAAGAAGTATGGAAGGGGTATTTTGCCAAATTTAAGGGTAAAGCCGTTGACTTATTAACGGCTTATCAAGAAGCCAAACCCACATTGGACTCTGTGCTTCAACAAGCGGCAGGGCAAAGATCTGCTTGGGAAAAGACAATAAGTATTTTCAATCGAAGATTTTCAGTTCCTTTTGAAGTAAAAATCAAGAATCAGACCGACCTTTTACTTAATGAGGAAGCGGCAGCATTATCTTTTGAATACAACACTCAAGCTGGCCAAAAAGTAGTTGAGTCAAAAGTTTTGGAAGAAATCGTTCTAAGTAAAGGGGAACGGAGGGCATTCTATACTCTACAACTGCTCTTTGCTATCGAAAAGATGAAACATGATGGAGGGCAAGAGCATATTCTTGTATTTGATGACGTCTCAGACTCGTTTGACTACAAGAATAAATACGCGATAGTTGAATACCTTTGCGATTTGAAAGATGACGCAAGATTCAAGATGATAATCCTTACCCACAATTTTGATTTTTATCGAACAATATCATCCCGTCTGAGAGTTAAAAGAAATAGCACATACATGGCCTATAAAGATGCTAATGATGAAATTAAATTTCATCAGGCTGAATATTTGAGAGAACCATTCAAACTCATAAAGAGCAATGCGGATAAACCAGAATTCTTCATTGCCTTAATCCCTTTGGTGCGTAATCTTATTGAATATTCCAAAGACATCTCCACCGATCCTTCCAAATCGGAATATATTAAATTAACCTCATGTCTTCATGTTAAAACTGAAACGGCAAGTTTGACAGTAAACGACATAGCTCAAATTGTGAGTAACAATATAGATGCGCATAGGTTGCCAACAGCAAATACTGATTGCAATATAAAAAAATATATTTACAACACGGCGGAAGCTCTTTGTGGCCAGCCGACTCTTGATGAAATTCACATTGAGAACAAGATAGTTTTTGCTGCTGCCATAAGATTAAAAGCGGAAGATTATATGATATCCAAGCTAAAACAAGTAATGCTTATCGAGGATTTCAATATTTTCTATAACCGTATTACATCAAATCAGACTTCCGAACTCACAAAGAAATTTGAAGAGCTATGTTCTCCTAATAACAACATACAGTTACTTATTAAAGAGGTCAATCTGATAACTCCCGAAAATATACACCTTAATAGTTTTATGTTTGAGCCGCTTATCGACATGTCTGTATGGAGATTGAAAAAACTATATCAAGATTCCAAGACACAATTAGTGTAATAGGCTTGCAATCCCCAATTGCACTGATGAGTTTATTGAAAAGTCTTCTTGACTATATGGTATTAATCAACAATAAAACCTGATATTTGAGTTGGGTATCAGATTGGTATGTAATAGCTGTTGGCTCAAATGTGAAAATGATAATTAAGATATGGCAAAGAATATAGAAATACGAAATAGTACGGCAGAATTTCTCATCTTCATGCTTGAAGGCAAAGAGGATGGAATTCATGTGATGTATAAAGATGAGACCATTTGGGCAACGCAAAAGGCTATATCTCAGCTTTTTGATGTGGGAGTACCTGCAATCAGCAAACACTTTAAAAATATCTTTGAGAGTGGTGAATTGCTTGAAAATTCAGTTATTTCCAAAATGGAAACAACTGCGTCTGACGGCAAAAATTATAACACGACCTTCTATAATCTCGATGCTATTATCAGTGTCGGATATCGTGTCAATTCTGTTCGTGCCACTCAATTCCGGCAGTGGTGTACGTTTGTCCTCCGCCAGTTCGCTATTCGCGGATATGTGCTTGACCATAAGCGAATGGAGAACGGGGCTTTCTTAGGTATGGATTACTTTGAGCATTTGCTTGCCGAAATAAGGGAGATAAGGTTGAGTGAACGTCGTTTTTATCAGAAACTCACGGATATCTATGCTACGGCAATAGACTATAACAAGGATGCTCCGACAACCCGTCTTTTTTTCAAGAAGATACAGAACAAAATGCACTATGCTGTGCATGGGCATACCGCTGCGGAGTTGATAGTTGAACGAGCCGATGCGAATAAGGAACACATGGGATTGACCACTTGGGAGAATGCTCCGAATGGAAAAATTGTCAAAACTGACGTGTCTGTTGCAAAGAACTATTTGCGAGAAAAAGAATTGGAAGAAATGGGCAGGATAGTCAATGCGGCCTTGATATGGCAGAAGTATGGCTATGCGTCATATACCTATGACAATGGAAGATTGGGCAAAGCGAATAGATAAATTCATTGATTTATTTGAGAGCCCGATATTACAGGATAGTGGAAAGGTTTCTGCCGAATATGCCAAAGATTTTGCTGAATCAGAGTTTGAAAAGTACAGGATCGTTCAAGACCGTCTTTTTCAATCTGACTTTGATAGATTTGAAGATAATAGTCTTCCTGCATTGGATATTGAATAATTATAATGTCATTTTGAGGTTGGCAAAATCGCCTTTGGGATATGGCAGATTCATGTCGTTAAATTGGCAAGCGTTCGGACAATAGTTCTGTGTTCATCATCTAGTATCTGCATTTATGGTGGCCGACGTTACTCCAGGATACCACTTAAAAGCAAGAAAAGAGTTCACATAAAAGTTCATAAAAGAACCGGTAGGGTTCATAAAAGAGTTCGTAAAAGCACTACTGAAATACGCTTGTCTGTGGTAATTGTCAAACAGAGGCTACAAGGTATTACAAGCCCATCCAAAACATGATTGCGTGGAGAGTTAAGGCATTCTATAATCGCAATAAAGCCATATCCTGCTTGCCTAGGATTGGCAACTTCTCACGAGCGATTTATCGCTTGGGGTATTGAGTTACCCTAACTCAATAGAGGTCGTATAATGGGCAAGCCTAGGGCGTAATTAAGTGTGCAAATTTCGCTTTTGGTCGAGAAAGACGAGGATGAGGCTGGCGAAAAGAAAAAGTGCTTAAATAACGCTTTTTTTATCCAATCAGCTTGCTGGAAAATTGGCATTCTCAAACGGCCGATTGGTCGTTTGGGGTATTAGGCTCCCCATATAAGATAAAGTCTGTACAGCGGGCAAGCCCGTGACTTAAAAAAGACGTGCTTTGAAGTAAAATGTTTGATATTTATGGCTTTGAATGACTGTCAAAGACGATTTAGAGAGAATAATTGTCGTATAAATGTGTATTTATATGGCAACTTAAATGGCATTAATGTCACATTTGGTGTTACAGTAGTGCCGATTCAGAACTTTTAAATTGTATCAGAACATTTGCCCAACAGAGAAAGTGAGCAAAAGGCGAAATTTGTTTGGCATTTGGCATATCGTTTTGCCGGTACTCGAATATGAATTGTTCCAGCAGGTTTGCCGAAATATAACAGAGGCTCATATTGAAAAACAGCGAAAAAAGAAATTATTCAAAAAGTAAAGTGTCATTTTATATGCCAATACAAATATTGCAGTTTTGTCATAACCTTAATTGTACAGGCGTCAAAATCTACAAATGGCAGAAGAGGAACAATCTTTCCATACTGATTGCCACAACCTATTCCAAAGGAATTATCCACAAGAGCATTGGCAAATATAATGGCAGCGACCAGTTTCGAGAATTATCATGAAACCAGTCGTTGCGCTTAAACTTTAACATACATCACAATACACGCTTTTAGAATAAAGTCAAGTGGAGAATCAATAGTGGTAATCCGGCATGAACCGATAAATGCCACGGCTTTCCTGAACCACCATCCGTTTGTTCGTGAGAAACTTGATTATCTCCACAATCTTGTTGTGATTAAATTTCGTTCCTGCCAGTTCATAGGCAATGGTCAGTTCTTCTTCCAAAGCCTTATATCCCGAAATTGTCTTTTTCCCGTTAAAAGCCAATTCGAGAGCCTTGCGATGGATGGCTTCGTGGACATCCCTATAAGGGGAGAACGGTTCCTGTTTGGGACGACCTGCGCCCTTCTTTGTCGGCATATAGTCCGGCAGAAGTTCGGGAAGTGATTGGTCATTGATGCAGAAGGCGAATGGCAGAAAGTCTTTGGAACGAGTATGCACACTTTCCACTTTGCTGATGTTACAGTCATCCTTGTCTTTCTCGATTTGGATAACCGTTTCCGCTTTGTTGTTGATTTCCGTGCCGATGTGTCCACGGGCATTTTCATCGCTTTTGTTCTGGTGAAGGATGGTGTGAAGATGAATCTGATATTCGTCTGTCCACTGCATAAGTTTGGATATTACGCATGTGGCTTCACTCGGTGAATTGATGTCGTAAACCAAGTCACGGATTCCGTCAATCACCACGAAACCAAGACCTTCAATCTGACTGATTGCATCGTCTATGATAGCCAAACGCTCCTTGGGGTTGAACTTGCGTAGAGCGAGAAAATAGAAACGGTCACAATCCTGATTGGCTGGCAACTCTGCCATTTGCATGATACGATGCATCACAATCATACAATGGTTCTGACTCTGCTCGGTGTCAATGTAAAGGATGCGGTTCTTTCCTTTTGGGAAATCCGTTGTGTAGTTAAGGACTTCCTTTCCGGACAAAGCAGCTGCCACCATAGCGGAAACATTGAAAGTCTTTTTGCTTTTAGCCTTGCCTATGGATGCACTGAAATTTCCCAATGTCCCGATAGGCACTCCGCCTATTTTCAGAACTTCCGGCTCCTGCTTGTACTCTTTTCCCAAACTGAGCATAGTATCTTGCCATCTTGTAGCGACCTGAGCAAGATCTTGATTGGATGCTATCGTTTCCATACTCACCAGTTTTTAGGATTGGCTTTGCGACGTGTAGCTGCAAGCATTCGGGCGTGTTCCTCTTCTATGCTTATAGGCGTGTCTCCTTTTCTTCCGCTTTCCAACCATTTGTCCAATTCATCACGATAGATAAACAAGTGTTTTCCTTGTTTGATGATTGGAATACCACCATGCTTGGCTTTGTAATAAAAAGATGATTTTGAGATACCAAGATATTCGCAGACTTCATCAACGGTCATTGGAACATGGGTGTCCTTTTTTACTTCGTTATGCTGCTGATGAAGTTTTTCCGCCAGCAACGTTTCCATACTTGCGATTCTCTCGCAAAGTTCTCCTACCACTTCAGGCAGGTCATTAAATGTTAGTTTATTCCTTTGCATGATATAACACTGTTTTGTTTAACATGCTGCAAATCAACACAATGATGTAACGCTGACAAACCACAGAAAGCAATAATATTTCGGTCTGTGTTGAATAACCCTAATTGGTTGAATCTAAGTCCGATTCAGGGTCATTCTTCATACATTTGAAGTGATAATCTCCGGTTTTAGGAATATCAAGTGCTATTTTGCAAACTCCGCATGTCCGGAGATTTTTAGACAGATATTTAATCGAAGCATCTTTTAGTTCATATGGGAATATAGTATGTATGAATGTAGCTCTGTCTATAAGAGAAATACTCAATCTCTCTCCGATATTCCATACGAAATGCATCAGGTCGATAGAACGGAGTGGATTATCCAATACTGAACGGATTGGCTTATATAAATCAGGTCGTCCGTGCGCGAAATACTCTATATTTTCATGCAGAATTTCAAGATTTTCTTTTGAGAGAAATTCAGTCATTACAAATGTGGTATATTCATGAATGACACGCTTAATGTCTGCCTGCCTTTCGGCTTTTTTACGTTCAATCTCAGCTACACGTACTTCATAATTATCCATATAATCTTGTTTTACAACACTTTCTGCAACTAAATTTACCGGATTTATGTCCTTGTCGTTTGGACACTCCAGTTCAATTTCCTTAATTTGTTCAGTTAGTTCAACAGGAAGAGGTTTTACTTGCTTGCCAAAAGACAAACTCAATTCATTCTTTGTAATGAATCGGAAGAAGAAATGCTTAAGTACTCCACAGGCGAGTATCATTGCCGTAATGTATAGAATAACTGGAGTGGAATATTCCATCAGGTTGATATGGCAATTGAGATATAAATAGGAGTCTGTTGCCCAGTAAAGAATGACACTTGCTGAAAGTATGAAACTGGTTCTTTGAGGAGTGATTTTAATACTATTCGTCATAAACTGATATTGTTTGAATTTTACAATAAAACAAATGTATATGCAGATTTCCAAATAGTTGCAGTTTGCGATGGATAATTGTTCAGAATTTAAGAAAAAATATGCTCAGAGTATGATTTGATGCAAAATATCATATTCTGAGCAATAAAAACGGGATTATTTGAACCTTAATTCTTACTTGCGGATTAAAGAGATTCTGTTGCTGGCTTCACGCTTGTTGCTGTCCACAACTTTCATGTACCGTTGTGTCGTGGTAATACTTTTATGTGCCATGTTACTTTGAATGGTACGTATGTCTGTGCCGGCTGCTCCTTGAAGTGTTGCGTATGTTCTTCGGTAGGAGTGGAAAGTGATATTCTTGGTAATACCGGCTTCGCGAATCCACTCTTTCATGGGTTGCTGTGTCCAACTTCGTTTCAATCCTTTAAATACTAATCCGGTTTTTTCCGGAGAATAGCCGATTAATTGCAGGGCTTCGTCACTGATTGGAATGATGTCCTCTGTTTTGGTCTTTTGGGTAATTGTATGGACACATTTTCCTCCAGCTGCAAAGTCAATGATTTCATGCCATTGCAACGATAGTATGTCGCTGATTCTAAGACTGGTCAGACATGAGAACAATGCCGCTGTTTTCAGAATTGGCTTTTTGCAAGGTGCTTCTGCCAATTTGTATAGTTCTTCCACACTTAGATAATCTTTTGGAGTATCTTCTGTTTCGATTTTATCCAAAAAGTCATTGATATTGGTCTTGATTAGCCGATTGCGATAAAGGATTTTCAAAAGTCCCCTGAATGTTGACCAATAGCCGGAAGCAGAGTTTTTTGAAATGCGACCGTCACGCCTGAGTTGCTTGGCATTTAGCAGATACTCACGAAACTTATTGCAAAGGTCAATATCAATTTCTTCAAAAGTACATTTGCCATGAACGAAGTTGTAGAAATGGTGGTACACAAATTCCCACTTTTGGTCATGCTTACGAAGCTGCCTGCGGTAGTATTCCAGAAAATCCGCTTTGAGTTTGTGCCTGTCAAAAAAATCATACCTGTCATTAACGATAGATTCAAAGCGTCGGCATCGGATGGCTTCCGCTTTTTCCGACATAGTTGCATTGAAGTTGCGTTCACGTTCATTCTTAGGATTGGCATAAATATAAATGTTCAATCCTTCGTGGCGGATGGTCTTCATTGTTTCCTGGTCACGATAGCCTGGATAATAATCCAGATAGTAAGAAAGCATCCCGTTTTTCAAAGGACGTGTTCTCAATGTTACTGTTTTACATTCTAACATGGTTACAATTATTATTAGTTTATACTTGATTTGCTGCAAATGTCCGTAATGACTTGACGCAGACAATGCTCATTTTTAGAATCATTTTCTGATCTGCCTAAATTCAGACTTAGCTTATTTTCTGACGCCCATTACATGATCAAATTCCACTTTCAGGAACCTGACGAAACGCCCTTTCTTCTCACGTTTGATTTCGTGAAATTGCAGAATGCCATAAACAGAGTCTCTGGAAAGATTATATTTCTTCATGGCTTCCTGTACGGTATAGTATTCCGAAGAATTATCTTCGGCAGTCTGCTTGGATAGGTCAAAATGTAGCTTTGAGTAGAATATCTGACCGTGTTCTTTCTTGGACGGGATGTTGTTGCGATAGACATGGGAGCGGATGGCAACCCGACTCATCCCATACTTTTGTTCAATCTCATCAGGAGTGTACCACTCGGTCAGTGCATCGTCTGTCTTGTATTTGGCAAACGCAGTATCAATATGCTTCTTGCTATAATAGTTGAACTGCCGGATACGGATTTTGGGGATATTGTTCTCTCTTGTATATGCCCAAATCCATTTTTGCGATACTTTGTACTTTTCGGAAATTTGCTCGGCAGTGTAGTACTCAGTTATATCAAGGTCATCTTTAATTCTTCTTCGTTCATAGGGGCGCGTTTTAAGCATCAGTTCAATATCGGCTCTGCGAATGATTGACATCCTTGCACTGATTCTTGAAGCTCTTAACTTATCTTCTTTGACGAGTTTGTAAATGTATTGGCGAGAAACGCCCATCAACTGTGCGGCTTGTGCAAAAGTAAAGTAGTCTTGATGGTCAAGTTTACTTTTGACTTCTATCAAATCCTGTAACTCACGAAGTTCGAGTCTTCGTTCTCTCATACGATGTTTGTAGCCTTGACTGGCACATTGGTGGCTACAATAATTAGTGGTAGTTTTCTTCGCAATGAATGGCTTACCACACCATTGGCAAATTCTTTTTACTTCCATGTTGTTTTCTCCATATTTTTAGTGAAACCATATAGTTTTAATTTCGCTTTTTGTCTACCTATGTAAACCATTGTCAACACATGTTGTCGACTACCTCAGTGTGACATCGGGGACAAACCCCAATTTGTTTCGCAGTAGAAATACGGTAGAAAAATATGGTGAACAACACTATCCAATCGCTATGAACTGGATTTGGGGTAAATAAAAAAGCCGCTGAATTTCAGCGACTTCATTATAGTTGGTTCTAATTCGTTGCGGTTAATTGCGATATATCATTTTCCGATGCAAAAATGTTGGAATATATTCTGTAATACCATATCATTTGTCACCTCTCCCGCAATATCACTCAAATGGAAAATACATTCCCGAATATCTTGTGACACGAAATCTCCGGAAAGATTATTTACCAAGCCTTCTTGTACTCGGTGGATAGCTTCTAATGCATTGTTTAATGTTCATAGTGGCGGACATTGGTAACAATAACGTCATTTTGAGTAATGGTAGGAAGATGTGCAGATGTTATTAGCATTTGTTGCAGTTCTTCGATATGTTCTCGTTTTTTAGCAGATATGACGATTGATTTTACATCGTCAGGGAAATTGGTAGGGATATCATTCTGTATATTAGCCACCAGATCGACTTTATTATAAACAAGGATGAGTTGTTTGGCTCTACAGCGGGGAAGAAGTTGGCTGGATAGTTGTGTGATTTGAGTTTGGGCATTTGTAGCATCAATCATCCAAAGAACGATTTCTGCCTGGTCCAACTTTTGGAAAGTACGTTCAATACCAAGACTTTCAATTGTGTCGTTGGTTTCACGAATACCTGCCGTATCAATGAAGCGGAAAGTAATTCCACCTATATTAACCGTATCCTCTATCACATCGCGTGTTGTACCATGAATATCGCTGACTATGGCTTTTTCTTCATTTAACAAGACATTAAGTAGGGTGGATTTTCCTGCATTTGTTTCGCCAATGATAGCTACCGGAATGCCATTCTTAATTGCGTTGCCTACACTAAAAGAGTTCACTAAGCGAACAATGACTTTTTCAATGTTATCCGCTAACAGACAAAGTTCGGAGCGATCGGCAAATTCCAATTCCTCGTGATCACTAAAATCCAGTTCAAGCTCAATGAGTGAGGTGAAATGTAGTAACTGGTTGCGTAGAGTGGTAAGTTCTTTGCTGAAACCACCGCGCATTTGGCTCATGGCAAGACGATGAGTCGCTGCGGAAGATGAAGCGATAAGGTCGGCAACGGCTTCCGCTTGACTTAAATCCATTTTTCCATTAAGAAATGCACGTTGAGTGTATTCGCCCGGTTGGGCCATGCGGCAACCATTCTTAATCAATAGCTGTAGCACTTTTTGTAAAATGTAGGCTGAACCATGACATGTGATTTCTGTACTGTTTTCACCTGTATAGGAGTGAGGAGCACGAAACAAGCTGACAAGCACTTCATCTATAATTTCAGAACCTTCATGAATCCGTCCAAAAGTAAGCGTATAAGGTTTGCTCTCCTCCAACCTTTTATTGCTAATGGCAGGGGTAAAAATACGGGATGTGATTTCGATAGCTTCCGGTCCGGAAACTCGAATACATCCAATAGCCCCTCCCTGGGCAGTGGCTATGGCACAGATAGTATCTTGGTTCATGATTTTCAGTTTGTTTTTATTCGACAAAGATAACGGTTTATCATAAAAAAATGATGTAACTTCTTGGCTTTTATTGTAACTTTATATAAATCAATAACTTTAGATGAAGCATCTATATAGGCTGGCTATAACTTCTATTAGAAAAGTAATGATAGGGATGCAAAATAAGATGATTTTAATTTTTGTAGATAGATGGTCTGTTTAAGAAATTTAAACTTCCTGAGCAGGATGGTGCATAGTAATAGAAAAGTGTGATTAGGCATCACAGCCTATGCCTGTTGTTGCCGTAATGGAACATTTATATTATACGGAACAACAATAGGGCATAGCAAGCTGGATGTTATAAGATTATTGGAAAGCTTTAGATCGAAACGTTCAAGGCTTTGTGTATAATCTTTTAAATTCGTTCGAGTACCTTAAGAATCAGGTGATCAATAGTGTTTTTATATCCTGTATTGGCTTCTTTTATTAATCGGTTGGCAATTACCATGCAGACCGTCATGGCTTTATGTCCCATTAGGCGGCTGAGGCCTGCCAATGCGGAACTCTCCATTTCAAAATTAGTGATTTTGTAGCCATTGTATTCGAATTTTTCGATTTTCTCATTTTGATATGGATCTGCTAATGGCACACGTAGCTCACGTCCTTGTGGACCAAAGAAACCGCCGGCTGCAATGGTAACACCACGTACCATGTCATCTCCGGCTATGCGATCTATCAGCTCTGCACTTGCATCAATAACATAGGGAGCGGGAGCACACATATTGCCCGACCAGCCCATATGATTGAGGAAAGCACGTTCAAAAGGAAGGTCGCAAACAGAGTTACGTCCGGCATAGAAGTTCAGTAAGCCGTCAAAACCTATCGATTTGGCAGAACAAACGAAGGTCCCTACGGGGGTATAAGGCTGTAGGCCACCACAAGTGCCGATGCGTACCAGTTCTAATTGGCGCAGTTGTTTTTTTTCTTCCCGCGTTTGGAAATCAATATTGGCTAGCGCATCCAATTCATTCATGACAATATCAATATTGTCGCAACCAATACCGGTGGAGACAACGGTGATACGTTTGCCTTTATAAGTACCTGTAATTGTTTTGAATTCGCGACTCTCTACTTCACATTCTTTATTTTCGAAGTGGGAAGCAACCAGCGCTACCCGGCCGGGATCACCTACGAGGATTATTTTATCTGCCAGCCATTCGGCTTTACATGCAAATGGAAAACGGAACCGTCTTCATTGATAATTAGTTCGGAAGATGCAAAATACTTTTTCATGTTACAGGATATTATGATTGTTTATAAATAGAAAACGTCGGTAACCGGTTTCTGTTCACCAGTTCCGACGTTTATATCAATCGCTTTACCGGTTATTTGCTTAATGGTTGGTTGGATATGCCTGTTGTCGGTTTGGCAATGTTTTCGCGCATCGAAGTATCGGCTTCGATGTTTTTCATGCGATAATAATCCATTATACCTAAATTACCATTACGGAATGCTTCTGCCATAGCCTTAGGAACTTCTGCTTCTGCTTCAATAACTTTGGCGCGTGCTTCCTGTGCTTTGGCTTTCATTTCCTGCTCACTGGCAACTGCATGGCGCGACGTTCCTCAGCTTTGGCTTGAGCAATGTTCTTGTCTGCATTTGCTTGGTCTATTTGCAAAGCGGCACCAATGTTTTTGCCTATGTCAATGTCGGCAATATCGATAGATAGAATTTCAAAAGCGGTACCGGCATCCAATCCTTTGCGAAGTACCAATTGGAAATAGAATCCGGATTTTCCAGAACAGATTTATGATTTTCGGAAGAACCGATAGATGATACGATACCTTCGCCAACACGAGCTAAAATAGTATCTTCTCCGGCACCACCCACCAATTGCCGGATATTGGCACGTACAGTTACACGAGCTTTGGCAATCAGCTGAATTCCATCTTTTGCCACAGCCGTAACAGGTGGGGTGTCAATAACTTTAGGGTTTACAGACATTTGAACAGCTTCGAACACATCACGTCCGGCAAGGTCAATGGCAGTAGCCATTTGGAAAGGCAATTCAATGTTGGCTTTGGAAGCAGATACCAAAGCATGCACCACTTTCTCAACGTGACCTCCTGCAAGGTAGTGTGCTTCTAATTCGTCACGTGTGATGTTGCTTAGACCGGCTTTATGTGCTTCAATCAAACCCGGCACAATGATGTAAGGCGGTACATTACGGATACGCATCAGAAATAGTTGGACCAGTGATATGTTTACCCCCGAAACTTTAGCGGATAACCATAGGAAAAACGGTACGTAATGGAAAAACAGTACCAGGAAAATAATACCACCTACAATAATGAAGGCAGTGAGATACATTGTGCTTGGATCCATGATTTTAGTTATTAGTGATTACTTATTACTTAATTGATTATTGGTGATTTATGATTTACTTTTTCTTCTCCACAAGTATTACTCCGTCTGTAATGCGGTTTACTATAATAGGAGTTTTCTCATTCAGAAAACCATCTGTGGATTTGACTTCTACGATATCGCCGTTTATTTCAGCATATCCGATAAGGGCAAGGCGGGTCGTTGTAACACCTGTGTCGCCTATTTTCACTTTTTCTTCGGCGCTTCGGTCTATCTTTGAAGTAATATTCTTTTTCAAGGCTATCTTGTCTAAAGTTTTGGAACGCATAAACCATATCAGCGAGCCAACACAGGCTATGGCAGATACGGCAAGTGTGATGAAGCCTGCTGTTGTTCCTATATTGGTAAATGCATAATAATTGGCATAAATGATGCAACCGCCTGCCAGAAAACCGGCGATGCTGATACCCGGTACTATGAATAATTCCACTAAGAACAGTATAACTGCTGCTACGACTAATACTATGATAATGAAGATGTCCATAGTTTTTCTATTTAATGGTTTGTTTTTCTAATTTACGCACTTGGATAACAGATTGATCTATTTCCGTGGCCAATTGTTGTACACGTTTTTCCAAGTCAAGTATAGCTGGAGCCATTTGGGCTTTTTCGTTTTGATTGGCACGAGAATATTGGGTACGTATATTTTCCAGTTTACTCTGTTGCTGATGATAGCTTTCTTTCAATTGAAGATATTTTTTGAATTGTGCTTTTGCCTGTGGAGAACGGAAATCGGTCGCATAGTGATAGATATGCTGGTCATCAATCACAAATTCGAATTCATGATGTTTCTTTATTTCCGGCTTTTCCTGCATCACTTTTTGTAACCGGCTTTGGGCATCAGCCACTAAGTTTTCATCTGTCCATGTATCCTTAATGGAATGAAGTTGGGCAAGTTTTATCAATTTGCCTTTATCCATGTTTTCATAGTTGTATACCTGTTTGGATGATGCCGGAATGAATACATATATGCAGACTTTATCCTCCGGCTGATAACGGTCTGATGCAAACCAGCCTAAGTTATTGAATTCGTCTATAACATACATATAATCGTTGTAGGGGGAGTTGAAAGGCATGCTACATTCTCCGGAGCCAGATAGGTGTCTGTATTCATGTTATAGCGCGTTACAAAAATATCATAGTTTCCCATAGATGCAGGACCGTCTGCGGCATAATAAATAGTGATGCCGTCTGCCAACACATAAGGATAGTTGGCATTCATTGATTCATTGATACTGCCGGGAAGCATGTTGCCTTTGCCCCATTCATCCATCATCTTGTTGCGTGATAGGATGTTGAGTGTGCTGTCTTTCTGCAATTCGCTATAATAGATTTTATTTCCCAATTCTGTTTCGTACACAGTGCCACCCTTGCCATTGGAGTTTTTAAAGTAGGTGTCATACATAAAAAGTTTGCCGGATTCGGGGCTGATTTTGTATGCTTTGAGAAAATCTTTTTTGTCTACCACAAAACTGTCAATGAAGCAGACTTCCTCTACGCCTTTTAGCATACGGAGGTTTGCTTTGCTTTTTTCCAACAGTTTTTCCGCTTCGGCTGTAGGGCGTCTTCTTTTGGTCAGTTCGGCAATATATCTTCGAAAGTGTTGACTGCATCTTCAAATCGGTAGGTGCATTATAGCCTGTGCCAAATAAAGCTGCCCACCGGCAGCCCGACGTTTTACGGCTGTTTCTAAATACTTGATAGCTTCCTCCGCTTCCCCTGTGTTTAAACAGCACACGCCATACCACAGATTATAACTTCCGTTGTTAGGCTGTGATTTGACGAATTTTTTAAAAGCTGGTTTGGCTTGGTCATATTGGCCTTTCTCATAGAGCGCTTTAGCTTGTGTAAGGGTTTGCGCTGAAATATTCATTCCAAAGAAACCTAATAACAAAAGCAGTATATATTTTTTCTTCATATATGAAAATCTTTTTAATGAGTTCAAAAATACAAATTTATCGGGAATAAAGCGGTTTTCTGTGATTCTATTATGTTAATTCTTCTTTAAATGATTCTTTTCAACTACTTTTGCAGCCGATTTTTAAATGATTTTTATGGCACAATTTACAGAGGAAGAAAAGACTTTGCGGCGTATTGAAAAGCGGTTCGGTAAAGGAGTGGTGGAATATGGGCTTATAGAAGAGGGCGATCGGATTCTTATCGGACTTTCCGGAGGAAAAGATTCTCTGGCGCTGGTTGAATTGTTGGCGCGTCGTTCCCGGATTTTGAAGCCGAGATTTTCTGTTATTGCTGTTCATGTGGTAATGAAGAACATTCCTTATCAAAGTGATGTGGATTATCTCAGAAATTATACGGAGTCATGTGGGATACCTTTTGTTCTGTATGAAACGGAGTTTGATGCAAGTACGGACACTCGTAAGTCACCTTGTTTTTTATGTTCTTGGAATCGGCGGAAAGCTTTGTTTACTGTGGCAAAGGAGCAACAGTGCAACAAGATAGCCTTGGGACATCATATGGATGATATTCTGGAGACCTTGCTGATGAATATTACTTATCAGGGTACATTCAGTTCAATGCCGCCGCGATTGGTAATGAAGAAGTTTGATATGACAATCATCCGGCCCATGTGTCTTGTGCATGAGGCGGATTTAATGGAACTGGCAGAGATAAGGGCATATCGGAAACAAGTGAAGAACTGCCCTTATGAATCGCAGTCAAGCCGGAGTGCGATGAAAAGAATCTTGCACCAACTGGAAGAAATGAATCCGGAAGCCGATATAGCTTATGGGGGAGTATGAGTAATGTGCAGGAAGAGTTGTTGCCGAGGAAATTAAAATAAGATTAAAGAAGTTAGTAAGTAACCTCATTTAAGTAATCATTATATGAAAGCTTTTTATACTATTCTACTATTGATTGTATCCAATGTCTTTATGACATTTGCTTGGTACGGGCATTTGAAATTGCAGGAAATGAAAGTAATTTCCAATTGGCCACTTTATGCTGTAATTTTGTTTTCGTGGATGATAGCTTTGGCAGAGTATGCATTTCAGATTCCGGCAAATCGTATTGGTTTTATCGGTAATGGCGGTCCTTTTTCGTTAATGCAGTTAAAAGTTATTCAGGAAGTGGTGACACTTATTATTTTTACGATATTTACCACTGTTCTCTTTAAAGGAGAGTCTTTGCATTGGAATCATTTTGCGGCATTTGTCTGCTTGGTATTGGCGGTATATTTTGTCTTTTATAAATAGAGGATTGATTAGCGGATCTCTTTCCGCTAATCCAATCCTCTATATTATTATTTTCCTGTGATATATTTGTTCATACCTTTCGTGTAGAACATTTGGAATTCCCCCTTGTCATCCGTATATATGAAACATGCGTCGAGATCGGGGTGAGCATTGGCAAAACGTTCGGCCTCTTCCAGTCCCATGACCATGAAAGCGGTAGCGTAGGCGTCGGCGCTCATGCAATCCCGGGCAATGACTGTTGCCGACAAGATGTTATGTTGTACAGGGTATCCTGTGCGTGGATCTATGGTGTGAGCATATTTCTTTCCGTCTTTGTAGTAATAGTTCCGGTAATTGCCTGAAGTGGCGATGCCCATGTCGGTCACTTGCAATATGGTTTGTAACTCTTGATTTACGGCAAGTGAGTCATCTACCGGCTTGTTGATGCCGATGCGCCATAAACTTTTCTTCGGGTTTTCTCCGCGAACCACTACTTCACCGCCTATATCCACCATGAAGTTACCGATGCCTTTTTTTTCTAATAATTGTGCAATGACATCCACTGCGTAACCTTTGGCTACGGCGCTACATGAAAGCATGATGCGAGGGTCTTGTTTGATAACCTTCCCTTCGGCAGATAATGAAACTTTTGAATAACCTGTAATATCTAATAGGCTGTCTATCATAGCTGAATCAGGGAATGCACCTTTCTTGAATCCGAACCCCCAAGCATTGGCCAACGGAGCTACTGTAATGTCAAAGGCCCCTCCGGTCTCTTGGGATATTTCCATGCTGCGGCGGAATACATTAATAAAGAAAGTGTCGGGGATGATGTCTTCGTTTCGGTTGATACGCGTAATAGTGGCCGTATCGTTGAAAGGGGATAACGAACCGTCAAAACGTTTGAGCTCTGCTTCAATTTCGGACTTCAGATCGCTGTCATACTGGTAAGTTATGTTATATACTGTTCCAAAAATCAGCCCGCTGGCGGTTCGATAAGGATGGCACGATTGTGTCGTGCGAGTATTCCGATAGTGCCTAATACAAGCAAGGCAACCCACAAAAAATTCCGTTGTACTTTCTTGTCCATAATATTTAATGCTAAGTTAATAACCCTCAAAAGGATAATCCTCCTCCGGCTTTTCTCTGTTATCTATTGGGATTTGGGCTTTCTATTCTTGATATCAACTGCAAAACAGGTGCTCTATCAATATCTTTGTGCCTATGATAATAAGGATGACGCCACCCCAGAGTTCCGCGCGTAATTTGCGGGCAATGCCGCATCCGAAACGGATACCGAACATCAGTCCGACAAATGATAAGGCAAATGATACAAATCCTATGATGCCGATAGAAGGCAGTATGGATGAAAAACTGCGGACACCCAGAAATGCAAATGAAACACCGACTGCCAGGGCGTCGATACTGGTGGCTACCGCTAATGCCGAAACCACTTTTAGGCTGGTAGGGTCAAATTCATGTCTGCAATCTTCATCTTTGAAAGATTCCAAGACCATACGCCCTCCAAGAAAAGCCAGAATAGCAAAAGCTATCCAATGGTCTATGTTTTCAATGAGATGGCTGAAAAAGCTGGCTCCTATCCAGCCAAGTAGCGGCATGAGTGCCTGAAAAAAACCGAAAGCCAGTGCCATTATCAGCATCGGACGCATCCGAACACGTTTCAATATAATACCGCTGGCAATAGATACTGCGAAACAATCCATTGCAAGTCCTATGGCAAGCAACCAGATTTCTAATCCTGTCATTGTTTTAGAATGGTAATTTATAGATTATTGTATAAGTGACCCCTGTGGTGTTTCCGTTGTATTTGCCATAACCCGGTACGTACCATGGGTCTCCATATTCGGCAACGGAAGAACTCAGACGGAATTTGAAGCGTAATGCCCAGCCCATATACAGGCTTTTCCACACATGTGCCCGTATGCCGACACAAAATTCCGCCCATTGCATTGAACCTTTCATCCCTTTATGGTCAAAAGGCAGACTGCTCCCCAGATACCGTCTATCAGGTTCGGATTGCCTAAGCTACCACCGTATTCAGGGTCGCTGACAGTCAATGATTCCACATCGTATTTGAAGCTGGTTGCTGCATAGCGCAGACCCACAAGTATCATGTGGCCATGTTTCTTGTTATAGAGTGCGTTATAATCCATGCCGATGCGAAAATAGGGAGCGCCGGTTTTATAATGTATTCCTTTGTCGCTCCAGGTATCTGTGTTGCCATAGCCGAATTCTACCGTTGGGAAAAAACGGTTTTTGAGGCTTACGTCAACCGCTACCTCGCTACTGAAAAAGTCACTTCCAAGCAGTTTGCCTCCGGGACCCCATAAATCTGCGCTGATGGAGATGCCGTTGTAGAGAGGGTAGTGCACCTCCTCCTTGGCATCCTTTTTTTCCGTTTTGGGCGGAGTGGTTGCCGGTGGGGCGGAGATATTACTGTTTTGTGCCTGCAATGGGAGAGACAGCAGTAAACAGAGTGCCAGACTAATAGAATAGTTTAAGATTTTCTGTACCATAAATTCCGGCTTCTTTATTTACAATGCGAATAGAATCAAGACTGTGACGGCTGTAATTGACATCTTTAATGCTCTGTTTCATTTGATAACCGCAGTCCATTGACAGGAAGTAAGGTGTATTGGTTTGATAAACAACGAGTGTATCTGTCAATGTTTTGCTGTAACGGAATACAAGTACGGTGGAGTCGGCGGTATATCTTAACGGAAGTGAGAGGTCATGCACTTTCTTCTGGTTGTTGATGATAATGGAATCCGTACCGAAAGCGGTGACAGTCAGCGAGTCCAACGTATCATTGGAAACAACTTCTGTTTCGGGGTCTAATGTGTAGAAGTAACACTGCATCATGGCTCGTGTGGCCATTGAGCAGTCCGCTTCTTCCGAACAAGATATTACTACGCTAAGGATAGGGAAGAGAATGGTTCCGGTTATGATGAATTTGACTAATGCTTTCATGGTTAAATCATTTTCTCGATTTGATACTTGTTACGTTCCGGCGCATTGCGGGATATCAGTTCTCCGAGGAAACCTGCCACAAACAGTTGGTTCCGATAATCATGGATGTTAATGACAGATAGAAATAAGGGGAGTCTGTCACAAGTCGGTATGGCATGCTTGATTCATGTAATACAGTTTGCTGGCGCCGACAATAATTACGGCAATGAATCCGATGAAAAACATCAGCGATCCCAATATGCCGAAGAAGTGCATAGCTTGATGCCGAAGGTGGAAAGGAACCAAAGGGAAATTAAATCCAGATAACCGTTAAAGAAACGGTTCCAGCCGCCGAATTTGGTTTTGCCGAATTTTCGTGCCTGATGATGCACCACTTTCTCGCCGATCTTCTTGAAACCGGCATTTTTGGCGAGGTAGGGTATGTAACGGTGCATTTCACCGTACACTTCTATGTTTTTTATCACCTCTTTGCGGTAGGCTTTCAGGCCGCAATTAAAATCATGCAGGTTTTTTATGCCGGAAACCTTACGTGCGGTAGCGTTGAACAGCTTGGTCGGTATGGTTTTTGACAAGGGGTCATATCTTTTCTGCTTCCAGCCGGATACCAGGTCGTAGCCTTCTTCCGTAATCATGCGGTATAGTTCCGGAATTTCGTCGGGACTGTCCTGTAAGTCTGCGTCCATTGTAATCACGACATTTCCTTGCGCTTGGTCAAAACCGCAATAGAGTGCCGGCGACTTGCCATAATTACGGCGGAATTTTATTCCCCGTACTTTGTCCGAGCCGGCTTGCAGCTGCTCTATTATCTGCCAGGAGTGGTCGGTACTTCCGTCGTTAACGAAAATAATTTCATAAGAAAAGTTATGAGCTTTCATTACCCTCTCAATCCATGCAAACAATTCCGGAAGAGACTCTTCTTCATTATATAAAGGAATGACTACTGAAATATCCATTTGCTTATTTATGATTTTAACTATGTTACACTATGCCTGGTTTATCTGAAATCTGCCGTCGCTTGTCATTCTTTCTTGCGTTTCATTACGAATAAGGCGGTGGGAAGGGCCAGCAGCGAACCGCAAAACACGTTCCATGACACCAATTGCATGGTAATGTCTATGGGGGTGAGCGATTTTACATTGTCCAGTGTCTCTTGAAATACATCGGCATAGGCTTCTATGCCGGGTACGCCGCTTTGTTTCAAAATATCAATTTGTGATTCGTAGGCATTGATGACAAATCCGTGGTCTATGAAACGGAAATAAATGTAATGTGCCATTGCCGTCAATAATGCGGCGAACATGTACATGAACACTGTGAATATCCATGCGTGCAGGAAACTGATGCTGCCGCCGCATGCTGTATTACGGTACATTCGTACGTAGTAATACCCCATAAAGGGAACGCATATCGTAAGTCCCATAAAGAGGAAAGATAAAAACGGAGTTGTCAGGCCCAAAGGGAAAAGGATGAATTTTAAAATCCAATATCCGCCCAGATAGGTGCCGAACAACATTGCATATTGCATGTAACCTTTATTTTCTGCCATTTTTCTTAGAAATATGGCGCAAAGTTATAAATAATATTGGTTGTAGACCCTGTATTCTTGTTAAAGTTGAAAAAAGTTAGGGCAAGGTATTGCGGATTTAAAAATTTTATCTACCTTTGCACTCGCAAAACGGGTAAGTCCTATACGGCCAGCTCCCTTCGAATCCTCCAGGGCTTGATCGCAGCAAAGGTAGTTGGTTGTAGCGGCGCGATGTAGATAGCTTACCCACCCGCCTCTTTAGCTCAGTTGGCCAGAGCACGTGATTTGTAATCTCGGGGTCGTTGGTTCGAATCCGACAAGAGGCTCAAAAAGAAAAGAGATGTATCAGCCGATACATCTCTTTTCTTTTTATATCTCATTGCTCACTATCCTTTTTTGATTCTTCTGTATCCATATATGGCGTTATTCCCCAGTTCCTCCTCGATGCGTAGCAGTTGGTTATATTTGGCCATGCGGTCCGAACGGCTCAAGGAACCGGTCTTGATTTGTCCGCTGTTGGTGGCTACGGCAATGTCGGCAATGGTGGAGTCTTCCGTTTCGCCCGAACGGTGTGAGGTAACAGTGGTGTATCCATGGCGGTGTGCCATTTCGATGGCATTCAGAGTCTCTGTCAGGGAGCCGATTTGGTTTACCTTGATGAGTATGGAGTTTGCGCATCCTTTTTCGATGCCCATGGCAAGAAAATCCACATTGGTGACAAACAGGTCGTCACCCACCAACTGGCAGCGGTTTCCGATGCGGTCGGTCAGTTTCTTCCAGCCTTCCCAGTCGTTTTCGCTCATTCCGTCCTCGATAGAGTCTATCGGATATTTGTTGATCAGTTCTTCCAGATAGTCCACCTGTTCGCTGGCTGTACGTTTTTTGCCTTTCTCACCTTCAAATTTGCCATAGTCGTAAATTCCGTCGTGATAGAATTCGGAAGAAGCGCAGTCCATGGCAATCATCACGTCTTTGCCCGGTTCGTAGCCGGCAGCTTTAATGGCGGCAATGATTGAGTCCAAAGCATCTTCTGTTCCTGCCAGGGCGGGAGCAAAGCCGCTTCATCGCCGACGGCGGTGCTGAGGCCGCGGTCGTGCAGCACCTTCTTCAAGGCGTGGAACACTTCTGCACCCATGCGCAGGCCTTCACGAAAAGAAGTTGCCCCTACCGGGCGTATCATAAATTCCTGAAAAGCAATAGGGGCGTCACTGTGCGAACCGCCGTTGATGATGTTCATCATCGGAACAGGCATCACGTAGGTGTTTGTTCCGCCTATATAGCGATAGAGGGGGACGTCAAGATAGGCTGCGGCTGCTTTGGCTACGGCAAGTGAAACGCCCAGAATGGCATTGGCGCCCAGATTGGACTTGGTTTTTGTACCGTCCAGTGCCAGCATGGCATGGTCGATGCTCATTTGTTCAAGGGCCGACATACCGACCAGTTTGGGAGCGATGATGTTGTTGATGTTGTTGACGGCTTTCAGCACACCTTTGCCGCCGTAGCGTTTTTTGTCGCCGTCGCGCAGTTCCAAAGCCTCATGTTCGCCAGTGGATGCGCCGGAGGGTACGGAAGCCCGGCCGGTGAAGCCCGACTCCAAAATCACATCAACTTCCACAGTGGGGTTTCCTCTTGAATCGAGGATTTCACGTCCGATAATCTTTTCTATTTTCATCTTCTTCTGTTTTAAGTGTAAATTCTATGAACAATAACAAACGAAAGTGGAAAATGGTTCGGACTTTCCCTTATGACTGTGATTTTAAAAAGTTCGCCCTACGATGCTTCCGCCCAATGCAGCGAATATGCCCAGCAGGATACTTAATAGAGTATATGTGGCGAACAGTCCGTAGAATCCTTGTTTCATCAGGATCAATCCGTCATTGGAGAATGTGGAAAAGGTGGTGAAGCCGCCGCACAATCCGGTGGTCAGCAACATGCGTACTTCCGTAGATAGGTTGAAACGTGCGGACAAGGCATAGAACAGCCCTATCAGAAAACTTCCGGTTATGTTGACGGCAAACGTGGCCAGGGAAAGGAGTAGGGCACTATCCGTTCGTGAAGGGCCATTTGTACGCAATAGCGTAATAGGCTGCCGGTGCCGCCGCCCAGGAATACGGCTATCAGTATTTTAGTCATGATGCTTGTTTTTTTTGAGTATGTTTCAGGTTGCAAAGGTAATGAAGGCAGGGGAATTTCAACCAATCTTCGGGTGGGTTTTATGGGATGGATGGAGATTTACTAAAACGTTGGGGGAGATTTAGTAAATCATTGCCGGAGATTTAGTAAATCGTCGGAGGGGTTTGAGCAGATAAAGAGAGGGCCGGGCAGGCGGTGTATTCGTTGGGTGAATACAGCCGGCTCCGACTGTAAACCGAACCTGAGGGTTTAAGCGCTTAATTGTAGAGAGTATATCAGAGTCAGGCATTGATAATCTGTGATTTATCAGTCCGGATTGTAGAGATTGCCCCTGTTTCTTTCAAATTCCTTTCCCGCCTGATTTTTACTGTTGTAGAGATGTCTTTTTTTAACTGTTTGCTGTTAGGTGTTTACGCAAAATGGTTGTAGATGCCCTTTCCTTGTGTTTCCGTCATTCTCCCCCTAACTTTGCAACATCGGATTTGAGAAACAAAAGCAGAACTGTTGAGGCCTCGCAGTGAACTTTCGCTTCTTGAAAAAGATAAAGGCTCCGGCCTGTTACATTATTATATAATAACCTTTTAAAACATTAAAAATTATGGGACTTCAGTATGTAGTAGCTAAACGTGTATTCGGTTTCGATAAGAGCAAAAATGTGAAGTATGTAGCCAAATCCGTAGGGTCAGGCGAGTTAGGCACTGATAAATTGTGTGCCAAAGTGAGCCGTATCCTCGGTATCCACAGGAAAACGGTGGATTTGGTGGCTGCCGGCCTTGTAGACATCATGTCGGAAGAAATAGAGGACGGAAAGACTGTCCGTTTAGGAGATTTCGGGCTTTTCCGCCCTTCTTTTGTGGGAAAATGCGCCGATACGCAAGAGGGGGTGACGGCAAGCAATATTGTGCGTAAGCGTATTCTCTTCTTTCCGGGAAAGGCCTTCAACGCGATGCTGGACAAGATGAGCGTCACCCGGATGGCAATGCCCGATACGGATTATACCGACGGCAGCCAGGGCAATGAAGGCAAGCCTGAAAATCCGGATATATCCGGTGGAGGTGAAGAAGAGGATCCTTTGGGATAAAGCCGAATCCTCCGAACCGGTAAGAAGATGAAGATGAGAATGAAGGGCAGTGGTGTCCTTCATTCTTATGCAAACGTTTTCTGACAAATTATCCGGATTTTATGCGATTGCTTCCTATATAATTCCTTATCCTGCTTATATTTGTGGCACGATAACTAATTAAAATACCATAGCATGAGAAACATGAAGACTATTTTCACTAAACTGGCCTGCTTCCTGCTCGCCCTTTTCATGAGCGGCGCAGCAATGGCCGAGAGCATTACTTCGCCTGACGGCCAACTCCGATTGAACTTTTCGGTAAATCCCCAGGGTGAACCTGTTTACGAACTTTCCTACAAAGGAAAAGCGGTTATTAAGCCCTCGAAACTCGGTCTGGAACTGAAAAATGATCCGGGACTGATGAACGGATTTACTTTGGCCGGTACCGAAACCTCTACGTTTGATGAAACCTGGGAACCGGTGTGGGGTGAAGTAAAACAAATCCGTAACCACTATAATGAAATGGCCGTAACGCTGAATCAGAAGGCGCAGGACCGCAATATCATCATTCGTTTCCGCCTCTTTGACGACGGTCTCGGCTTCCGTTACGAGTTCCCTTTGCAGAAGAACTTGAACTACTTTGTTATCAAGGAAGAACGTACCAATTTGCTATGGCGGGCGACCATAAGGCGTTTTGGATACCGGGCGACTACGATACGCAGGAGTATGACTACATGGAGTCCAAACTTTCCGAAATACGCGGATTGATGGAGGAAGCTGTCACAGGCAACGCCTCGCAGACACAATTCTCTCCGACAGGTGTGCAGACCTCCCTTCAGATGAAGACGGCAGACGGATTGTACATCAACCTGCATGAAGCAGCTTTGGTGGACTATTCTTGTATGCACCTGAACCTGGACGACAAGAACCTGGTTTTTGAGTCCTGGCTGACCCCCGATGCAGTGGTGACAAAGGTTATATGCAGGCTCCCTGCAAGTCGCCATGGCGTACGGTTATTGTCAGCGATGACGCACGCGACATCCTTGCTTCCAAGCTGACTCTGAACCTGAACGAGCCTTGTGCCTATGAAGATGTTTCTTGGATTAAACCGGTGAAATATGTAGGCGTATGGTGGGAAATGATTGCCGGCAAAAGCACTTGGGCATATACGGACGAACTGCCCTCCGTCAAGCTGGGCGAAACGGACTATTCCAAGACAAAGCCCAACGGACGCCATGGCGCCAACAATGAAAACGTGAAGAGATATATCGACTTTGCGGCTGCCAACGGTTTCGACCAAGTGCTGGTGGAAGGTTGGAACGAAGGCTGGGAAGACTGGTTCGGACATTCCAAAGATTATGTTTTCGACTTTGTAACCCCATACCCCGATTTCGATGTAAAGATGCTGAACGCTTACGCCAAGAGCAAAGGTGTGAAGCTGATGATGCACCATGAAACATCTTCTTCCGTCCGCAATTACGAACGCCACATGGACAAAGCCTATCAGTTCATGGTGGATAATGGCTATAATGCAGTGAAAAGCGGCTATGTAGGCAATATCATTCCGCGCGGAGAACACCACTACGGACAGTGGATGAACAACCACTATCTCTATGCCGTAAAGAAAGCCGCCGATTATAAGATTTGTGTCAACGGCCACGAAGCCGTACGCCCCACAGGGCTGTGCCGCACCTATCCTAACCTGATTGGCAACGAATCGGCCCGCGGAACCGAATATGAAGCCTTTGGCGGTAGCAAGCCGTTCCACACCACATTGCTTCCCTTTAACCGTCTTATCGGTGGCCCGATGGACTACACTCCGGGCATTTTCGATACCAAACTGGATTTTATGGGCGATTTGCCTCATGGGCAGGTGCAGACTACGCTTGCCAAGCAGCTGGCTCTTTATGTCACCCTTTACAGCCCTTTGCAGATGGCTGCCGATTTGGTTGAGAACTACGAGAAGCATATGGATGCTTTCCAGTTCATCAAAGATGTTGCCGTAGATTGGGACGACAGCAGGTATATCGAAGCGGAACCGGGTGACTATATCACCGTAGCGCGCAAGGCGAAAGGTACCGATAACTGGTTTGTTGGCGGCATTACGGATGAAAATGCCCGTACTGCCAACTTTACTCTCGACTTCCTGACGCCGGGCAAGCAATATGTGGCTACTTTGTACGCCGATGGCAAAGATGCCGACTACAAAGAAAATCCCACTTCCTATCAAATAAAGAAAGGCATTGTGACCAATAAGACAAAGATGTCTGTCAAGGAGCACGTAGCGGTGGTTTTGCTTTGAGCTTGATTGAGGCTGCTCCTGCCGATAAGAAAACTGTGAAGAAATGGAAATGATTAAGGTAAAAAGAGTTTCCGATTAGGCATTAGTTGGCTCCCTGCCGGATTTGAAGTCCGGCAGGGAGCTTTTTTATAAACTTCACTTATCCGTCCGAAGTGCTTATACCTTTGATTGCAAACTGAGTTATTCTTTTTGTTTGTTCTTCCTGCATCGGGCTGTTTGCTCTTCCTGCATCGGGCTTGCCTGCGAAAATAAGTTTTTTTAGAAATTGTATTGGCAGAATATGGCGCTAACAAAGAAACTTCTTTGTACCTTTGCACACGTTAATAAAATAACTAATAACACAAGGAACTTATGGGAGGTTTTTTCGGAACAGTCGCCAAAGCAAGTTGCGTGGCAGATCTGTTTTACGGTACGGATTATAATTCGCATTTAGGGACAAAACGTGGTGGCTTGGCTACTTACGATCAGGAAGAAGCGGTGTTTAAGCGCTCTATTCACAATCTGGAAAGTACCTATTTCCGAACGAAGTTTGAAGATGAATTGGATAAATTCAAAGGAAATTCCGGCATTGGAATCATCAGCGACACAGATCCTCAACCTCTCATTTTAAATTCCCACCTCGGTCGTTTTGCCATTGTAACGGTTGCCAAGATTGTGAATCTGCAAGAACTGGAAGCCCAACTTCTGGAACAAAATATGCACTTCGCCGAATTGAGCTCCGGCAAAACCAATCAGACAGAACTTATAGCCCTGCTCCTGATACAAGGCAGAAACTTTGTGGAGGGCATCGAAAATGTATATAAGCATATCAAGGGTTCGTGCTCCATGCTGCTGCTTACGGAAGACGGCATTATTGCCGCCCGCGACCATTGGGGCGTACTCCGGTCGTTATTGGTAAGAAAGACGGAGCTTATGCCGCAACAAGCGAGTCGAGCAGTTTTCCGAACTTGGGTTACAAGATAGACCGCTATTTGGGACCGGGAGAGATTGTCCGTCTGCATGCAGATAGGGTGGAGCAAATGCGCAAGCCCAATGAAGGAATGCAGATATGTTCTTTCCTGTGGGTTTATTACGGTTTTCCTACTTCGTGCTATGAGGGCAAGAATGTGGAGGAAGTGCGCTTTTCCTCCGGTCTGAAAATGGGACAGACCGATACCTCGGAGGTGGATTGTACTTGTGGAATTCCTGACTCCGGTGTGGGCATGGCGCTGGGATATGCCGAAGGAAAAGGCGTTCCCTATCATCGGGCCATTTCGAAATACACGCCTACATGGCCTCGTAGCTTTACTCCCAGCAGGCAGGAGTTGCGCTCACTGGTGGCGAAGATGAAGCTCATCCTAATAGGGCTATGCTGGAAGGTAAGCGCTTGCTGTTCTGTGACGATTCCATTGTGCGTGGAACCCAGTTGCGCGATAATGTAAAGGTGCTTTACGAGTATGGAGCCAAAGAAGTCCACATACGCATCGCTTGTCCACCGTTGATATACAGTTGTCCGTTTGTTGGTTTCACTGCATCCAAAAGCGATCTGGAGTTAATAACCCGTCGTGTCATCAAGGAACTGGAAGGGGATGAAAATAAGAATCTTGAGAAGTATGCCACTACCGGTTCACCGGAGTATGAGAGAATGGTAGAGGTTATTCGCGAACGTTTCGGGCTTTCTTCCCTAAAATTCAATACTTTGGAAACATTGGTGGAAGCCATCGGACTTCCTAAGTGTAAACTGTGCACCCATTGTTTTGACGGTAGCAGTCATTTCTGATTGACAAGTTGCTGCTGAAGAATAAAAAAGGGGCGTGAATTGCTTGGCAGTTCACGCCCCTTTTTTTAACTTTACGGCAATAAAATAGTGATTAGGATTTAGTGATAAGTGATTAATGCTCTTCGGATAAAGAAGGAGGCGCGGTTGTTGTCTACGGACCGTTAATCGTTCATCACTAATCGCTAACCCCTAATCATTAATCACTAACAGCTAATCACTAACATCATGACTTTAGTAGAACGTTTTTTAAAGTATGTAAGTTTCGATACGCAATCGAATGAGGAGAGTGGGGTAACACCGAGTACTTCAGGGCAAATGGTGTTTGCTAAATATCTGAAGGAAGAATTGGAGCTTTGGCTTGGAAGAGATCACACTGGATGAGAACGGTTATCTGTTCGCCACCCTTCCTGCCAATATAGATAAGTCTGTAGCTGTCGTGGGGTTCATTGCCCACATGGATACAAGCCCCGATATGAGTGGTAAGGATGTTTCCCCGCGTATTGTGGAGAATTACGATGGCAAGGATATTGTTCTTTGCGAAGAGGGGAAAGTGGTCCTTTCGCCTGCCCAATTTCCCGAACTGCTCGACCACAAAGGGGAAGACCTGATTGTTACCAACGGAAAGACCTTGCTGGGTGCTGACGATAAAGCCGGCATTGCGAGATTGTTTCGGCGATGGTATATCTGAAAGAGCATCCCGAAATCAAGCATGGCAAAATCCGTATCGGTTTTAATCCCGATGAGGAAATCGGTTTGGGAGCGCATAAGTTCAATGTTGAACAATTCGGCTGTGAATGGGCTTATACTATGGATGGCGGTGAAGTGGGTGAGTTGGAGTTTGAGAACTTCAATGCTGCTTCTGCAAGATTGTTTTCAAAGGGCGCAATGTGCATCCCGGATATGCCAAACATAAGATGATAAACTCTATCCGCGTGGCCAACCGGTTTATGTCTATGCTCCCCAGTCACGAAACACCGGAGCATACCGAGGGATATGAAGGATTCTATCATCTCATCGGCATTACGGGGGAAGTGGAGAAAACCACTGTTGCTTACATCATTCGCGACCACGACCGGAGTCGTTTTGAAAGCCGCAAAAAGGAATTTGAACATCTTGTCCGTAAGATTAATGCGGAATATGGCGAAGGTACAGCCGTACTCGAACTGCACGACCAGTATTATAATATGCGCGAGAAGATTGAACCGGTAATGCATATCATCGACACCGCTTCAAAGCAATGGAAGCAGCCGGCGTGAAACCGCGTGTAAAAGCCATTCGTGGCGGTACGGACGGTGCGCAGCTGTCATTCAAGGGGCTGCCTTGTCCCAATATCTTTGCCGGTGGCCTGAATTTCCATGGACGTTACGAATTCGTTCCTGTTCAGAGCATGGAGAAGGCTATGAAGGTTATTGTCAAAATAGCTGAACTTGTTGCCGCCGATAAATAAATCTTATTTTTTAACTCATAAATCACTGACTTCTACCATGAAAACCACTCCGTTTACAGAAACACATATCTCGCTGGGGGCTAAGATGCACGAATTTGCGGGATACAATATGCCTATTGAATATTCCGGTATCATTGATGAACATCTCACTGTTTGTCAAGGTGTCGGTGTGTTCGATGTCTCCCATATGGGAGAGTTTTGGGTGAAAGGTCCGCATGCATCGGACTTTTTGCAGAAAGTGACTTCTAATAATGTGGCGGCGCTTACTCCCGGTAAGGTGCAATACACCTGTTTCCCAAACGAGAATGGAGGCATTGTGGACGACCTGCTTGTTTATCAGTATGAACCCGAGAAATACTTGTTGGTTGTCAATGCTTCCAACATAGAGAAGGACTGGAACTGGTGTGTGGCCCATAATACGGAGGGAGCTGAACTCGAAAATGCATCCGACCGCATGGCGCAGCTCGCAGTGCAAGGGCCGAAAGCTGTTGAGGCGTTGCAGAAGTTGACGCCTATCAATCTTTCCGAGCTTCCGTACTATACTTTTACGCATGGTGAGTTTGCAGGAGAACTGGATGTCATTATTTCCAATACCGGCTATACCGGTGCGGGTGGCTTTGAACTTTATTTTTATCCGGAAGCAGCCATGAAGATATGGAATGCTGTATTTGAGGCAGGTGCTGAGTTTGGTATCAAGCCTATCGGCTTGGGAGCTCGTGACACGCTTCGTCTTGAAATGGGGTTCTGCTGTATGGAATGATCTGGATGATACGACCTCGCCTATCGAAGCCGGGTTGGGGTGGATTACCAAATTTGTAGAGGGTAAGAACTTTATCAATCGTCCGATGCTGGAGAAGCAGAAAACGGAAGGTACGGTACGTAAGCTGGTAGGCTTTGAGATGATAGACCGCGGTATCCCCCGTCATGGTTACGAATTGCAGAGCGTGAAGGGCGCTCCCATTGGCGTGGTTACTTCGGGCACGATGTCACCCACGCGTAAGGTTGGTATAGGAATGGGGTATGTAAAGCCTGAATATAGTAAGATAGGTACGGAAATTTGTATTGACATGCGCGGACGCAAGCTGAAGGCAGTGGTGGTTAAGCCGCCGTTCCGTAAAGGCTGATAAAGAAGTAACAAAAAAAGGGAATCTATATCAGATTCCCTTTTTTCTGCTTTAAAAAAACAGATTATTTCTTGCGGTTACCGTAACGGCTCATGAACTTATCAACACGACCGGCTGTGTCAACCAACTTAGACTTACCTGTATAGAACGGGTGAGAAGTGCTGGAGATTTCCAGTTTTACCAACGGATAAGTTTCGCCTTCGAACTCGATAGTTTCTTTGGTATTTACTGTAGAACGAGACAAGAACACGTCACCGTTTGACATATCTTTAAATACTACCGGGCGGTAATTTTCAGGATGAATACCTTTTTTCATTTCGATATTTGTTTTTTAATTTATATTCTGTTACTATTTTGGTAATAAATAGTGTAATGGTCTTTTTCAGAGCGCAAAGATAATGCTTTTCTATGAAATGAAAAAGGTTTTTGAAAAAAAAATCAGGAAGTTACCCGGAACTTCCTGATTTAAAAAGAGAGAGTCTTTTTATTCAAAGGTTATAGTCGCTTTGAACTCTTCCCCATGCTCTTTTGCATTAACTTGCAGGGTTTTCGGATAATCACCTTCGAATGTATAAGCAAAAGTAAAGAAACCATTGCTATTGTCCTTGTTCAGGTTTTCCGGCAGTTTACCTAAGATGCCTGTCATTGCGGCAAGCCAGTCTCCGAAATCGAACATATCAAAAATTTCGGGTGAATAGGTGGGGATTAAAAATCCGCCTTTGTTTTTTTCGGCGGTATAAGTATAAGCGGATGAATGAGTGTCATAGGCGCCCGGAGCCAAAGCCTTGTCGTTGTCATCAAATTTGTTGTCCTGATTATGGTCGTGCACATATACAGTATTGCCTTCGTTGTCTTGATAAGACTCATCGGTACAGATATGCTTGGAACCACTAATGGTAGATGTGACATTGCCGTTCTCCCATACTGCATTGCAATAAGCGGTCATTTCTCCTCCTTCATATCGGCGTACGGAAATGAGCTGGCGGGCATTGTTGTAAGTGTAACGTTGCGTAATGATGCTTTGCCTATCTTGACTTGAAGATCGGTTGCAAGTCCGGCCGTATTGAGAGTATAGGTACATGCAATATTGCCTGTTGCTTCCAACTCTTCTCCGGGGAGATCAAAACTGATTTTCTGGTTTTCGTATTTAATGGACAGTTCTTGTGTCTTGCCGTCAATATCCACAGATAACTTGACCAACCTGTTCTTGTCATCATAGGTAAAGGTGTAGTTCATAACCCCTTCATCTCCAAAGTCGGGGATATATGTTTTAAGACGTTTCCCTGTCCGGGTCGGCGGAGTTTCGATCTTTTGCTCGGTGGTAGTTACGGTAAACGGATCTTTGCCGGTAGGAGTAATGGTAATCTCACTTTCCGTTTGCTTAATGTCCTTGATTTCGATTTTTCCGAAATCGGTTAAAGACAGAATACGCAAATCATCGGATACCGTATAGGTTCCTTCTATTATATAAATGCCGTTCGCTTCTTCGGAACGTGTTGCGATTTTTGTTTTTGTAAGTAGGGAATAGTGTTTTTCTTCGTTGAGTTCCAAAGAAATGTAGGCGGAGGTTTCAGGAAATGTCCATGTTTTGGCTACGGCCTTTATCAAATCGGCTTCGGTTGCCGGATAGGTGACGTCAGGCTCGTTTGTAGCTGCATCTTGTGTTACTGCCAGCATTATGCTTTTTGCACTTCCTGCAGAAATAGTAATGGTAGCCGGTGCGGGGGATGTTTCAGTCGTATTAGGATCTGCTTTTACGATTAATTTGTTTTTGTCCTGTGTTACTTTACACCAGTTTTGATTGGAAATTGCAGTCCAGCTGTCTTGGTTGGTCATAACATTAATTTCATGCGATTCAGTAGCTGCGGCTGTGAAGTGCAGCGCAGTAGCAGGATCAATCGAGAGAGTGGGATCCGGGGCGGGAGGGGCGTTGTCATCGCCGCAGGAGGTCATGATACACATTAATAGCATGCTCATGTAGAAAACTTTGTTTTTCATAATGTAGATTTTGTTTGTAAGTTTATAAATTAGGGAGCATCTTTTTTATGGTATTTTACAAATTTAATATATTTTTGCATTAGGTACAAGTAAAAAGCCGTTTTTTTTATCGAATGTGTTGATAGATGGATATCTTTGCGGAATAATTGTATAAACTAATATGAGGAAAGTTACTTTTTTATTTTCTTTTTGTTTCTGCGTTATAGTGGCGGCAGCCCAGAATACAGAACGTAAGCTGTACAGTATAGCTTTTTATAATCTTGAGAATTTGTTTGATACCATTCATGATGCAGGTAAAAACGATCATGATTTTTTGCCTGATGGCAGTTATCAGTGGACAACGAAGAAATACGAATCTAAACTGCATAATTTGTCGATGGTGCTGGGTTCGTTGTCGCGAAATCTGGTTCCCGAAGGTCCGGCTGTTATTGGTGTGGCAGAAGTGGAGAACCACAGGTGCTGACGGATCTCGTCAGTCAGCCGGCCATTTCCAATTATAAGTTTATTCATTATGAAGGACCTGACAAACGAGGCATCGACTGTGCGTTGCTGTATGACCCGCAGCAGTTCACCGTTACAAATTCCAAGTTGATACTCTCCATCCCGTTTGAGGGGGATACGGTGCACCTGACGCGTGGATTTCTGATTGTAGACGGTCGGTTGGCTGATGAGCGTGTGTGTGTCATCGTAAATCATTGGCCTTCTCGTGGTGCAAAATCACCGGTGCGCGTGCATGCTGCCAAGCAGGTGAAAGCACTTACAGACTCTTTGCTGCGTGAAGATAAGAAGTTGAAACTTTTTGTAATGGGGGATATGAACGATGACCCTATGGATGAAAGCATGCAGACTTTGGGAGCACGCAAGTACATCTCGGGAATGAAAGCAAAACAGTTCTATAATCCTTGGTGGAAAACCCTGGAGGATAAGGGAGTGGGAACCTTGCTTTATCGGGGTAAATGGAATTTGTTCGATCAGATTGTGCTGTCAAGACCACTGGTAAAAACAAAAAAAGGATTGCGTTATGACCATAATGAAGTCTTTATCCGCGATTATCTGATACAGCAGGATGGTAAATACAAAGGCTCACCTTTACGTACTCATGGCGGACGTGTGTGGCTGAACGGTTATAGCGATCACTTGCCTACGATTATCTATTGAAAAATAATATATAATAATGTGTAAATAGGGGGCCGAAAGCAAACTTGCTTTCCGGCTTTTTTGTTTATGAGGTTGAGAATGCAAAAGGCAGTAACGGGCAGACAGATGCAAAAGCATTGTAATATGGAGATTACAATATTCTGTTAATTCAAGCCAATAGCTTTAAAATAGAATAGATTTGATAGATAAATAGAGATATTTTATTCTTCTCTCGTTCTTCTTTTTAAAGGATAATGCTTACTTTTGCGTAGAATTTTAATTCACTAACAATAAACTTTAAACAAAATGGTTAATTACAAAGATTTAGGCCTTGTAAACACAAGAGAAATGTTTGCTCGCGCTATCAAGGGTGGATATGCGATCCCTGCATTCAACTTCAATAACATGGAACAGATGCAGGCTATCATCAAGGCTGCAGTTGAGACTAAGTCTCCGGTTATCCTTCAGGTTTCTAAGGGCGCTCGTCAGTATGCTAACGCTACTTTGTTGCGTTATATGGCTCAGGGTGCTGTGGAATATGCTAAGGAACTGGGCTGCAAACATCCTGAAATTGTTCTTCACCTTGACCATGGAGATACTTTCGAAACTTGCAAAAGCTGTATTGACTCAGGTTTCTCCTCAGTAATGATTGACGGTTCACATCTTCCATATGAAGAAAATGTTGCTTTGACAAAGAAGGTTGTTGAGTATGCTCACCAATTCGATGTTACAGTAGAAGGCGAACTTGGCGTATTGGCTGGTGTAGAGGATGAAGTATCTGCAGAGCACCACACATATACTAACCCCGAAGAAGTTATTGACTTTGCTACCCGTACAGGTTGCGATTCTTTGGCTATTTCTATCGGTACTTCTCATGGTGCATACAAATTTAAACCTGAACAATGCCACATAGATCCTGCGACAGGCCGTCTGGTTCCTCCTCCTTTGGAATTTGCTGTATTGGATGCTGTGATGGAGAAACTCCCGGGATTCCCTATCGTACTTCATGGTTCTTCTTCAGTACCTCAGGAAGAAGTTGACACAATCAACCAATTCGGTGGTAAGCTGGAAGCTGCTATCGGTATTCCGGAAGATCAGTTGCGTAAAGCTGCTAAGTCTGCTGTTTGTAAAATCAATATCGACTCAGACTCTCGTTTGGCTATGACTGCTGCTGTTCGTAAGGTATTTGCTGAAAAACCGGCTGAATTCGACCCGCGTAAATACTTGGGCCCGGCTCGTGACAATATGGAAAAACTTTACAAGCACAAAATCATCAACGTGCTTGGCTCGGAAAACAAATTGGCTCAATTGGACTAATAGCGTTATCTGATTATAAAAATAGCCCTTGCAATGGAAAATATTGCAAGGGCTACTTTTTTAGGGGGAAGGAGTGTAATCTCAATCTTACAGCTCAATAACCAATGATTCACGCGGCTGCATTTTCAATTCTTTACCGAAGATGATGGCTTTTCCAGTCAGGATATCTTTACCCTGCTGTTTTTCTTTCAGTATTTCTTTATAGAACTTTAAAGGAACAACGGTCTCTGCATTCGTGCCATTCAGCATCACAAATACGGTTTTACCTTCGTGCTGGCGGGCGTAGGCATATACGCCATTCTGTACCATAAATTGGGTCATGCTGCCTTTAGCAATCACATCGTTGCCTTTACGCCAGTTCAGTATGGTTTTATAAAAGTTGTAACAGTCGTTTTGAATTGCACTGCGGCCTTTGGCTGTAAGTGCTGTCTCTTGGTCATCGGCCCAGCCACCGGGGAAATCCTTACGGACGTAACCGTCGCTTTTATTCTTTACCCCGTTCATCATAATTTCCGTTCCGTAATATAATTGTGGAATACGTCGGGTTGTGAGCAATAGAGTAGAGGCCTGCTTCAACATTGGGAGATTATCGCCTTCACCTAAGAAGCGGTCAGTATCATGGTTCTCAATAAAAGCAAGCACTGATTCCGGATTCGGATATAGAAAATCATATACGAAGCTATTATATACTCGGTCAAGCCCTTTAAACCAAGTTTCCGTTTCTTCTGTTTTAGCAATATTTATTTTGTCGAAGAAACTAAAATCCATTACTGTTTTCAGATTACTGTTTTTAGGAGCGGACAATTTGGAGTCTTTTTGCCACCAGGCAGTGTATGCCGGTTCGGTAACCCATGTTTCACCTACGGTGTTGTAGTTGGGATATTCTTCATTCAGTTCTTTCATCCAATTGCTCATGGCATCATAGTCGGCGTACGGATAAGTATCCATACGGATCCCGTCTATGTTGGCATATTCGATCCACCAGAAACTGTTCTGGACGAGGTAGCGGTAAACATGCGGATTTTTTGATTGAGATCGGGCATGGCAGTTACGAACCAGCCATCGTTCATCTGGCTAAAATCATACTTCGATGCGTACGGATCTACATGAGGAGTCAGCTTGAAGGAAGTCTGTACGAAGTTCTTCTCATGGTCGGGGTTGTTGAACCAGTCTTTGCAAGGCATATCCTTTATCCACACATGTTCTACGCCACAGTGGTTGAAAATCATATCCATTACGATTTTGATGCCGCGCGCATGAGACTTTTCTATGAGTTGCTTATATTCTTCATTGGTTCCGAAACGGGGGTCTACTTTATAATAATCGGTAGTGGCATAGCCATGATAAGAACCTCCCGTCATGTTGTTTTCCAATACCGGAGTAAACCATAAGGCTGTCACACCCAAATCCGAGAAATAGTCTAAGTGTTGTTCAATACCGGCGAGATCACCGCCATGGCGGGCATTCGGATCGTTGCGATCTACTTTATATTCCGCCATACCCGCTATCTGGTCATTATCAGGATTGCCATTGGCAAAACGGTCGGGCATTAACAGGTAAAGGCATCAGACGCGTCGAAGCCTTTATGTTCGCATCCTTTCTTGGTACGTGCTTTTAACTCATACGATTTAACAAGCTTTTTCTTGCCTTGTGTAAAGGAAAGTGTCATCTTGCCCGGCTTCACTTCTTTATCCAGTTTTAGATAGACCAGCAGATAATTGTTACTTTCCAACTTGACAGTACTGTTTAGTGACACACCGGGATAGTCGACGGATACCGCTGCATTGCCAATGTCTTCACCATACACCATCAGCTGAAGCTCCGGATTTTGCATTCCGGTATACCAAAACGGTGGTTCGATTTTGTTTACATTCATAGCTGCATACATACTGAGGGATAGTAGGAGCGCCCCCAAAATGGAGAATACTTTTTTCATGATATTAGCTTTTCATTGTTTTCAGCGCTAATTTAAAACAAATAGCGGAGAAAGCTTATGCTCCTCCGCTATTATTCAGTATGTATGTTATGCAAACGTTTTCAGGCTACATCAAGAATCCCAACAGAATACCGGCTGCTACTGCAGAACCGATAACACCTGCTACGTTCGGACCCATAGCATGCATCAGCAGATAGTTGGTCGGATCGTATTCCAGACCTATTACCTGAGAAATACGTGCGGAGTCGGGCACTGCAGATACGCCTGCATTACCAATCAGTGGATTGATCTTGTTGCCTTTCTTCAGGAAAATATTGAATATCTTCACAAAGATTACGCCAGATGCAGTAGCAATAATAAATGACAATGCTCCGAGACCAAAGATTAGAATTGAATCGAGTGTCAGGAACTCGGAGGCTTGAGTAGAAGCACCTACTGTCAAACCGAGCAGAATTGTAATGGTATCGATTAGCGGTCCACTGGCTGTATTGGCCAAACGACGTGTTACACCACTTTCTTTCAATAGGTTACCAAAGAACAGCATGCCCAGCAGAGGCAAACCGGACGGAACGAGGAAACAAGTAAGTAGCAGACCTACTATCGGGAACATTACTTTTTCCGTATGAGAAACAACACGTGGAGGTTTCATACGGATAAGACGTTCGTGTTTGGTTGTCAGCAGACGCATAATGGGCGGTTGGATCACCGGTACTAATGCCATATAAGAATATGCTGATACAGCAATAGCACCCATTAAGTTCGGAGCCAGTTTAGATGACAGGAAGATAGCCGTCGGACCGTCAGCACCACCGATAATACCGATGGCACCTGCTTGCATAGGATCAAAGCCGATGGCAAGTGCGAGCATATAGGCACCAAAGATACCGAACTGTGCAGCTGCACCGACCAACATCAGTTTGGGGTTGGAAATCAAGGCGGAGAAGTCTGTCATGCACCGATGCCCAAAAAAATGAGCGGTGGGTACCATCCGGAGGTCACTCCCTGATATAGGATGTTAAGTACAGAACCTTCTTCATAGATACCGACTTTCAATCCGGCCTCCATGTTGAAAGGAATATTACCGATCAGCATACCGAAACCGATAGGAATCAGTAACATCGGCTCAAATTCCTTGGCTACAGCCAAGTATATGAAGAATAAACCTACCAAAATCATTACCACATGTCCTACCGTTGCATTGGCAAAACCTGTATAAGTCCAGAAGTCGGCAAGGTTATTTCCTAAAAATGTGATAAATTCTCCCATATTATTCAATAATTACAAGGTCAGTACCTTCGAGTACGGATTCTCCTTTACTTACATTAATAGCGGTAATCTTACCGTCTTTGTCGGCATTGATGTTGTTTTCCATTTTCATGCTTCCAAGATAATGACAACCTGTCCTTTCTTCACTGTATCGCCAACATTGACTTTGATGTCAAGAATAACACCGGGGAGCGGAGATTTCACTCCAGATTTACCGCTTGAAGCGGCGGCAGGTTTTACAACCGGAGCGGTCGGAGCTGCCGGAGCTGTGGTAACAGGACGCGCCACTGGCTTGACAACAACTTTCGGGGCTTTCTCCATTTCAACATTATAAGGAGTACCGTTCACTTCTACGTGGGCGATATTATCTTCAATATCTCCAATGGTAACTTTGTATACGTTACCGTTGATCTTATATTTATATTCTTTCATCGTTTTATTTTTATTAAAGGTGACTTTACTTTCTCTGAGGAGTTTCACGCAGCGTGTAAATCTTTGAACTCCATGGCGAATAACTGCGTTTCACACGTGTAATGGTAAGTACGGTGTCTTCCACATCGTGTACATCACTTTGGAATTCGTGCATAGCCATGGAAATGGCGGCGAACACTTCTCCCGGAGCCTGCCCCAGTTGCTTTTCTTTTGCTTCTTTTTTGTCGGTGATGCCTTTAACCCGCATAGCATTGCGCTTGCTGAGGTTGACAGATATCTTACCTACAATTTTGAAAGAAATATAAAGAAGAATCAATCCGCTGAACACTACGCTCATGGCAGAAATTGCCATACCGATACCTGCGCTGTCATGTTCTTCAAACTTTTCCATTTTGGCATTGCTGTTAATGGTCTTGTTGTTGGTGCTCGGAGTAACGTATTGATCTTCACTTCCGCCTTTTACTTCCCATTCCTGGCCGGCATCACTGATGCGTGCATAAGATTGGTTTGCCTTTAATATGCCGGCAGGCACGACAATCTGGTCAAGCAGTTTTTTACCGGAGTCGTATAAACCGATCCAATTGGCATTTAGATTGTCTAACTTGAAGTTGGTATGGAAAGTACCGCGATTAGGCTCGCCATCCGCCCAAAACAGTGCATGCTGACGGGGTTTTACTAAAGTCAGCACATCGCCTTTGGGGATGAAATAGGTAGCGGTATCTCCCGGCTGGCTGCTGAATTTCAGATAGCAACCTGCAAGGTCGGCGCTGCCATATGACTTATTGAATATTTCAATCCATGCGCTATGTACACCGTAGTCATCTTGAAAGTTGCTTTCGTTGTTGATAAGCACTTCATTCAGCAACAGTTTAGAGTTTGTCTCCCTTTCTCCGCAGGAAGAACAGAACCCCAGCACCAGCATCAATGAAAGGAATATTCCGATTTTTGTTTTATTCATAAATTTGAGTTTTAGTTTTTTAATTCTCAACTTTCAATTCTCAATTTTTAAAGAGGAATATTACCATGCTTTTTCGCCGGATTGGACAATTTCTTGGTTTGCAGTTGTTGCAGGGCGCGGATAATGCGGAAGCGTGTATTACGCGGTTCGATAACATCATCAATATAGCCATACTTGGCTGCATTGTAAGGATTAGCAAATAATTTGGTATATTCAGCTTCTTTTTCAGCCAAGAATTGGGCGGGATTCTCTTGCTCTTTGGCTTCACGAGCATACAGAACTTCGACAGCTCCTGCGCCACCCATTACGGCGATTTCGGCAGTAGGCCATGCATAGTTCATGTCGCCGCGAAGTTGCTTACAACTCATTACGATGTGTGAACCTCCGTAAGACTTACGCAGAGTGATGGTAACCTTGGGCACAGTAGCTTCACCGTAAGCATACAGCAATTTAGCGCCATGCAGGATAACGCCGTTGTATTCCTGACCTGTTCCGGGAAGGAAGCCCGGTACGTCTACCAAAGATACGATAGGAATATTGAAAGCATCGCAGAAGCGAACAAAACGTGCACCCTTGCGGGAAGCGTTGCTGTCGAGTACGCCTGCCAGATATTTAGGCTGGTTGGCTACGATACCCACTGATTGTCCGTTGAAACGGGCAAAACCGATGATGATATTTTTGGAATAATCTTTCTGGATTTCAAGGAATTCGCCGTTATCAACGATAGCACCGATAACTTCATACATATCGTACGGTTTATTCGGATTGTCAGGAATTATCTCATTCAAGGAGTCCTCCAAACGGTCAATAGGATCTGTGCAATCTGTGTAAGGAGCTTCTTCCAAATTGTTCTGAGGAATATAACTCAAGAGCTTGCGGATTAAAGCTAACCCTTCTTCTTCTGTTTGGGCTGTGAAATGAGTTACACCGGATTTGGTGGAGTGCACACTTGCGCCGCCAGATTTCCTGACTAACATCTTCACCAGTCACTGTCTTCACAACTTTAGGTCCGGTAAGGAACATATAAGAAGTTCCTTCCATCATCAGCGTAAAGTCAGTCAGGGCAGGAGAATATACGGCGCCACCGGCACAAGGACCAAAGATTCCGGAAATCTGAGGGATAACGCCGGAAGCGAGAATATTACGTTGGAAAATTTCCGCATAACCTGCCAAAGCGTTGATACCTTCTTGAATACGTGCACCACCTGAGTCATTGATACCGATACAGGGAGCTCCCATTTTCATTGCCTGATCCATGATCTTGCAAATCTTCAGAGACATGGTTTCTGACAAAGAACCGGCAGAAACTGTGAAATCTTGTGCAAAGATATAAACCAAACGCCCTTCGATAGTACCGCAGCCCGTTACTACACCGTCACCGGGATAGTGCTTCTTTTCCATACCGAAGTTTGTGCATCTGTGTTCAACGAACATATCCATTTCTTCGAAACTTCCTTCATCGAGTAACATAGCTATACGCTCGCGAGCTGTATATTTGCCTTTCTCATGTTGCTTTGCAATCGCTTTTTCACCACCACCAAGGCGCGCAGCTGTACGGCGGTCGATAAGCTCTTTAATTTTCTCAAGTTGATTACTCATGTTCTTTATTTATGATTTATGATTTCGGAATTATTATTTCACGGGTTTCTGATTTATGCAGTATAAATCTTACTCTCCTTTTTCACAAAGCTCTGTCAATACACCGAGTGTGGATTTCGGGTGTAAGAATGCGATGTTCAATCCTTCAGCACCTTTACGGGGTGCTTTGTCGATAAGGCGAATACCTTTTTCTTCGATTTCGGCAAGTCCGTTAGCTACTCCGTCCTCTACGGCAAATGCTAAGTGATGCATACCGCCATTTCCATTGTTCTTCTCAATGAACTTTGCAATAGTACTTTCGGGCGAAGTGGGTTCCAACAATTCAATTTTCACGTCGCCTACTTTAAGGAAAGCAGTTCTTACTTTTTGATCCTCTACGGTTTCAATGTTGTAGCATTTCAAACCTAATACATTTTCGTAGTACGGAAGGGCTTCTTCTATGCTTTTTACAGCGATGCCCAAGTGTTCAATGTGTGAAATCTTCATAACTCTTTTTATTAATGTTGGTATTCTATTCTTAAATTAGGATATAAAACAGCACAAAGAAAGGGATTTCTGCTTGAATAAAGAAATTTTTCGCCAATTAATTATAAGAGGTTTTTTCTTAAAAATGATTTTATGATTAGTACAATCTTCTGTTATATTCTGAGTTTGTAGGAGTTGGTTTTTTGTAAAAAAGAGATTCAAAAGCATTTTTTGTTATATCTTTGTCAGTCGAAATACAATCAGACAAATATTATGTCACATTTAGCTCCCCTGATTGCCGATTTGGCATTGATACTGATTTGCGCCGGAATAATGACGCTTTTATTTAAAAAACTGAAACAGCCATTGGTTTTAGGTTATGTTGTTGCAGGTTTTTTGGCAAGCCCGCACATGGCTTATACTCCTTCGGTAATGGATACGGCAAATATACAGACTTGGGCGGATATTGGTGTTATTTTCTTACTGTTTGCCTTAGGGCTGGAGTTCAGTTTTAAGAAGATAGTGAAGGTAGGTGGCGCTGCTATTATTGCCGCTTGTACTATTATATTCTGTATGATATTGTTGGGTGTTGCAGTCGGTACGGCTTTCGGGTGGAAACGCATGGACTGCATTTTTTTGGGTGGTATGATAGCCATGTCCTCCACCACTATTATATATAAAGCTTTTGATGATTTAGGCATACGCAAAAAGCAGTTTACCGGTTTAGTGCTTAGCGTGCTGATCTTGGAGGATATTCTTGCCATTGTTTTGATGGTAATGTTGTCCACTATGGCAGTCAGTCATAATTTTGAAGGAACGGAAATGTTGGGCAGCATAGCGAAGTTGCTGTTTTTTCTGATATTATGGTTTGTGGTCGGTATCTATATAATTCCTGTCCTGCTGAAAAAATGCCGTAAGCTAATGAGTGAGGAAACCTTGCTGATTGTTTCGCTGGGCCTCTGTTTCGGCATGGTGGTTCTTGCCGCTCATACGGGATTCTCTGCGGCATTCGGTGCTTTTATTATGGGATCCATTCTTGCTGAGACGGTAGAGGCGGAGAGCATTGAACGTCTGGTCAAGCCGGTAAAAGATTTGTTTGGTGCAATCTTTTTTTGTTTCTGTCGGTATGATGGTAGATCCCTTGATGATAGTGGAATATGGCGGTCCTATCATTGTAATCACTTTAGCGGTTATCATCGGACAGTCTTTGTTCGGTACGTTAGGAGTGTTGCTTGCCGGGCAGCCGTTAAAGACCGCCATGCAGTGTGGTTTCAGTTTGACACAGATTGGTGAATTTGCCTTTATTATCGCTTCTTTGGGAGTTTCTCTGCATGTGACAAGTCATTTCCTTTATCCTATTGTAGTGGCTGTGTCTGTGATTACTACTTTCCTTACTCCTTATATGATTCGCTTTGCCGAGCCTGCCTCTAATTTTGTTGATACGCATTTGCCGGAGAGATGGCAGAAGTTTTTGTTGCATTATGCTTCCGGTTCGCAAACTGTGAATCACGAAAGTTTATGGAAAAAATTGATACTTGCTCTGTTGCGTATTACTGTGGTTTATTCCATTGTGAGTATAGCGGTGATAGCAGTTGCTTTCCGTTTTCTTGTGCCGTTTTTTAGAGAAAATCTACCGGGCATTTGGGGGCCTTTGTTGGCAGCTTTGGTCATTATTCTGTTTATTTCTCCTTTTCTCCGGGCCATTATGATTAAGAAGAATCATTCGGTGGAGTTTGTTACGTTGTGGCGTGATAGTCGGGGAAATCGCGCTCCGTTGGTGGCCACTATCGTACTTCGAATTCTGTTGGCGGTGTCTTTCGTAATGTTTGTCATAGCCGGGCTGTTTAAGCTGTCGGTCGGTTTAGTCTTTGGCGTAGCGGTATTATTGGTTGTGGTGATGATACTGTCCCGCCAGTTGAAACGCCAGTCTATAATGATTGAGCGTACTTCTTTCAGAATCTGCGTTCGAGAGAACTGCGGGCTGAATATCTGGGTGAGAAGAAGCCGGAGTATGCCGGCCGTTTACTTTCCCGCGATTTGCATTTGACGGATTATGAGATACCGGGTGAATCGGCATGGGCAGGTAAGACACTGGCGGAGCTGAATTTTGGTAAACGTTATGGAGTGCATGTCGTTTCTATTCTTCGTGGACGCAAGCGGATAAATATTCCCGGAGCTTCGGTGCGTCTTTTCCCTCAGGACAAGATACAGGTTATTGCTACCGATGAAGAATTGACCGTGTTTGGAGAAGAAATGAATAAGATTTCAACGGTCGATGCCGATGCGATAGAAAAAAGTGAGACGATCTTGCGCCAGTTACGCATAGACGCAAATTCTCCTTTCTTGGGAAAAACCTTGAAAGAAGCAGGTATCCGGGAAAAATACCATTGTCTGATTGCCGGTGTGGAACGGGGAGAAGAAACGTTACACGCTCCTGATGTGCATGAGCCTTTTGTGGAGGGGGATGTGGTATGGATTGTTGGCGAAAGTGTTGATGTGTACAAATTGGTTGGTGAAAATGATGAAAATGTCGACCTATAATGTTAAAAGAACAATTATCTTTGTTCTGTAAATATAAACTAAAAAAGAATATCATGAAAAGCGATCCGAAAGAATGTCTGTATTGCCAGAATAATGAAACGTTGCATAATCTGATGATTGAGATTGCGCAACTCAGTGTGTCACGTGTTTTCCTTTTTAAGGAACAAACTTATCGCGGGCGTTGCCTTGTGGCTTATAAGGACCATGTAAATGACTTGAATGAGTTGAGTGATGAAGAGCGTAATGCCTTTATGTCAGATGTGGCCCGCGTGACTCGCGCTATGCAGAAAGCGTTTAATCCTGAGAAAATTAACTAGTCGTCCCTTAAAAAGTGCCCATCTGCGGAATATTGTACGGAAACAGTATCCCGCAGATTTTTTCAATAAGCCACAAAAGAGTCCTCATGGCTCTTTTGAAGTTGTATGCGGCGGCAGCTAAAAGCAGATTGACAGTATCACCGAATACCCCTTTATAAAAGTTGCGTCCTAAACGAAAATCTGAT
>ENA-OQLB01000059-OQLB01000059.1-human-gut-metagenome-genome-assembly--contig:-NODE-59-length-61064-cov-5.740716_pt1 | contig 61064 bp, 59 predicted proteins | sample MGYA00242656_ERZ504813 | MGnify/ENA primary metagenome ERZ504813 (study PRJEB26092, sample SAMD00036388) | human gut metagenome | host: Homo sapiens | study: EMG produced TPA metagenomics assembly of... | reverse complement strand
ACCACTGGATAACAAGAATAATGGCACTTGCTATGACTGTTATCAATTTGTTATCAAAAGACTAATCGAAATCGCTGAAACCCGCATAAACACTGGCTTTTTTAAGCAACTCGATTTATTCAAACTCAATCGTTCCCGGTGGCTTACTCGTCAGATCATAGAATATTCTATTCACCCCACGAACTTCATTTATAACTCTGCTCATCACTTTATTCAGAACTTCATACGGAATCTCCGCTGCCTCTGCAGTCATGAAATCAATCGTATTAACGGCTCTAAGAGCTACAGCATAATCATAAGTTCTCTCATCACCCATAACACCAACGCTTCTCATATTCGTAAGTGCTGCAAAATACTGACCAATTGTCTTATCAAGTCCGGCATTTTCAATCTCTTCACGATAAATAGCATCTGCATCCTGAACGATACGAACTTTCTCAGCTGTTACTTCGCCGATGATACGTACTCCAAGTCCCGGTCCTGGGAATGGCTGACGGAATACGAGTCTTTCAGGAAGTCCAAGCTCAAGTCCTGCTTTACGAACTTCATCTTTGAAAAGATCACGAAGCGGCTCAATGATTTCTTTGAAATCTACAAAATCCGGAAGTCCTCCTACATTGTGGTGAGATTTGATCACAGCGGATTCTCCGCCAAGACCACTTTCTACCACATCCGGATAAATTGTTCCCTGTGCAAGGAATTCAACAGTACCGATCTTCTTTGCTTCTTCTTCGAAGATACGGATGAATTCTTCACCGATAATCTTACGTTTTGCTTCTGGCTCTGTAACGCCTGCAAGTTTGTTATAATATCTTTCCTGCGCATTTACGCGGATAAAGTTCAGATCAAACTGTCCTTCTGGTCCGAAGATTGCCTCAACTTCATCTCCTTCATTTTTACGAAGAAGTCCGTGATCTACGAATACACAAGTAAGCTGTTTTCCAATGGCTTTGGAAAGAAGTCCTGCTGCCACTGAAGAGTCAACCCCACCTGACAGTGCGAGCAATACTCTTCCGTTTCCAACCTTCTCGCGGATCTCTGCAATTGTATTCTCAACAAAAGCATCCATCTTCCAGTCGCCCGCACATTCACATACATTTTTTACAAAGTTGTTGATCATCTTTGTTCCTTCTACTGTATGAAGTACTTCTGGATGGAACTGGATTGCATACAGTTTCTCAGCTGCGTTCTCAGCTGCTGCAACCGGACAGTCAGCAGTGTGTGCTGTAATTTCAAATCCCGGAGCAATCTTTGAAATATAATCAAAATGGCTCATCCAACATGTTGTTGTCTCTGAAACACCCTCAAATACTTTGGAGTCTTTTTTATCAATAAGAACTTCTGTCTTACCGTATTCTCTTACATCTGCACGCTCAACTTTTCCACCAAGTACATGAGACATCAGCTGTGCGCCATAGCAAAGTCCGAGAACCGGAATTCCAAGCTTGAACAGTTCTTCTGAATAAGTCGGTGAATCCGGCTCATAACAGCTGTTCGGTCCGCCTGTGAGAATGATTCCTTTCGGATTCATTGCTTTGATCTTTTCAATATCTGTCTTATAAGAATAAATCTCGCAATATACATTACACTCCCTGACACGTCTTGCGACCAGCTGGTTATACTGTCCACCAAAGTCAAGGACAATCACTAATTCTTTCTTCAAATCTTTCCTCCTGTAAAATCCAATCAAAACTATTTACTTTATTTATATATCTTTTTCTGTTTTTCATTATAGTAGAGGAAGCATTGATTTACAAGTATTTGTTTATGTAAAATAAAATCTTATCCACAATTTCTATTACTATACACGGTAATTATTCCCCTTCTGATCTATCCAAAACAAAAAAGATGCCGAACAAATGCTCGACATCCCATTTTTATGTTCCATTTTATGCTGCAAATCTTTCTAGCTGTCTTTCAAGTTCTGTGCAATCGTCTGCATACATCTGCAGTTCAATCACGTTATTCAATCCCAGATTCATGATTCCAAGTAATGACTTCGCATCTACTACTGCCCGTCCTCTTCTCATGTCCATGTTAAAGTCAAATTTACATACTGTTTTCAAGAAATCAATGATCTCATCCGGGTGTTTGAAAGTAATGTTCATTGTGCTCATTCTTTTCACCTCTTTCTGCCTTAACGGCTATGAAATCCTTTTCACTTTTCACATATATCATAGCACATTTTTTATATTTAAAAGGGCGAAATTTTTTATAAAAGTGTATTTTTTTAATTAAATATGCCTCTTATTCCCTACTTTTTTCTATAAGCAATATGAAATTACTCCTAATTATGAAATCCCATTGGAGTTACGTCTGTATTCCGTCGGTAAAATTCCTTCCTCCTCTTTAAACACCTTACTCATATATTTGGGATCAGAGTAACCGACAAGCCCCGCAATCTGATTCATCTTATATTTTGTTGTCCTGAGAAGCTCCTTTATTTTTTCTATCCTGTATTTCCTCACAGTTTCTGTAAAATTATATCCTGTCTCCTTCTTAAACTGAGAACTCAAGTATTCTTCCGATACATAAAGCTGGCTCGCTGCTTCTTCCAATGTAATACCACTGTCATATTCTTTTTTTATAATTTCCATTGCTTTTTGAATAAGCGTACTGTACTGCTCAAATTTATGCTCATATGATATCATCCGTTCCAAGCCTTGAATCGCTTTCTCTATCTGTTTCCAGCTGATGGCATAGGTAATCTGCTGCATAAGACTCAGGATTTTTGTTTCGTCAATCTCCCCGCCATAATTTCTATAATTCAATCCAGCTGCCATGCAAAAACGAATGATACTGTATTTTATTTCTTTTGGAAAATATTTTTCTCTTTTCATTTCCTCACAAACAAGTTGAAATTGTCTGGCAATTCCTTTCTTGTTTTCATCGAAAATCATTTCTCGCATTCGTTGTTCTAATTCTACCGGATAACGCACCGGAACAGCTTCAAATTTCTCAACTGTCTGCTGACAGATTAAAACTCCTCGCGACTGAAGAAGATTCCATTCCATGAGACTTCCTGCCTGAATCATTGCATCTGTCAGCTTTGTCAGCTGTTTTGTCTCTATCCATACACAAATAATTGTCCCCGGAAAATTCCTACATAATCCAGTAACTACATTTTTTTGAAAATATTCTTTCCAGTTCCTTGCTTCACGTACCCGGTAAATGATCAGATACACCTGTTTCCATCGATCCGAACATATAACAGATGCCGAAAATCCACACTCACGTCTACAGATTTCTTCGAGAAATCCACGTATATTTTCCTTCTGCTCCTCGTATTCGTCTGCCATTGAAACCGTAAATAAATATCCAGGATCATCCACTGTAAAACCATATTTTCGGATAGTCATTTCATTTAACTTCTGATTCGATATAATTTCTCCATATCTACAGCTTAACAGAACATTTTCAACAGTAAAAGAAGCCTGCATCCAATATTCATTCCTGATTTTTTCATGAATACGGCTTAATGCTTCTTAAGCTCCATCGGCCGGAACGGCTGTACTAAATATCCGTCCACACCCAGATCGATTGCTTGCTTTGCCTGTTGAAAATCTTCATCCTTTGTTATAATAATCACACGGAACTCACGTCCTTCCGTGCGTAATTTTCTCAAAAGATTTAACCCATTCATCCGCGGAAGCCCAATGTCCATGATAACAAGATTTGGCTGCATAACTGTTATCATCTCATATGCAGACTGTCCATTCCCTGCAATCCCCGCCAACTCGTAATTCGGATCTACGCGTTTTAAACCTTTTTTCAGTTCTTCTAATACTTTTTCATCCCTTTCAACGATTGCCACCCGCATTTGAACAGTCTCCTCTCAATGTCCGTGTTTCTGATTGAATATCCTCTTTTATTGTAACATTAACTTCAATAATTGGAAGCATGCAAGTGTAAATATTTTTCTCTGGTAGCGAGCCCTCCCCGGATGTGACGTTCTGATTTGTTGGTGTCTAAAACCTTACGTGTTTCATGAGCCAATGATGGGTTGATCTGAAGCAGACGTTCTGTAACATCCTTATGCACCGTACTCTTACTAATCCGAAACTGTTTTGCTGTCTGTCTCACTGTCGCATTATTTTCTATAATATAATTTGCAATTTCTACTGCACGCTCCTCAATATATTCTCTCATAGAAAAGTCCCTGCATAGTTTGTTTTTTACAATCTATGCAGGGGCAAATTAATGTATGTCTAATTCCTGTTCCATCTATTCGTGGAAAACATTATACTATACAACTTAATACTCAAATACTGCCACACCATATCCCGGAAGAGGATATGCAAAGGAATATTTCTGACCATCACATTCCTGCTTCTCTGGTTTGTAAACCAATGGGCGTTCCTCTCCTGATCCGCCGTATTTTGTCTCATCACTGTTAAGAACAAGCTTAAACTGCTTTCTTCTCGGAACACCAACACGGTAATCCGGTCTGTCTACCGGTGTAAAGTTGCATACAAAAAGCAGATTCTTCTTCCCATCCTTTGAATGTCTTGTGAAACTGAAAATACTCCGGAAGATATCATCCTTATTGATCCAGTCAAATCCCTTCGGATCATTATCCAACTCATACAATGCCTTATTCTTCTTATAAAGATGAAGCAAATCTTTATACCAGTTCTGAATCTGCTGATGTGGTTCTTCTGCAAGAAGGAACCAATCCAGTTCTCTCTCTTCACTCCACTCGCGAAGCTGTGCGAACTCCTGTCCCATAAAGAGAAGTTTCTTTCCAGGATGTCCCATCATAAATGCGTATGCCACCTTCAAGTTGCGGAACTTATCCCATCCTTCTCCCGGCATCTTATTCAACATGGAGCATTTCAGATGAACAACCTCATCATGAGAAAGTACAAGAATATAGTTCTCTGAATATGCATATTCCATAGAAAATGTCATCATGTGATGTGCATTCTTTCTGAAATAAGGATCTAGTTTCATGTACTCTGTAAAGTCATGCATCCAACCCATATTCCACTTCAAAGCAAATCCAAGTCCATCATCCTCAGGAGATCCTGTCACCTTCGGCCATGCTGTGGACTCTTCTGCAATCATCATAACGCCTTTATTTCTTCCGCAAACTACAGAATTCAAATGTTTAAAGAATGCAATCGCCTCAAGATTCTCATTTCCGCCAAATTTATTCGGAATCCACTGTCCATCTTCTCTTCCGTAGTCCAGATACAGCATAGATGCCACTGCATCTACACGAAGTCCGTCTACATGATAATGTTCAACCCAGAACAATGCATTCGCCAGAAGGAAGTTAGAAACTTCCGGTTTTTCATAATTGAAAACCTTCGTTCCCCAATCAGGATGCTCACCTTTTCTCGGATCTGGATATTCGAATGTCGGTGTTCCGTCAAAATCTGCCAGACCATGTGCATCTTTTGGGAAATGCGCTGGTACCCAATCAAGAATAACACCGATATTATTCTTATGAAGATAATTCACCATGTATGCAAAATCTTCCGGTGTTCCATAGCGTGCAGTTGGTGCATAATATCCAGTCACCTGATATCCCCAGGAACCGTCAAACGGATGCTCTGCGATTCCCATCAACTCAACATGAGTATATCCCATCTCTTTTACATACTTTGTAATTGCTTCTGCAAACTCACGATATGTATAGAATCCTTCATCTTCTCTTCCAGGATGTCTCATCCAGGAACCCATATGCACTTCGTAAATAGACACTGGTTCTTCTTTGTTATCCCACTTCTCACGAGCTGTCATCCACTTACTGTCTGACCAGTTCAGATTAGAAATGTCTGTAATTCTGGATGCTGTTCCCGGTCGGAGCTCTGCATAATTAGCAAATGGATCTGCTTTATAGATCTTCTCACCCGCCTGTGTCTCTATACAGAACTTATACAAATCCCCTTTCTTCGCCTCCGGAACGAAGCATGTGTATATTCCGAGAGGCTCCCCTCTCTTCATCTTATCTTTCGTCTCATCCCAGTCATTAAACTCTCCGATTACAGAAACGTTTACTGCATGAGGAGCCCATACCGCAAAATATACTCCTCTTTTTCCGTTCTTTGTCACCTCATGGGCACCCATCTTTTTATAAATCTCATAATGATTTCCCTGCCCAAAAAGATAATGGTCAAGTTCTCCGATCTCATAAGGTTGCACTTTCGTCTTCGTGCTATTTTTCTTAACCATAAAGCCACCTCACTGCTCAAATATATTCCTGATTGTAATGATTTAAAAACCATACAATTTCTTATAGATCAAGGCACATTACCGAATCTTTCAATTGGTAACAAAGTTTCATTCTCCCCTTGAACACTATAGTTTTATTATACTTGATACTGTATAAAAAAGAAAGAGAAAATGTATTATTGCACAAAAATAGACAGTCGTTTTACTGACTGTCTATTAATTCTTAACAAATATATGTCATTAAATGTTGAAATCTTTCTCTGAAAGCAGAATTCTGTCGGAAGAATCTGTATTCTTTCCAAATACTCTCTTTACAAGCTTCTTTGCGGAAGCTTTCTGTGAATGAGCGATCGCATCATCCATCACTTCTTTCACTTCTGCTACTGTTACTGCATGATCTTCTCTCTGTAAAGAATCAATCTTACTGTACAGTGCAAGAATTCCCATCTCATCGATTCTGTAACCATTCTCCTGAGCATAAGTCTGTCCAAATGTTACAAGCTCATCATTAATAAAGATCGGCACTTCAAGTCTGGAAGTAAATTTTCTTCTGAATTCTCTGTTGGAAGAAAGAAGTCTGTCCAGTGGTTTTCTCTGCTCTTCAAGAACTACTAAAAGTTCTCCTGTATCCTGCTCCATTGCTTTGTTCAGCTTGGCGAGTGTTTTTTCGTTCATCTGTCCGGCTTTTTCAATGATCAGTGCACCGCCGTACAGTTTACGGAAAATGTCTCCGATTCTCTTCTTATTCAGTGACTCTCCTGTTACAATCGCAACCTTGCCCTGACGGATATCACGCTGCTTCTGAATTGCCTTTACAACATCAACAGCAAGGACTGTCTTTCCATTTCCTTTATTTCCAATAATCAGAAGGTTTCCTGTTCTGGAAGTTCCTTTGCGGTTTGTACAGTTCTTATCCTGCTCAAGTACATCTACCAGCTGCTCACTCATACCACGTACAGGTACGAAATAAGAGAAGAGTTTCTTCTGTTCATCTGTAAGTCCTGCTCTTGTACCGATTCCGCTCTGTGTTTCAAGATCATAACGACCATGCACGATGAATCCTGTATCAGACATTGCATCTGCAATCTCATCTAATGGCAATGGTGATGTCTTACCTGTTGCGATCAATTTTGCAGTCTCTTTACGGCTCAATGGTGTCGTCGCAGACATGATATCAATTCCGTCATCTTCATCCGGAATCTCTCTGTCATCCGGTTCCTCACTATGCGCTGGATTCACGCTGAATTCATCTTCAAAATTTGGCACTTCTTCATAAGAATTCAGACCAAGAAGATCATCATCTGAAATCTTATCTTCTGCTGTGAAAAGATCTCTTGGATTAATTACTTCATCATCCTCATCGTCTTCTTCATAACCATAGGCATCCAGATCATCATATCCTTCTTCCTCACCGAACAGATCATCATCAGCGTCTTCATAATCATCCGGCAGATCGTCATCCGACTCTTCATAACCATCCAACAAATCGTCATCCGACTCTTCATAATCATCTAAAATATCATCTTCGTCAAACTCTTCTGCATCATCCCAGTCATACGCATCATAATCTTCGTACTCATCCTCACCGAGTCTGAGATCATCCGCAAGCTCTCCCATATTTTCATGTGGTTCTTCTTCTACCTCAAGAACTTCTTCTGAACTTACTGTTGCATCTACTTCTTCCTCTTCCGGAATAACACCTTCAATCTCATCAATCAGTTTCTGTATCTCTGGTGATAAAATTGGTTCTTCATTATTTTTATTGTCCATAGTCTCTCTTACTGCTGCTCCTTCTGAATCATCTTCATCATTGACAACTTCAGTTTCTGAGATCAGTTCCTCCACCTCAGACAAATCTTCTGATTCATCTGTCAGATCTTCTGACTCAGCTGCATCTATTTCAAGAATTTCTTCCTCTTCTGGTTCTGCTTCCCCTGCTTCAAGGATTTCTTCCTCTTCCGGTTCTGCTTCTTCTGCTTCAAGGATTTCTTCCTCTTCCGGTTCTGCTTCTTCTACTTCAAAGATTTCTTCCTCTTCCGGTTCTGCTTCTCCTGCTTCAAGAATTTCTTCCTCTTCCGGTTCTGCCTCTTCTACTTCAAGAACTTCTTCCGGTTCTGCTTCTCCTGCTTCTATAGTAACTGCATCTTCTGGGACATCTTCTGAAGTCTCCGGTTCCGGTATCAGTTCTTTCATCCCTGATGGAACTACTCGTTCTTTACTGGCTTCCTCAGCTTTCTTCTCTTCTGTCAGTTGATTCACGATCTCAAGATCTTCTACATCCTCAATTGCTGCAATATCCTCTTCCAGATCTGTCATATCCGGTTCGACTTCTTCTCCCGGTTCTGCCTGAACTTCCGGTTTCGGATTGAGTAATTGCTGCAGAGCTTCATCTAACCGCATCGTATCTCCAAGTTTCTTCTTGACTGGTTTTACCGGATTCTTACTGACAATCGGTATGGAAGCAGTATCTTTGCTAAGTGTTCTCTTATCTCCACTTGTCTCTACCGTTGCCGGCTGAACTTCTGACTCATCCTCGGAAGCTTCTATAACTTCTGCTGTTTCTACTCCTGCTTCTTCCTGATTTTCTGCTTCGGCATCCGGCTCTTCTGCCGCTTCCAAAGTAACCGCATCCGTGTCAATCACATCGGAAGTACTGTCGTTCTCCATCACCGGCTGTTCTGTCAGCCCGATTGATCTTGTATCTCCAAGTGCTTCAGCTCCTTCTGACGCAGAATCTTTTTCCTCGTCTTCTCCTAAATAGGAAGCCAGATCCGGTATTTCTTCTGTCTCTGAAGAAAGCTTCTCATATCTGTGATCATATTTCTGCTGCTGCGATGGTGACAATGGCTTATACTGCATCTTCAGTTCCATAGCCTTATAAACATACTTACCCTCGCTGAACCAAAGGATCAGATCATCACACTCTTCCAGACATTCTGTCATCATACCTGCTTCGCGATAAAGCTTCGCCAGTTCATAAGCCCACTCTTCAATATATTCTGCCTTCTTAAATTCCTCCAGAGCCTCAATCTGCTGTTCGATCGGCGCTCTCTGCGCTCTTAAGATCTGATATCTAAGGATATGCCTGTTCGGATCTTTCGGTGCAATCTGGATAAATTCGTCATAATAGTCGATTGCTTCATCTATATTCTTTGTCTTAATTGCAAGAGAACATAACTTATAGATCACCTTGCGGCTTCCTTCAGAACGGCGATATGCAAGATTCATCACATCATAGCTCTTCTGATACTCTTTTGTTTTTTCATAAATATCACTGACATTCATCAGCATCCCTGCGTTACGGACACGCTTCCAGTCAATCAGATCTGCTGCTGCCGCTGCTTTTCTGTATTCTCCATCTTCCATAAGTTCCAGCATCTCTTCTGTCTTTAACTTATATTCATACTTATCCACTGTACTCACCTCATTGTCATTGAAATATTAGTTTTGGTCTGAATGTGTCCATTAGGCACTAGCCGATACTCTTTCATTATTCTACCATATGAGGTCTGTAATGTCAAAAAATGCACCTTCAATTCCTTTTGAAAGTGCATTTTTAGTGTTATTTAATTGTATTATTATTATAATTTTATATTTTGTATCGGAGATATTCGCGATTCTACGTTCCTGTGAGACCTTTGTCGTCTGTTATTTTATCACTTGAATGATTTTCATATCCATTCAATACTTTATGTATTAAATCTTCTGTCAAGTCATTCCTGCTTTTATAACAAATCTGAGATTATAACATGTCCTTTCAATGTTTCTTTACACATTTTTCATTCTATGTTATATGCGGTATTTTTATTCAATACATCTATGAGTGATTCATCTTTTTCTCTTTGCTTCCAGTTTCCGTACTCTCCGATCTTTGATCTTCTTTTCTTTCTACTGGACTTTTACGCTTGGCAAAGGTCTCTTTCTTCACAGGAACCTTCACTCATCATACCACTGACATATTGATAAAAATCTGAAACTATACTGTCCATGGGACTGACCTCCTGTTGAACTTGTATTTTTAATCTAATCAGGCATCTGTTACTTTTGCCTTCTTAGTTAAATATCTTTGGGAGATTTCTTTCTCTCTTTGATGGTTATATAATAACATTCGGCGTCTAATTTGTCAATATATTCATTTGATTTTTTTATATTTTTTATTTATTATCTGCTTTGATTATAATTGTCTGAATTTTCAAACATTTCAATTAACAGATTTCTGCTCCAGCCGGCATTTCTTTTTCCGGTGTCATCAGTGCAAGGTTACCTTCTGCATCTTCTGCACAAAGCAACATTCCCTCTGAAAGTACGCCTGCCAGCTTCGCAGGTTTCAGGTTTACAAGAACCATAACTTTCTTACCAACCATTTCTTCCGGTGTGTAATGTGCTTTGATTCCGGATACGATCTGTTTTACCTGGCTTCCAACTTTTACCTGAGAGCAGAGAAGCTTTTTGGATTTCTTTACAGCCTCACATGCAATGATCTCTCCAACCTGGAACTGCATTGCTCCGAACTGCTCAAATGTGATCTCATCTTTTGGCTCAATGTCGATAACAGCTTCTTCCTCTTTCTTTTCTTCTACCTTCGGATGAAGTTCTTCAACTTTCTTCATAACCTCTTCGAGATCCATTCGCTGGAACAGGATCTCCGGTTTCTCTGTTACATGTCCGTTACCAAGCTGCTCAAGGATCTTCTTACTTGTAGAAGGCATAAAAGATTCAAGAAGTCTTGCACCTTCGGAAATGCTCTGGATCAGGTTCCAAAGTACTGTAGAAAGGCGATCCTTCTTGGATTCATCTTTTCCGAGTACCAAGGAGTTGTCTCATCAATATATTTATTGCAGCGTTTGAACAGATTGAAGATTTCTGTAATCGCATCGGCAACGCGGAGGTCTGCCATCTTAGCATCAACTGCTTTAGAAGCATTCTCTACAACTGCTTTCAGTTCTGCATCTACATCTTCTACAACACCCTTATCTTCTACTGTTCCGCCGAAGTATTTGTTTGTCATAGAAACAGTTCTGTTTACAAGGTTTCCAAGTGTATTTGCAAGATCAGAGTTCAGACGCTCTACCATCAGCTCCCAGGAAATAACACCGTCATTCTCGAATGGCATTTCATGCAGTACAAAGTAACGAACTGCATCTACACCAAAGAAATCAACAAGTTCATCTGCATAGAGAACATTTCCTTTAGACTTACTCATCTTACCGTCTCCCTGAAGCAGCCACGGATGTCCGAACACCTGTTTCGGAAGTGGAAGATCAAGTGCCATAAGGAAGATTGGCCAGTAAATTGTATGGAAACGGATGATATCTTTTCCAATCAGATGAAGGTCTGCCGGCCACAGCTTGTTGAACTGCTCTGTACTGTTTCCGTCTGCATCATATCCGATTCCTGTGATATAGTTTGTAAGAGCATCAAGCCATACATATACAACGTGCTTTGGATCGAAATCTACCGGAATTCCCCACTTGAAGGATGTTCTGGATACACACAGATCCTGAAGTCCCGGAAGAAGGAAGTTGTTCATCATCTCGTTCTTACGTGCTACCGGCTGAATAAATTCCGGATGTGTATTGATATGCTCGATCAGGCGGTCAGCATACTTGCTCATTTTGAAGAAATATGCCTCTTCCTTTGCCGGCTGAACCGGGCGACCACAGTCCGGACATTTTCCATCTACAAGCTGAGACTCTGTGAAGAAAGACTCACATGGTGTACAGTACATTCCTTCGTAATGTCCTTTATAAATGTCTCCCTTGTCGTAAAGTTTCTTGAAGATCTTCTTAACCTGTTTCTCATGATCTTCATCTGTTGTACGGATGAATTTGTCATAAGATGTATCCATCAGATCCCAAATTCTTTTGATTTCTGTTGATACATTATCTACGAATTCCTTTGGTGTGATTCCAGCCTCCTCGGCTTTGAGCTCGATCTTCTGTCCGTGCTCATCTGTTCCTGTCTGGAAGAATACATCATATCCCTGGCTTCTCTTGTAACGTGCGATTGCATCTGCAAGCACGATCTCGTATGTGTTTCCGATATGCGGTTTACCTGATGTATAGGCAATCGCTGTTGTTATATAATATTTTGGTTTTTCTGACATTTTTCTGCCTCCTTTTCCCACAATGTGGGATTCTTTTCTCAACTTTCAGTGATTACTAATACGATTTTTTCTGGATTTTTCGGAACAAAGAATGTGCCAAGGCACATTCTTGCACTTGCGGCGGTCGTTTGCGACACCTACTTTGTACGCCGCAGCGCATATCCCTAGCGGAGCGTTTTTAATATATTAGGAAAGAACCTAATATATTAAAAAACGCCCTCCCAGGGACTTGCATCCCTGAGAAGACGAATCCTACTTTCGTGTTACCACTTCTCTTCGTTCCTTCCTCGCGGAAAGAAACCTCTATGAGTATCTGCACTTTCGTTAGTAAAAACTGCTTTGTTAATCAAAACCACTTTGAATACTACGGCATTTCTCACTGTTGATACTCTTCGCTATAAAGGGCGAATCCCTTCACAGACTAACCTGAATCTCTTCAGCAATTCAATTTCCCGCTGAAACAGCTTCCTTGAATTAAACTATCCCGGCTCATCTGCGCTGCTCAGAAGCCATCTTCATCTGTCTTCCATCCATCCCTCTCAACATCCGGCCTGACAGCCTTCAGGACTTTTCTGTAGAATCTGTTACAGACTACTCTCTTCCTCATCGCGTTTCGCTTATCACTGCTTTTCATTCCTTAAAAAGGTTAGCATAACGCGAATAGAATGTCAAGATACACCGCTTGTTGTTTTCTCTTTCGATTCCTCTGTTGTCCCGCCAGCATTTCCTTTCGCTTTCACTCTTGGAAATGTAATATCTACCCGGAACAAATCTCCGTCCAGATACAAGTCAAATGTGCCGCCCTGCATTGTTGTAAGGCTCTTCGCTATAGAAAGTCCTAATCCACTTCCCTCCGTACTTCTGGAAATATCTCCGCGGATAAAACGTTCTGTCAGTTCGTCCGCCTGAATATTCAACTGATGCTCGGAAACATTTTTCAATGAAAATCTTACCTTTGTATCATCTGTTTTCAGAGTCGCGTAAACTCTGGTTCCAGGCATTGCGTACTTGGCTGCATTTCCGTAAATATTTTCCAAGACACGCCACATTCTTCTACCATCAACATGCACAACAGCCGGTTCTGCCGGAAGATCTGTGACGATTGCCAGATTTCTCGCCTCGAATTTTTCTTCGAGTTCACCCTGCGTCTGCTGGATCATTTCTGACAGATCAAGATCCATATATTCCAGGGAAATATTCCCGCTGCTGACTTTCGATGCTTCTACTACATCTTCTGTCAATGTCTTCAGTCTCTGTGCTTTCTCTTCCAGAATGTTCAGATAATCCTGAACTTTCGGATCCGCCGGATCTGTTTGTCTTAAGATACCGACATAGTTCAAAATAGAAGTCAGTGGTGTCTTAATATCATGAGAAACATTTGTGATCAAATCTGTCTTAAGACGTTCGTTTTTCATTGCCTCGGCAACTGCTTTGTTAAGTCCGGTTCCGATCCCGTTGATCATCAATGCAAATTTCTTGTTCTCCCCATGCAGTCCGTCGATTGGAATCTGATAACTCATATTTCCGGCAGCGATCTCCTGAATTCCTTTTCTCAATCGATTCTTCTCCATCACATTTGCAACCATGTAATAGAATAACACTGCATCAGCAATCAGCAGCAGAATCACCAGGAAGAAATCTCCACCCCAGAGCACGAAAAGCTGAAACAGGAAATAAAGAATCAAAAGTCCTGCTGTTTTCTTTGTAAGCTTCATGTCTCGTAATATTTTCCCGATAAATATACCGAAGCTTCGAAGCAGACTGTTCTCCCACAGACTCTTTGCCTTAATTCTTCTTACCAGACTAAGATAGCCGGCAAAGAAGCAGGTAAATGTAAATGCTCCATATGCAAACGCACCTACTGATTCTCCGAGACTTAAAGTCTGCATATATACATTCGGAACATAGGATGATGAAACAAATGTATCACTTTCCACAGCACCGTATGAACTACTCAACCCTGTAATTCCATCAAATAAGATATGAATTCCATCGATTCCTGCTACAAAAAAGAAATAACTTCCAATCACCCAGACAAAAATAACAACTGCAGCAGCAATCTCTGTCTTCCAGGAATCGAACTTTAACAAATGCAGTTCTTCATCCTGCGGTTTTCTCCCTGCCCCCAATGTCAACCACACTACTGTGACCAAAAAGAGTACTCCGCTGAAAATCATAAAATGCAATGTTTCTTTCATCTGTGGAATATTATTCTGATAATCAATACTGGTCTGATAGAACTGGTCCTGAATCGGATATTTTGTGTCAACCGCAACTGCAAAAACATCTTTCCACTTTGTTCCGCCGGAATAGTAACCATAAGAACGTGTATTGAGCCATTGATCCGAATAAGAAACATTCATATTCGTCTTAAAATCTTTCAATTCAGGATAGATTACCATATATTTCACAGGGTTCTTTGACGCTGATTCTATCATGTCTTCTATGCTTTTCTCTACATCTGCATAATTTGCATATTCTGCTTTATTTGTAGTAACCTTCTTTGTCGATTCATCTGCATACAGATAGGTAAAATTGGTATTCCCTTCTTCTAGATAATCCCAACCGCCTTCATAATCCTGCCAGTCTTCATAGATTGTCTGCAATGCTGTGGCAATATTATCATAAACCAATGTCAGTCTTCCATTTAACTGCGGATTATTATTTACAACCTGGAGTAGATTATCCGCTCCGACCGGTGCATATTTTTCAATCATTGACTGACCAAAGTTCCAGCAGTCTGTATAAAGCAGCTCACCGTTTTCATCTGTAATCTGAAATGTATAATAGCCGGAAGTCGTAAATTCGCCCGCCTGCAATCCTGCCAGGAACTGATCTCTGTCCTGCTCGCCCATCTGGAACTGAAGTTTTCCTGCATTTATAAGAGAAAAGAAATCATTCGTATAATAGTAGTAATAATTTCCGTCCGGTTTCTGACAGACGATCACGCCATTCTGTTTGTAAAGATTGTCGTTATCTGTTCCACTGTAAGTCTCGCCCCAGTTCACCAGTTCTTCCATGGTGTACGTGACACCTGACAAATTTGTTTCTGAAATCTTGCCCTTCTTTGACAGTTCCATTACATCCACCAGTTTTTTCGGATTGTAGGCACCGTCACTTTCAAAAAGATTCTGTAGATAAAGCTTCTCCTGCACATCGTACATATAGCTTTCGACCATCTTGCTGAATTCTTCGGATTCTTCAAAAGACTGTGTATTCATCTTTTGAATCTGTGACAAACTCATTCCACCCGCCAGTGTCAGGAGAGAAAGCAAATTTGTCACAAGCAATGCTCCGCTAAGAATCGCTACAACAAGAACAATTGTCCTTGTCACGGTCTTCCTGTACCATTTCTTCATTGTTAACCCTTCCTTATATGCCTTCTTATGCATTTTTATATGTTCTCTTATATGCTTTTTCTATCCATTTTTACATGTGCTTTTGTTATTGTTCGCACTATGCTTTTTCGATTTTATATCCGACCCCCCAGACTACTTTCAGGTAACGTGGGTCTTTCGGATTGATCTCTATTTTTTCTCTGATATGACGAATGTGAACTGCAACTGTGTTATCCGCACCAATTGCCTCTTCATTCCAGATGGATTCATAAATCTGATTGATTGAAAATACTTTTCCCTGATTCTTTATCAGAAGCAAAAGGATATTGTATTCAATCGGTGTCAGTTTCACAAATTCTCCGTCTACTGTTACCTGCTTGAGATCATCATTGATCTGAAGGCCACCCACCTTATAAATCGTCTCTTTTGGCTCCTGTGCTGTTCCGCCAAGCTCGTTAAATCGTCTCAGCTGTGATTTCACTCGTGCCACAAGTTCCAGCGGATTGAACGGCTTTGTTACATAATCATCCGCACCGATATTGAGTCCAAGAATTTTATCGGTATCTTCTGACTTCGCAGACAAGATAATGATTGGCAGACTGTTCTTCTCGCGGATCTTCAATGTTGCACGGATTCCGTCAAGTCTCGGCATCATGACATCGATGATCAGAAGATTCACTTCCTCTTTCTCCAAAATCTCCAGTGCTTCGATTCCGTCATATGCTTTTAAAATCTGATATCCCTCCTGAGAAAGATAAATTTCGATTGCTTCTACGATTTCTCTATCGTCATCACATACTAATATTTTATACATTTTACATACCCCTCGATAATTGCTGACACCGATAACAGCGCAGCAACATAATTATCACATGATCAAGTTCTAACTATAGTATACATGATACTTGATGGTTTTAAGAGATAGATTGGAAAAATATTAGGAATTTCTTAAATCGACGATTTAACAATTTAAATACTTTCTATTTCTTGCACATCTTTTGCCAACGTTTTATAATAAGAAACCGTGAGCCACTTTAGAACATAAGTGTAGCTGCACAAAAATGATTGCATTTAGTGCTAGAATCTCTTAGTATAGCTGCAATCCATCAATAAAAAGGAGTATAAATTAAGAATGATTGAATTTTTGAAATCCTTCCTCTTTGGAATTGTGGAAGGAATCACAGAATGGCTGCCGATCAGCAGCACCGGACATCTGATTCTTTTGAATCAGTTTGTGAAATTAGATGTTTCCGAAGAATTCTACAGTATGTTTGAAGTTGTGATCCAGTTAGGTGCGATTCTTGCCGTTGTCATCTTATTCTGGAACCAGATCTTCCCATTTGGTGCACCGGAAGGAAGTCACACGGTCAGACGCCGCCAGGCAAAACATGCACATAGAAAAAAGAAATCCGGAAATGGAATTTTAAGTTATGTGAAGATGGATATCATTATCCTCTGGCTGAAAGTCCTTGTTGCATGTATCCCTGCGATCGTGATCGGAATGCCGTTCAATGATCTGTTTGAGAAATGGTTTTACAATTACCCTTGCGTTGCGATTGCTCTGATTATCTTCGGTATCGCATTTATCATTGTTGAGAATAATCACAAGGGCAAACCTGCGAAGATCAACAGTATGGACGAACTTACTTATAAGACTGCATTTTTGATCGGACTTTTCCAGCTGATCGCTGCAATCTTCCCTGGAACATCCAGATCCGGTGCAACAATTGTCGGTGCTTTGATCCTTGGAGTATCCAGAACCGTTGCTGCTGAATTCACTTTCGTACTTGCGATTCCGGTTATGTTCGGGGCAAGTCTTCTGAAGCTTGTGAAGTTTGGTCTGAACTTTACCGGAACAGAAGCAATAATTCTTCTGATTGGTATGGTAACAGCATTTGTTTCTTCTATTATCGTTATTCAATTCCTGATGGGATATATTAAGAAACATGATTTCAAAGTATTTGGATATTACAGAATCGTGCTTGGTATTCTTGTGATACTGTATGCGTTGTTTTTAGCGTAAGATTTATTGATATTTTAAAAACTCCCAATAGAATTTCAACTCAGATGTCTTCTGAAGCATGATTGTCTATTGAGAGTTTTTATTTTAGAGAAGTATTTTTCTCCCTTGATTTTGTAGGCATCTTCACGAAAATGGTCGTTCAGTGCGTATCCTAAGCGGAACGAAAACCACCTACATTTCATTGGCATAATAATCGCAAAACCATAATGTCTTGCCGCGTTTGATTTCAAATGAATTTACATAAGCTCCTTTTCTAGTATTTTCAACTCTGTAAACTCCTGGAAATATTAATTCACATGGTGTATTTTCGTCACCATTATATACAATTCGAGTAATTGACATTTTCTCCCAAATTCTGAGATTTATAAAATAAAAGTTATCGAAATCTGAATTACTTGCTTCTCGTCTAAAAGGGAAATTGTTGTACTCATCCAACATGTGCGTTTCAAAGCTGTCTGCTCTACTACCAAATTCAATCCAGCCATCAGCCAGCATTATTGGTGGTGTAAAATAGAGTATTAAAACTATACACAATAAAATAACAATACTTATAATGTTCTTTTTATAATACTTCTTCATACACTCCACTCTCCTTTTCTTGGCATTCCTATTATGCCATAAAAAAGAAGCCTGTGCGAAAACATGTAATCAACTGCGGATTTCTCGTAGTCAAATGCATCAGTTTCTTTTCAGACTTCTTATTTTTGCTTTATTTAGTTTTTCTGTGGCAGATAAATTATAAAATCCACCCTGAATTCTCCGTTTGCATGATCTATTTCCATATAACCATTATACTTCTTTATTATTTTCTCTACATTACTCAGTCCGTATCCATGCTTCTGTTTTTCTTTCTTTGAAGTTAATATCTTATCATCCTTCTGGTGGATTTCACCGCAATAAGTATTCGTAATCCGACCAATTAAACGCTCTTGACTAAACACAATCTTTATCGTCAATATTCGTTGTTCCCGATCAACTTTTTTCAATGCTTCCAAAGCATTATCCAATAGGTTTCCTAATAGTGTAATAAAATCTGCTATATCAATGTTTAACTGTTCCGGTACAACAATTTCTGTTTCTACTTTTATATTTTCACTCGCCACACTTTGAAGCTTATAGTTAACTAACCCATCAATAATTGTGTTTCCTGATGTACTATAAATTACCTTTCCTTTTATGAAATGAGAAAGTTGATCCAACTGTCTTCTTGCCTCTTCATCTTTTCCCTCTTCCAGTAAATGATTCAAAATGATAAGTTGATTACTCATGTCATGTCTAAACGCCTGTAAATCTTCTGTAGAGCTTTGCATAATCTCACACTGTCTGCTGTATAATTCATTTTCCTTTTGTAACAAAGCCAGTTTTGACTTCTTTATATAATTTTCTGCTAATGAATCATAAAGATAAAATGCAATTATATTTACTGCAAACAGAAGTGATACTGAACCCACTGCTTCTACCTTAGTTAAATTGGTCTGATTTGCAATAATTACTTCTAATATCAATGTAGATACTGGAATCATAATGGAAGCTAACCAAAAAATCCAACCTATATTACGACCATTTTTTGTCAATTTAATATTTTCAAGTAATAGAGTTTCACCATATATAACAATCCGTACAGCTATTACCCCAAAACTATCTCTGTAATCACCTTGCGAAAAAACAGAAAAATAAACATATCCCGTCATAGCGGCTGTAATTATTTCCGCTACTGCCATAAAGAGATACATATATATCACATAAATAATTCTTTTCTGAATACTTGCTTCATAAGTCAAAGAAATCATAAACATAGTAATCAGATTTATAACCAACGTGATCAATGGAATATTAAACCAAAAATAGAACAATGATGTTGCCACAAAGTATAATAAATATGACAGCAAATTTAATGTTCTATTACGTCTCCTACTTTCAAAAAATATTCTCATAAAACGATAAATAACAAATATTGTAAAAAAATTCGCCAGCAGATAAATTATATGATATGTATCAAATACCATGTGCAAACCCTCCATTTTCAAAATGAAGCTGCATTCTCGCTATTTCCTCTTTTCTGCCTCTGGCAACAGGAATTACGTCACCATTTACCATAATAACCTGTTCTCCCTGAAAAGATCTGATATAACGATAGTCACCAGATAAGATTTATGTGTCAGAATCATTCCCTGCCCTTTTAATTTGTCGCAGACTTCTTCCAACGAACCATAGAATTCGTCTTCTGACTTCTGCATTACAATCTTTACTTTTCTTCCGTTACTTTTAAAATACAGAATCTCACTCACACGGGCACAATACATATCGTGACCATATTTATAGTGAAATATATCATTCTTCTTCCCATAAATCCTGTTATACTTTTCAAGCGTAGCAATCACCATATTCTGGTCAAATGGCTTCTCTATAAAATTGAATGGTCTGAAGGCAAATAACTGACGGTCATATCCATCCTTTCCCGATACATATACAATCTGAGCTGCTTCATCTTTTATCTCATTTCTGATACAATCACTTACACTAATCCCGGTATCATCTGCGAGCTCAATATCCAGAAAATAGATCTGATAATTTTCCCCTTCCCGAAGTTTCCGTTTCAACACTTTCCCAGAAATGAAACTCTCCGTTTCAGCTTCTATATGGAGTATCCTACAGGAATCATTAATATAATTTTCCAGCAGATTACATATCTTTTCATCATCATCACAAACCGCAATTTTAAGCATTTCTTATCCTTCTATCCATTCATGTACTGTTATCTATGTTCATTTTTTCACTGTTTTAGCAAGTGCAACATATCCTTTGCCTTGGGACATTCATGTTATGATTATACGACATAAAAGAAAGACGGGCAATGTTTTCCACACCCGTCTCTCTGATCTGTCTCTCTGACCGTCTTTCCAGCAAATTATATCAGTAGGGAGATGACTCCCAGCTGATATAGCCTCCGGCAGGATTGCAGAGGCATTCTTGAACTTATCATTACTACTTACATTATGCTTGTTTCTTTTGAAAAAATCCTTTCAATGCCGGATACAGTTCTTTAAATTCCTGATATCTTTCCTCGTACTTCTGTACCAGTTCCGGATCCGGTTCTTCTGTTCCTGTTACTTTCACAAGTTTCTTCGCAGCCTCTTCCACCGAATCAAATACACCGCATCCAACTGCTGCCAGGATTGCCGCTCCATATCCCGGACCTTCTTCACTTTCGATCAGATCTACTTTCATATTCATCACATTTGCAATGATCTTTCTCCACAGCGGACTCTTTGCTCCACCGCCGCAGATCTTTGTTCTCTCTGGATTCACACCAATACTTCTTGCAACTTCCAAGGAATCACGCAGTCCGAATGCGACACCTTCCAGCACAGCCTGTGTCATATCCTCTCTTGTGCTGTCCATAGACATTCCGATAAATGCTGCTCTTGCGGAAGGGTCATTATGAGGAGAACGCTCTCCCATCAAATACGGAAGATAGAACACATGGTTCTCGCCGAGCCTTGTGATTCCTGCCTGTTCTGCCGGATAATCTTTGGTCTTAAGGATTTCATCCATCCACCATTTATTACAGGAAGCAGCACTGAGCATGCATCCCATCAGATGATAATTGCCGTCTGCATGGTCAAAGGAATGCAGTGCATTGTTCTTATCTACTCCGAATTTCTTACTGGAAATAAAGAGTGTTCCTGATGTTCCGAGAGAAATATTGCATCCGCCGTCTCCGACCGTTGCCGTTCCAACTGCTGCCGCCGCATTGTCCCCGGCTCCTGCAATTACTTTTACATCCTCTGATACGCCAAGTTCTGCTGCGATCTCTGCTTTCAAAGTTCCAACTACTTCCCAGCTTTCATACAGCTTTGGAAGCTGTGCCTCTGTAATACCACAGATCTCAAGCATTTCCGCAGACCAGCACTTATGCTCCACATCCAAAAGCAGCATTCCGGAAGCATCTGAATACTCTGTGCAAAAAGAACCTGACAGACGGTATGCAAGGTAATCCTTTGGAAGCATAATCTTCGCAATCTTTGCAAAATTCTCCGGTTCATTTTCCTTCATCCAGAGAATCTTCGGTGCTGTAAATCCGGCAAATGCAATATTTGCTGTATACTCTGAAAGCTTCTCTTTTCCAATCACCTGATTCAGGTAATCGGTCTGTTTTGCAGTACGTCCGTCGTTCCACAGAATTGCCGGGCGAATCACCTGGTCTTCCTTATCAAGCGCAACAAGACCGTGCATCTGACCTCCAAAACTGATTCCCTTTACTTGATCCTTATCAAAGCCTTCAAGAAGCTCTTTCAGCCCTTCCATACTCTGTGCAAACCAGTCTTCCGGTTTCTGCTCTGACCATCCCGGATGTGGGAAATATAACGGATATTCTTTTGATACGATATTCTTGATCTTTCCATTCTCATCCATCAGAAGAAGTTTTACTGCGGATGTTCCAAGATCTACTCCTACAAATAACATGTTGTTCCTCCTGTATAAAGACAGAGAGCCTTGCCGTTTCCGGCACGGCTCTCTGCCCGTTTTCTATGCTTATAACTTTCTATGTAATTAACCCCACGGATTCTCTGTTGGATATCTTACACCCTTCGGCTGGTTGTATCCGATCTCTTCAACCGGCACACCAATGTATTTAAATACTTCGAACAATGCTTTTCCAAAGTGTCCGAAAGCAACTGCTCCGTGATGTGGATAATTCTTTTCGATCAGTACGTGACGGTAGAATCTTCCCATCTCCGGAATTGCAAACACTCCGATAGATCCGAAGGATTTTGTAGCAACCGGAAGTACTTCTCCCTGTGCAACATAAGCACGAAGTACATTGTCAGATGTACTCTGCAGTCTGTAGAATGTGATATCTCCAGGTTTGATGTCTCCCTCAAGTGTTCCCTGTGTAACCTCGACTGGAAGAGATCTTGCCATGATCATCTGATATTTCATTTCGCAGAAAGCAAGTTTGCCGGAAGCTGTATTTCCACAATGGAATCCCATAAATGTATCTTTCTGTGTATATGGGAATTTTCCTTCAATGCTCTCTTTATACATATCTGCCGGTACTGTATTATTGATGTCGAGGAGTGTAACTGTATCCTGGCTGACAACAGTTCCGATGAACTCGCTGAGTGCTCCGTAAATATCAACCTCACAGGATACCGGGATTCCCTGTGCTGTCAGACGGCTGTTTACATAACATGGAACGAATCCGAACTGTGTCTGGAATGCCGGCCAGCATTTTCCTGCGATTGCAACGTATTTTCTGTATCCTCTGTGCTCCTCGACCCAGTCTTTCAAAGTAATCTCATACTGAGCCAGTTTCGGAAGGATCTCCGGTTTCTTATTTCCTGCTCCGAGCTCTTCTTCCATCTCTTTTACAACGGCCGGAATTCTCTCATCACCTTCATGTTTGTTATAAGCCTCGAAAAGGTCAAGTTCAGAGTTTTCTTCAATCTCAACTCCGATATTGTAAAGCTGCTGGATCGGTGCATTACATGCAAGGAAGTTTAACGGACGCGGTCCAAAGCTGATGATCTTTAAGTCACTTAATCCGACAACTGCTCTCGCGATTGGTTCGAACTCATGGATCATGTCAGCACATTCCTCTGCTGTTCCTACCGGATACTCCGGAATGTAAGCTTTTACTCCTCTGAGTTTCAGATTGTAGCTTGCGTTAAGCATTCCGCAATAAGCATCTCCACGTCCCTGTGTCAGATTATCCTGTGTCTCCTCTGCAGCTGCGACAAACATCTTCGGTCCGTCAAAATGTTTTGCAAGCAGTGTCTCAGAAATCTCCGGTCCGAAGTTTCCAAGATAAACAACCAGTGCGTTACATCCTGCTTTCTTTACATCTTCCAGAGCCTGTACCATGTGGATCTCACTCTCTACAATACAGATCGGACATTCATAAACAGTTCCTTCACCGTATTTCTTTGTGTAGGCATCGATCAATGCTTTTCTTCTGTTCACGGAAAGACTCTCCGGGAAACAATCTCTGCTCAACTGCTACAACACCGATTTTTAATTCTGGCATGTTACTCATAATAAAATCCTCGCTTTCTTTATACTTGTTATTATTTCTATCTTTCTCATGTTACGTTATCCACACTTTTCCTGTAATTTCATTTGGTTTTCCACACATCATGCAGAAACCTTGTGAATAACACGATCCTGATTCGGGGAAACCCCGGCATCCATTTTCAATCAGACTTCGACGTTCTCACCTTTTAATCCACAGAACGCACCTTCAATCTGTGCATCCTCATGCGCGATCAGCCATTTATTCATAGCTGCAAGAAGTCTGTTTTCTCCCTCTTTCGCTGTTTCAAATGGAAGCGCTTCATTCGTTCCTTTCGGAAGAACTACTACACAGCGGAATCCACCTTCCTGTGCAGTACACGGTGCATAATGAAGTGTTGTTGCATACAGTTCTACACCGGTTCCCGCCGGAACTAGGAATGCTTCTACTTTGGCTGTATCATAGATATCACCGTCTTCAATATCCTGCTGCATTCCAAGAAGCAGAATCAGATCTGTCTGTGCGATATCAAGTTCTGAACTTCTGTGATATTCTAATGCATTCAGTTTGTGATTATCTCCATTACAGTATCCGATCTGGATTGGCAGTCCGCCGAATCCTTTCTTGCAGATTTCAGCTGCTTCCGGAAGTACTTCCAGTTCCTCAACAGACGGTACATAGACAACGTCTTTCGGAAGTGGTGTGTGTTCCATCTCTTTTAAGATCTTCTCAAAAGAGTATTCCGTGATGATCTTGCCGTATTTTCGGAAAGATGCATCTGTTACATTCTGGATTTTCATGATGTCCTCCTGAATTTTCTTCTGATTCCTGTTTCGTTTGTTTCTATGGTCATTTTAGCAACTTAAAAAGCATTATCGACCAAATAATTATCCAAATAATGCCCATTTCTTATCTTTTTATTTTCATAAGCAAAAAAGGAAGCGAACCGCTTCCTTTTTTACCCTCTCATTCTATTCCACGCCCCATTATTCCTTCGGTGGCAGGAATCCCTTACTTGTCTTCACGATCACTTTATCAAATACCATGAACATGGACGGCAGTACGAAGATTACGACTACCATACTGATCAGTGCTCCTCTCGCCATCAGGATACACAGGGAACTGATCATATCAATGTTGGAGTAAAGTCCTACACCGATCGTTGCTGCGAAGAAGCTCAACGCACTTACCATGATAGACTGTGCGGATACGCGGTGCGCAGTTGTGATGGAATCGTATTTATTTGCGCCATGGTTACGCTCTCTCTTATAACGAGTTGTCATAAGAATTGCATAGTCTACGGTGGATCCAAGCTGAATAGTTCCGATTACGATGGATGCCACGAATGGCAACTTAGTTCCCATGTAGTATGGAATACCCATATTGACGAAAATCGCGAACTCAATAACGCCTACCAGGATGATCGGCAGTGAGATTGACTTGAACAGAAGCATTATGATCACGAAAATAATTCCGATTGATACTGCACTTACTGTCTTGAAGTCTTTATCCGTAATGTCGATCAGATCTGCTGTCAGAGGACCTTCTCCGATCAGCATTCCACCTTCATCATATTTATGAAGAATCGTATTCAGCTCTTTGATCTGGTCATTCAGTTCATCTGTAGCTACCTTATATTCTGAGTTCGCCAGTACAAGCTGGTACTTATCATTCTTTAATGATCTTGTCACTGAATCCGGGATCATGCTTGCCGGTACGGACGGCCCGATCAGGGAGTCAAGTCCAAGTGCCCATTTGATTCCGTCTACCTTATCCATCTCGTTCAGCATCTTGCCTACGTCCGCTGAATCTGTAGAGCTATCTACAAGAATCATGTGCGTCGTATTCATGTCGTAATCTTCCTTCAATTTCTCATTTGCAATGATACTCGGAAGATCTTTTGGAAGTGTCTCATCCAGGTTGTAATAAACGCCTGTATGGTTATTTCCGTAGATTGCCGGGAATAACAAAATAATAAAGAGCGCTACATAAATCAGATATCTCTTTGTAACCTTGTCTGAAATTCTTCCGATATCCGGAAGGAATGGTTTATGTTTTGTCTTCTCAATAATCTTGTCACAACACAGGATCATGGATGGAAGGATTGTTACGCAGGCAAGTACACCAAGGATAACACCCTTAACCATAACAACACCGATATCAAGTCCAAGTGTGAATGACATAAAGCACAGTGCGATAAATCCGGCAATTGTTGTGACGGAGCTTCCAATTACAGATGAAAATGTCTGTGAGATTGCATGTGCCATTGCACGGTGTTTATCTCCGTCGTAACGGATCTGCTGTTCTTCGTAACTATGCATCAGGAAGATCGAATAGTCCAGCGTTACACCCAGCTGCAGAACTGCTGCCAATGCCTTTGTAATATAGGAGATCTCTCCCATAAAGTAGTTACTTCCCAGGTTATAGACAATTGCAATTCCAATACTGAGCATGAAGAGGATCGGTACAAAGAACGATTCCATTGTAAGACCAAGTACGATCATCGCCAGCACAACCGCGATCAATACATACAACGGTGTCTCTTTCTCCGCCAGCTCCTTCGTATCTGTAACAACAGCTGACATACCACTTAAAAAGCACTGCTCGCCCGCCAGAGAACGGATCTCGGAGATTGCTTCCATTGTTCCGTCCGAAGATGTCCCTTCATCAAAGAAGATTGCCATCATCGTTCCGGTCTCGGAGTTAAATGCATCATAAACCTTTGTCGGCAGCATACTCTTCGGCATACTGATATCTGCGATAGAATCATACCAGATAACATCTTTTACATGATCCACCTTTTCGATCTTCTGCTTTAACTTCGATACATCCTTATCTTCCATTCCATCAACTATAAACATCGAAAATGCACCTGTACCGAAATCATTTACCAAAATATCCTGGCCTTTCATCGTCTCGATGTTATCCGGCAGGTAAGTCAATACATCATAATTAATTCTCGTATGCAGATACCCCAATGCAGACGGAATCAACAATAAGATACTGAGAATCAGAATCGGCACTCTGAATTTCACTACTTTTTTTCCAAACTTTACCATCATATCCTTTTTCGCTTCCTTCCTCATATTTAGTTTATGACTATTGGTCATTTTAATCTCTTCTTGCACTATATAATAAAAATGACTAACAGTCAATATATTTTGTACTGTTAGTCATTTTTTCTTTTTTATATTCCATTTTCGTAACTGTTCAGAGCCAACCTCCAAAATGCTACGCATTTTCTTTATATTCACTTGGAAGAATTCCGTATTTTTTCCGAAATGCCCTTGCCATCGCCTTGCTTCCGGAGAAGCCGCTGCGAAGTGCTGTCTCAGTGATATTATATTTTCCGCCCTTCAGGTCTTTCATTGCATATTCCAGACGGATATTCTGTAAATAGCTCTTATATGTAATTCCAGCATACTTCTGAAACATCCTCGACAAGTACGTTGGGGAATAGCCAAAAATTCTTGCCACTTCTTCCAGACTGAGCTCCTGTGCATAATTCTCTTTCATATAAGATGTGATTGCTGAAAGCTTGTTCAGATTCTTATTCTTCCTTACAAAAGCATCCTCAACTTCCGTCAGACGGTATTCTTTCACAAGGAGATATAAAAGATGATAAAAAATACTGTTCATCTTCATGTCATATCCACACTGCTTTTCGCAATACGTCTTATACAGTTCTTCCAACAATTCCATAAAGCGCGCGTCCTTACGTCCCGGTTCATGCGTAAACCAGATAAATTGCTCTCCTGTATAATATTTTTCAAAAACTTTCAGCGGAATCTGAAGAACGATCGTCTCGTTTGGCAACGGAGAATCTACTTCATGAACCTCATTCGAATTCACAATCATAAATTCTCCCGCTGTCAGATGCCAGGTCTTCTCATCGATCTTAAATTCTAGTTCTCCGTCGCACACTGCAAAAATCTCAATCGATCTGTGCCAATGTTTTTCTCTATGGTAATGTCCTTCTCTGCCTTCAAATAAAAATAGTTTAAAAGGAAATCCAACTTCCGGAACAATCAATTCATGCGCAAACTGCATCTCTTTTATTCACCACACTTTAGGCTTTCGTCCACTTATGTACTGTATCTGTTCCCGGACTACATAATTCCACTGTAGATCCATCATCTGACAGTGTATAGACATATTCCAGTGTTCCACCGGAGATAACCAGATTCAGCCTCAATGTACCGTCTGCATTCTCTGCAACACAATATGTTCCCTTTGTCTCACCGGAGGAACTCTTGATCACAAGCTTTCCGTCCTTCTTTAATTTATATTCATTTCCGCTGTTGTCTGTCCACTTTCCGATCAGCCCTTCGCACGGTCATCCGTCAGATCCAGAAGGTCTGTATCCGCCTGAAGGAACTTCATATCCTTTCCACCATCCAGGGACTTCAGCACTATGCCATAGCCTGTATCATCTGTCGTAACCGCATACAGTTTACCTTCTTCTTCGCCGTCCATTGTGATCTTGATTGTAATGTTGTTATCCTCATCAAATCCACACTCAAATGTCAGTCCTGCGTCATCCTTAGTTCCTGTTCCATCTTCTTTCAGATCATACACAGTATCTGTTCCAATCACCTTCCACTGCTTTGCCATAACTCTCTTAACAGAATCGCTTGGAAGAACCGCGTTGTCTCCCATCTGTTCTTTCATCGTACTGCTTGCTTTGTCCACCTCTTCTGTCGTAGATGCAGCCGGTTCTGTTTTCTTCGTATCGCCGCATCCTGTCATACACAATATGCTTGCCAGAAGTAATGCTACTACTAATCTTTTCATATTCTCTCTCCAGTCTTGTTACTGCTCACACCGTGTCAATCAGCGAAGTGATTGACACGGGAGTGAACAGTAACCCAGTCTTTTCTGTCTGATCAGAAAGATAGCATTCCGATCAGACTTACAGTCTTTAGAGTATCACAAACGCGCTGTAAATTCCAGTAAAGTTAATACAATTTCACGGTTATTTCATTTTTAGACACACTCGTTTTCGTTTTGTTTTCAACAAACTTTAATGCTTTTGCACTGTTTCACTTTACCTCGACAGCTTGTTTATTTTCTTAACATATGATACACTATTCACAATGTAAAATTATAGGTAACTTGGGAGGAAATAGGTTATGATTATCTCTACAAGAGGGCGTTATGCTCTCCGAGTCATGATTGATCTGTCTCAGCAGGATCCGGACTCTTACACACCGCTGAAAGAGATCGCAGCACGTCAGGAGATTTCTGAAAAGTATTTGGAAAATATTTTAAAATCTCTTGTCACACAAGGATTTATCCTTGGACTTCGCGGAAAGGGCGGCGGCTACCGCCTGACAAAATCTCCGGAAGAATACACTCTCGCTTCCATTCTTCATGCGACAGAAGGAAGTCTTGCGGCAGTAGCATGTCTGGAGGATCATGCACCGGAATGCGCACGTGCTGGTCAGTGTCCGACACGTCCGATCTGGGAAAAGCTGAATAATCTTATTGAAGATTATCTTGGAAGCATTACACTTGCTGACTTTCACAAAACGATCATTCCATGTAAGATTGAGAAGTAGCATTATTTCAGAGGGGAACGAAATAACAGCTGTTTCAAACAATGAAAGTTCAGATCTACATAGAAAAAGATGGCTAAGCATTGAGGGCGTTGCTTATCCATCTTTTTCTGTTTTCTTTTTATTTATTTTTCACTGCTTTTTCAATCCGATCCAACGCTTCCACAAGCGTCGCTCTCTGGCAAGCCACGTTGATCCGCTCAAAACCACTTCCAGGCTCTCCGAAGATCGCTCCTCCATCCAGCCAAACCTCTGCCTTATCTTCTATCAGTTCTTTTAGTTCCTTGTCTGAAAGCCCTAATGCCCGGAAATCCATCCAAACGAGATAGGTTCCTTCTGTCTTTGTCACCTTGATCTGTGGTAAATGTTCTGCCATCCATGTATGAAGGAAATCAATATTCGACTTCACATACTGTTTCATCGCCTGATACCATTCTTCGCCCTGAGTATACGCAGCGATCAGCGCAAAGATTCCGGGTGCGCCGACCTGACTATACCCGGCTGCAGTTACCTGATGCTGAAATTCCTTGCGAAGGCTTGCATTTGGAATGATAATATTGGAAATCTGAAGTCCGGCAAGATTGAATGTCTTCCCCGGGGAAGTACATGTCACTGTAATGTCTTTATACTCGTCCTTAAGATCTACAAGCACCTGATGCTTCCCTTCAAATACGAAGTCTGCATGAATCTCATCACTTACAATAATCACCTGATGCTTTAGGCAAATGTCTCCCAGACGCTCTACTTCTTCCCTTGTCCATACCCGGCTGACTGGGTTGTGCGGGCTGCAGAATAAGAATAATTTCACACCCTTTTCCACGATCTGGCGTTCAAAATCTTCGAAATCAATCGCATAAGATCCATCTTCCTTACGGATAAGGATATTGGCGGCCACTTTACGGTCATTGCTTTCAATCACTTCCCGGAATGGATAATAGACCGGATCCTGGATCAGAATATATCCCCAGGTTCTGTATAAGCCTTCACCGCCATTGCCAGTGCAAAGACAATTCCCGGAGTCTTTGTAATCCACTCCTTGTCGATCTTCCATCCGTGACGGCGTTCCATCCAGGAACTGACCGCATCATAATACTCCTGATCCGACTCTGTATATCCATAAATTCCATGCTCAGCCTGACGAATCAATGCCTCCTGGACAAAAGAGGACGTCTTAAAATCCATATCAGCGACCCACAACGGAAGAATATCTTTCTTTCTCCCTCTTTCTTCTGCAAAATCATACTTCAGACTGTGGGTTCCTCTTCTCTCTACAGGCTGGTCAAAATTCAAATTCTTCTCACTCATTTTTACTCCTTTTATTGAAATGCCTGTTCCAGATCTTTGATCAGATCTTCAGCATTTTCAATTCCAACAGACATTCTAAGGAAATCTTCTGTGATTCCAAGACGTTCTCTTATCTCCACCGGCACATCACCGTGTGTCTGAAGCATTGGATATGTGATCAATGATTCTACACCGCCAAGGCTCTCCGCATAAGAGATCAATTTCACACTTTCAAGAATCTTTCTTGTACGTTCCACCGTATCTACACGGAAAGAAAGCATACTTCCTGCTCCTGTTGCCTGCTTCCGGTTCACCTCGTAACCCGGATGATCTTCCAGACCCGGATAATAAACTTCTGTCACTTCCGGTCTGTTTTTCAGCCAAAGTGCGATCTTCTTCGCATTCTCCTGCTGGCGATCCAGGCGCACTGATAAAGTTTTGATTCCGCGAAGTACAAGGAAACTGTCAAACGGAGACAGACTACAGCCAACTGTCTTATATGTATAACGCAGTTTTTCCGACAATTCTTTTCCTTTCACACAGACAAAGCCTGCGAGAACATCATTATGTCCTCCAAGGAATTTTGTCCCGCTATGTACTACAATATCAGCACCCAACTGTAGCGGTTTCTGGAAATAAGGAGAAAGGAATGTATTATCCGCAAGAATCAGTAACCCGAATTCGTCTGCGAGTTTTCTCATCTCTGCAAAATCTGTAATCCTCATCGTTGGATTGCTTGGTGTCTCAATATAAAGTGCCTTTGTCTCTTTTCTGATATTCTTTCTTACAAGATCAATATCTGAAGTATCTACATAAGAAAACTTTAATCCTCGCTTTTCGCCAATGCTTTCAAACATTCGCACAGTTCCGCCGTACAGATCTTCTGTACATAAAATATGACTGCCTTCTCCGAAAAGCTCCAGGCAGATTCCAATTGCCGCCATTCCTGTCGCGCACGCAATACTGTCATCCGCTCCTTCTAAAGAGGACATTACGCTTTCTAATTCATACCGTGTTGGATTGCTCTCGCGGGAATAATCATATCCTGTACTTTTCCCGATTCCCGGGTGTGCGAAGGTTGCTGTCTGAAAAATGGGAACGGAGACTGCTCCGTATGGATGTTCCTCTACAAATCCTCCGTCCCCGTGAATACATCGTGTTTCAAATTGATAATTTTCTGCCATGCTGTCTGTCTCTGCTCCTTACGTTCCACTCTATTAAATATAGTACATTCCCTCAACGGAATCCTGATACCCTTCGTATGCATCCACAAGATCCTTAAGCGTCACATCTTCCAGAATCTCCTGAACACAATCATTGATTCGATCAATGATCAGATGCTGAATTGCTTCCTGATCTCCACGTCCCACGTTGTTTCGATCAACTTCATCTTCCAGATCATAAGTTCCTTCCAATGCCTCTACAATCTGCGCAACCGTAATCTCTTTCGGATCTCTCTCCAGAAAATATCCTCCCTGAGAACCTTTCATACTTTTTACAATATGAGCCTTGCGAAGAGCTGAAAATACATGCTCAAGGTACTGAGCGGAAATGTCATTTCTCTGTGCGATACTTCCTAATGAGACCAGCTCTGTCCGTGAATTCACCGCCAAATCAATAAGAGCACGCAGTCCATATCTACTTTTCTTTGATAATTTCAAACGCTTCTACTCCTTTCTTCTAAACACTATAGGAGCAGCTTTTACTGCTCCTACTTTTTACAGATTTTTCTGTTTTCTCTGATTCTTATTTACTGAATTGCTTTGAATGCCTCATCCAGATCCTGAATGATATCATCAATATTCTCTGTACCGATGGACAGACGGATTGTGTTTGGCTTGATTCCCTGATCGAGAAGCTCTTCCTCTGTGCACTGGCTGTGTGTTGTTGTTGCCGGGTGGATAACAAGTGATTTCACATCCGCTACATTTGCAAGCAGTGAGAACAGTTCCAGGTTATCAATGAAATCCTGAGCTTTCTTAGAATCACCTTTGATCTCAAATGTGAAGATAGAACCACCGCCGTTCGGGAAATATTTCTTATAAAGTTCCTGCTGCTTCGGATCCGGATCTACAGATGGATGATGTACTCTCTCAACCTGTGGATGATTGTTCAGATACTCAACAACCTTCAGTGCATTTTCCACATGACGCTCTACGCGAAGGGAAAGTGTCTCAAGTCCCTGCAGGAAGATAAAGGAACTGATCGGAGAAATTGTTGCTCCTGTATCTCTCAAAAGGATTGCTCTGATCTTTGTAACAAATGCAGCCGGTCCGCAAGCCTTTGTAAAGCTGATGCCGTGATAGCTTGGGTTCGGATCTGTCAGTGACGGGAATTTTCCTGAAGCCTCCCAGTCGAACTTACCGCCCTCGATGATAACTCCACCGATTGTTGTTCCATGTCCACCGATGAACTTTGTAGCAGAGTGAACAACAATGTCAGCACCGTACTCGATTGGTCTTACAAGATAAGGTGTTGCAAATGTATTATCTACAACAAGCGGGATTTTATGCTTATGTGCGATATTTGCGATTGCTTCAATATCAACTACATCTGAGTTCGGGTTACCAAGTGTCTCGATGTAAACAGCTTTTGTGTTCTCCTGGATTGCATTCTCAACTTCTTCCAGATTGAAAATGTCAACAAATGTTGTTGTAATTCCATAATTCGGAAGTGTATGCTCAAGAAGGTTGAAAGATCCTCCATAAATATTCTTTGCAGATACGATGTGATCTCCCTGCTGAGCCAGATTCTCAATTGTATATGTGATTGCTGCTGCTCCGGATGCTACTGCAAGTGCTGCTGTACCTCCTTCAAGTGCTGCAATTCTCTTCTCAAACACATCCTCTGTCGGGTTTGTCAGACGTCCGTAAATATTTCCCGCGTCTTTCAGTCCAAAACGGTCTGCTGCATGCTGACTGTTGCGGAACACATAAGAAGAAGTCTGGTAGATTGGTACTGCTCTTGCATCTGTCACCGGATCCGGCTGCTCCTGGCCTACGTGAAGCTGTAATGTTTCAAATTTAAAATTTCTGTCTTTTCTCTCTAATTTTGCCATGGGGTTATTCTCCTTTTTCTAATTCCTGTTTTGTATTCTTATTCCGCAACCAAAGCTGCTTGGAAGTTAAAATCTTACTTAATTAATGTCTTGCGGTTGTCTTGATATTCGTGCCTACTCTGTAAAGAGTGGTGTAGAGTAGTATCTGTCTCCGCTGTCCGGAAGAAGTGCTACGATTGTCTTGCCCTTGTTCTCCGGTTTCTTTGCATATGCGATCGCTCCGGAAAGTGCTGCTCCTGAAGAAATACCTACCAGGATTCCTTCTGTCTTTGCAAGAAGTTTTGCTGCTGTGAACCCTTCCTCATTATCTGCTTTGTAGATCTCATCATAGATCTTTGTATTAAGTACATCCGGTACGAATCCAGCTCCGATTCCCTGAATCTTGTGCGGTCCGCCCTTTCCTTCTGAAAGTACCGGGGATGCTGCAGGCTCAAGTGCTACAACCTTCACATCCGGTTTCTGGGACTTCAGATATTCACCAACACCTGTCAGTGTTCCACCTGTACCGACACCGGCAATAAAGATATCAACATTTCCATCTGTGTCTTTCCAGATCTCCGGGCCTGTTGTCTCTCTGTGTGCTTTTGAGTTCGCCGGATTAACGAACTGTCCCGGGATAAAGCTGTTCGGAATTTCCTTTGCAAGCTCTTCAGCTTTTGCAATTGCTCCCTTCATTCCCTTTGTACCTTCTGTAAGTACGATCTCTGCTCCATATGCTTTGAGGATATTTCTTCGCTCAACACTCATGGTCTCTGGCATGGTAAGAATTGCTCTGTACCCCTTCGCTGCTGCGATTGATGCAAGTCCGATTCCTGTGTTTCCGGAAGTAGGTTCAATGATAACAGAACCTTCTTTCAGGATTCCTTTCTCTTCTGCATCTTCGATCATTGCCTTCGCAACACGATCTTTCACACTTCCTGCCGGATTAAGATACTCAAGCTTTACAAGAATCGTTGCTTCAAGTCCAAGCTCTTTTTCCAGATTCACAGGTTCAACAAGTGGTGTGTTTCCAATCAGTCCAAGTGTGCCTTTATAAATTGCCGCCATAGTCTATATCCTCACTTTCTTTTATTAACCTAACTTTAGTTGGTGTTGTTTTTGATGGTTTGTATTATATACTTATAAAACCCATCTGTCAACTATGTTTTAATATTTTTCTACATTTTTTATTATACAATATCGATCGGAGATGTAAATAATCAAAAAATATCAGGTACTCTCCACCTCGCTTTTAGCCTCTCGAGTATCTGGAAAGTACCTGATATTTTCTATGTTATGTTATGAAATGAAAGTTTTACTATTGTTCTTATTATAAAGAAAATATTATTTATTTTTCTTCACATGTGCGAAAATGGACTGAAGTACAATGAAGAAGCATAACAATGCTGACAATGTAATTCTTACCCACCAGCTTGACAGTGTTCCCTGTGTTGTGATCAGGCTTGAGATTGTTCCTTTGATCAGTACACCAAAGAGTGTTCCGAAAGGTGTTCCGACACCACCGCTTAACAAGGTTCCTCCGATAACTGCTGAGGAGATTGCATCCATCTCAAGTCCTTTTGCCTGCTCTACAAAACCGGAGCAGCTGTTCAGACAGAACAGAAATCCTCCAAGTCCTGCAAGGAAACCATCCAGCAGATAAGCCTTTAATTTTGTTCTTTTAACATTCAATCCCATCATCATTGCGCTTGTCTGATTTCCACCTACCGCATATACAGAACGTCCGAATTTTGTATATTTCATAACAAGAATGATAATGATCAAAACAATGATTGCAATCACTACCGTCGGATAAATGTAAGCCGGGATGAATTTTCCTCGCTTGCTATAAGAGCCGATCGGAAGATAGATTTTATAGTTTGCCCATGCCAGGAATGTCTTATTCTTAATTGATATCATTTCTGTACTGATAATAGAAGTCATACCTCTTCCAAAGAACATACCTGCCAACGTTACGATAAACGGCTGGATATCCAGATAAGCGATCAAAAATCCCTGTACCAAGCCGAATGCAATTCCGATTGCAAGTGCCATAACTACGGCAACGTAAGCGTTTGTTCCATGATTTTCCATCTGATTTGCCAGAACCATACATACAAGTGCTGTTACCGAACCGACAGAAATATCAATTCCTGCAGCAATCATAACGATCGTCTGTCCCATTGCGATAACCAGAAGTCCTGCATTGGAAATAAACAGGTTTAAGAACATCTGCGGTTTAGCAAATCCCTTATTCTGGAAAATAATCATTCCTGCAATATACATCACCGCAAAAAGAAGGATCGTAATCATCAATAAATATGTATTTGTATTTATTTTTCTCTTTTTCATTACTGATTTCCTCCTTCCACAGCAATTTTATTAGCTTTTTTCGCTTTCATGTTTGCGAAATATTTCTTAAATACCGGACTTTGCAGAGTAACAATAACTACTACAACGATTGCCTTATATACCGGCAGCTGATCTGCAGAAACATTCATTGCATACAGAGTTGTTGTCAATGCCTGGATTGTATACGCTCCGATCACAGATCCCATCAAGCTGAATTTACCTCCGCCAAGAACATTTCCTCCAAGTGCTACTGCAAGGATCGCATCCATCTCCATGTTTAATCCGATGTTATTTGCATCTGCTGAGTAGATTCGACTGGAAGCTACAAGTCCTGCGATTCCTGCAAGAAGTCCGCAGATCACATAGGTCAGGAACTTGATCATTGTTGAATTCAATCCGACCAGTCTGGAAGCTGTTGCATTGATACCAACACTTTCAATATAAAGTCCCAAAGCTGTTTTCTTTAAGACAAAATGAACGATGATAATCGCAATAATTGCTACGAAAATTGGTGTAGGGATCGGGCAATTTCCAATGTAACCACCTAACATCTTATAAGATCCGACACGCACATAAGTAATCTGTCCGTTTGTGATCAGCTGTGCGATTCCACGTCCTGCCGTATAGAGGATCAGGGTTGCTACCATTGGCTGAATGTTCAGTTTTGCAACAAGGACTCCATTGAACATACCGCAAAGTACGGAACCTGCAAGGGCAGCCAGCACTGCAATTATGACCGGATTCTGGAAGGAAGTAACAGATGCCTCACCACCGGATAAGATCTGACAGCACAGAGCTGCTGCAACTGCCATAATCGCTCCGACACTGATGTCCTGTCCGCCAGATGCTGCTGTGACAAGTGTCATTCCGATTGCAAGAATGACCAGCTCTGATGCACGGTTTACAACATCCACGATGTAACCATACAGAACACCATTGTTAAGAGAGATTTTGAAAAATCCCGGTGTTGTAATTACATTTACAAGTAATACCGCAAGCAGACATACAATCGGCATAAATAATCGCATGCCTGTTATTTTCTTAAAATCAAATGCTTTCTTCATCTTATCTATCACCTCCGGCAATTGCTTTCATAATTCCATCCTGTGACATTTCATTCTGCTCTAATTCTCCAACCTTTTGTCCATCTCGCAGCACTGCCATTCTGGAACAGGTACGAATCATCTCTTCTACTTCTGAGGAGATAAATGTAACAGCCATTCCCTGGTCTGCAAGATCCAGGACAAGTTTCTGTATCTCTGTCTTTGTACCGATATCGATTCCTCGTGTCGGCTCATCAAGGATCAGATATTCCGGATTAGTAAGAAGCCATCTTCCGATAATTACTTTCTGTTGGTTTCCTCCGGACAGACTCTTGATTGGAGTTTCCCGGCTTGCTGTCTTGATCTGAAGCATCTCGATATACTTATCTGCTGCTTCTTCCATTTCTTTTCTGCTCATCAGTTTGAACATACCTCGTTTTGCCTGAAGCGCAATGATAATATTCTCACGAACTGACAGGTCAGCAATGATTCCATCCTTCTTACGATCCTCCGGAAGGTATGCCATTCCAAGTTTCATTGCATCCAAAGGTGTGTTGATCTTAGCTGTTTTTCCATTTACTGTCAGAGTTCCGCAATCCGGTTTATCCGCACCGTAAATTGCACGGACAAGTTCCGAACGTCCTGATCCCAGAAGACCTGTCAGACCAATCACTTCACCTTTATGGATATCGATATTAAACGGTTTGATGCTTCCTTTCTTTCCAAGACCTTCCGCATGAATGACAACTTCTGCATCTTTGAAATTCTTTTCTCCATGCTGTCCCTTAATGTCTGCAAGATCATCAAAATCTTTTCCCATCATCTTGGCAACGAGCATAACTCTTGGAAGTTTATCGATCTCATATTCACCGACCAGTTCGCCATTTCTCAAAACTGTAATTCTATCGCACACTGCATAAACCTGTTCCAGGAAATGTGTGACAAATATAATTCCTACGCCTTCTGATTTCAGACGGTTCATTAAAACAAAAAGTTTTTCTACTTCATCATCATCCAGAGAAGATGTAGGCTCATCAAGGATCAGAACCTTACATTTCATATCAACCGCTCTTGCAATTGCAATCATCTGTTGGTTTGCGATTGAACATTCGCCAAGATTTTGTGTTGGGGACACATCAATATTAAGATCATTCAATATCTTTGCAGACTTCTTATTCATTGTCTTCCAGTCGATCATTCCCATCTTTCTTGGTTCACGTCCGATAAACAAATTCTCTGCAACGCTCAGATTCGGGCACAGGTTTACCTCCTGGTATACTGTGCTAATTCCTCTTGTCTGCGCTTCCTGTGGAGAATGGTTCACGATAGAATCCGGATTTCCGTCAATCTTGATCTCACCTGATTCGAATTCATGAACACCTGTCAGCACTTTGATCAATGTTGATTTTCCGGCTCCGTTTTCACCCATCAAGGCGTGGATCTCGCCTTTTCTCAAAGTAAAATCAACATGCTGCAGTGCTTTTACTCCTGGAAATGTCTTTGAAATATCTCTCATTGCTAATACAATATTATTTTCCATTTCGGGGTTCACCTGCTTTCTCTCTATACTTATAGCATTGCTTTGTTTTCCTAATCATGATCATGCCTGTTTTTAGGCATAAAGATAGCGTGGCAGCATATTCAGTAGTCACCCGATCAGCTACCACGCCTCCTTCTTACTTACTTCTTGTTATGTGATATCTTAGTATGCACGTCCGTCAAGAATTTCCTGTGTAAGTTTTGTTACGTCATATTTTGTTCCATCTACAGTTACATCTTTTACTGTATCGTCATATGCAAACATTTCTTCCTCTACATATGCTACTTTCTCAGGTGTCTCTCCGTTTTCAAGCTGTTTAATGATTTCCTCAACACGCGGTCCGTGAAGTGGGTTACACTCTGTATCACAGATAATTTTTCCTGATAATGTATCTGTAAGACCTGCATTTGTTGTATCAAAGGACATAACCAGGATATCTCCATCCGGTCCTACTGTCTTTCCGGCTGCTCGATCGCGTCAATTGCACCAAATGCTTCGTTATCATTCTCACAGTAAACTACATTGATATTGTCGTACTGTTTCAGCATGGACTCCATAACTTCCTGTCCTTTTGCCTGTGTAAACTCACCTGTCTGCTGAGCTACGATATTCCATCCATACTTATCTGCTGCCTCAAGTCCCTCTGTACGTCCAATCTGAGCAGAAGCACCGATCGTTCCCTGAATGTGGGCGATATTTACTTCCGATAATCCTTTTGCCTGTGCATATGAATTCAGCCATTCTGCAGCTTTTTCTCCTTCGAGTTTGAAGTTTGATCCAACCCATGCAGTATAGAGACTGTCATCAGAAACATCTACCATACGGTCAACGATGATAACCGGAATGTCTGCATCTTTTGCTTCCTGAAGAACTGTATCCCATCCTGTCTCTGTTACAGGTGCAAGAACGATATAGTCAACTTCCTGCTGGATAAAGTTACGGATCGCTGTAAGCTGATTTTCCTGTTTCTGCTGAGCATCATCAAAGATTAATTCATAACCATTTTCTTTGCTAAATGTAGATTTCATGGATTCGGAATTGGCTGTACGCCAGTCTGATTCAGCTCCGACCTGTGAAAATCCAACTGTGATCACATCATCTCCGCCGGAATTGTCTCCGCCTTCTGCTGAACCGTCACCTTTGTTTCCACCACAACCAACAACCAGTGTTGCTGTCATTGCTACACATGCTAATACGGCTAATAATCTCTTCTTCATACTTATAAATCCTCCTATTCTTTGATTGTCTGCGCTTCAATCATTTATCTTGATTACATATTATCGAATAACCGTTTTTTTCGATACAGAGATTCATTTTTAGTTTTTATACTTTTTTATGAACTCTTTCTTCCCGATCAAAAAGTTTAATTTATTTTTCAAAAAGCGTTAAGAATTTTACTATACCGGGAATCATTTTTCTATTTCCGTTCCAATAACAATGGTTGCTACCGTTCCTTTTCCCTCTTCACTTTCAAAGAAAACACCATATTCTTTCCCATAATAATACTGCAGGCGCTGATGCACGTTCGCTAGGCCAAATCCGTTAGCCTCGTCGTCCCGGATTCGATAAACACTACTTCGCAGTTTCTCCAGCTTTTCTGACGACATTCCGATTCCATTATCCTCTACCGTCAGGCGAATCCGATCTGCTTCCTTCTGCCCCGAGATTCGTATCAACCCTTTCCCACGCTTATTTTTGATTCCATGATAAAGTGCATTCTCCACAAGCGGCTGTATCGTCAGTTTCGGTATATAATAAGAATATATATCTTCATCAATATCAATCTCATAGTCCATAATGTCCTGATAACGGAACTGCTGGATCTGAAGATAACTTTCTATATGAGACTTCTCCTCCTGAATTGTAATATAATCCTTTCCTTTGCTTAATGTTGTCCGGAAAAAGGAAGAAAGCGCTGTTACCATAGAAACCACTTCATCCGTCTGCTTTGCCTCCGCAAGCCACACGATCGTATCTAATGTATTATATAGAAAATGAGGATTGATCTGAGCCTGAAGAAGTTTTGTCTCCGTAATGCGAAGATTCTCCTCCTGCCTTTTTATATTATCCACAAGTAACCCGATTTCCGAGGTCATTTCGTTGAAACTATCTGTAAGTATTAAGATTTCATCCGTACTCTCAATCTTTGTCTGAGTAGTAAAATCTCCCTGTGCAACCTTCTTCGTCTGTGAACAAAGCTTTCTGATCGGCTTTGTAACACTTTCGACAGCAAGGCCCGATAACAGCGCTGATAACAATACTGCAACCACGGTTGTCATCACACTTACTTTTATGGCTGCCTCCACCTGCTCCTCCAGATTCTTCTTTGCGATCTCATAATTCTTAGTTTCCTCATATACATAATTCTGGATTGCTGTCTGGATCACATCCGTCAGGCCGCCTTCTCCTCGGATATTCTTATCCAGAAAATCCATCTTATCCGTATACGCTCCTCCGGTCTGTATCATTTCAAACAACTTATCTACAGATTTCCTTAATGAGATTAAACTATTTTTCACAAATACAATCTGTGTTCTGTTGATCGATGCTGTAGCAATCTTTGACAAGTCGTCGCAGGCACCTTCAAGTTCATCCATATAATCATAAGGATTTACAGTTTTTATTCCATTAATCGTAGTTGTTTCATCACCCAGTTCTTCAACTGTCTTGTTCGCGATCACCGCAAGATACATACTGTAGTCCATGCGCTCTTTAAAATCTTTTGAATATTGATTGGCATAGGTTACACTTTTTGTAATCTTGTCATATTCCGATTCGAAATGTAAAAGAACACTTAAAAGATAAAACACTGCACAAAGCATCGGAAGCAATGCTGCAATTGCGATAATCGCGATCCTTCCATTTAATGATTTTAGTTTCTTGCTTCTATGATTCACACCTATTCTCCTGTCTTGCACGCTGTTTATATTCTTTTGGCGAACATCCCTGTATTTTCTTAAATATATAACTGAAATAATGCGGATCTTTATACCCTACTTCAAACCCAATCTCCGAAGTCTTCATAGAAGAACACATCAGAAGCTCCTTCGCCTTTGACATCCTTGTTGCTGTTAAATATTCTACAAATGTCTGTCCTACCTCTCTGCTGAACACAGAACTGAAATAACTTGGACTCATATTTACTTTTGCTGACACTGTATTCAAAGAGATCTCTTCTGTCATGTAGTTTTCTTTAATGTACTTTTTCGCAAGTTCCATAATATCCGAATACCTCTGTCCACTTGCCATATCTCGTAGTTCCAACGCTCTTTTCAACATCTTTTTCATATATGTTCTCACACCATCTACAGAAATGATACTGGATAAGGATTCTTCAAGATTTTTTCCTTCTTCTAGTTTTATCTCTTCATTCACATCTATTTTATCCATAAATGCATTTACCATAATATAGCTGTCGATCATAATATACTGGCGCATAATTTCTGATTTAAAATTTTCTTTTGGATTCTTCTGAAAATACGCATCTAAAAAGCTGTCTACTTCTTCCTGTGTTCCATTCGAAAGAAAATGCTCGATCATCTCTCTGTTCTTTCCCATACTATCCAGGTTTCTTGCATCCAGACGCCCTTTTTCCTGCATATTTTTCCAATCATCTATATCCATGATCTGACGGGTCTCACAAGAAAAACGGTTTGAAAATACTACCATTGCGGTTTGATATGCTTCCGGGAGCATTCGGATCCTTGATACGCTTGAACCTATTCCTCCGAAATATTCTATCCCCGGATACTTTTCCATCAGCTCTGTCAGCATAATCTTCACCGCATGACACTTCTTCTGAACATCCTCTTCATCCTCTCCCATGATTAAGAATGCCCATCCCTCTGCTCCGCGCCAGAAAGAATACAGCTTTTCCATCTTTTGTGTAATATTGTCAATCCTCGAGAATACTTCTTCTGCCTGCTCTTTCGACTCATATTGTTTCACATTCATTGCAACCTTAAACAAGAGCACATTATATACTTGTGCGCTCAGATCAAGCTCGTATTTTTTCCCCTGCTCAATCGCTTCGCTCATCCCAATATGCCCCATAATTAATTTATTGAAGAACGCAAATTTTTCCTGTTCTACCGTTTCTCGCATCTCGTTTTTATAACACTCTTTTAATGCCTGCTCTTCTTTTTCTTTCTCAATCGTTTTCACAACTTCTGCTAATGCTTCCAATAATTTTGCTGAAGAGATCGGCTTTAACAGATAATCTGTCACTCCGATCTGAATGGCATCCTTTGCATATTCAAAATCATTAAAGCCGCTCAAGATTAGAATCTTAATCTCCGGCAGTTCTTTCTTTACAATCCGGCTCAATTCCAGTCCATCCATAAAAGGCATTTTAATATCCGTGATCAAAATATCCGGTTTCTCTTTCATAATCTTTGGATAAGCCAGTTCACCATCACCTGCTTCACCAACAAAATCGTACCCCTCCTTTTCCCAGTCTATACTATTCTTAATTGCATTTCGAATCACAACTTCATCTTCTACCAAAAATACTTTTATCATGATTTTTCATCCCCTTCATCCATGCTGACGTAATTTTCAATAAATACATTTTATATCGACTATACATCTGACGGCAATTCTCTAATTTTTAAAAAGGTGTATTTTTTTATGATTTTTGTATAGATTCTTTTGAAATGTTTGTTTTTTTACGAAATCGGTTAGGTTTTTTACGCTAACGTGATGCACTTACCGGATTTTTGCAAGAAAAAGCAGGTACTCTGGAATTTTCCATTCCAAAGTACCTGACTTTTCTATCTTATTCTTAATGAATCAACCAGTTATAATCTTTTCTGCAATCAACAATATACTCCACATATACCGTATCATCCTGTATCTGATAAAGAACCAGATACCATTTTTCAATAAACATCTTATGATATTTATTCGGTGGAATGTACGCTTCTTCAAAAAACGGAAAACGCTGCGGCATATGATTCAAGGCGCGGATTGCTGCTATTATTTCCTTCTATGTCGTCTCTCGCTCAATCAGCTTCGTTCCAAACACCATGTGCTGTACGCTTGGTTTCTCATCATCTGCCGCCTCAATATCTTCTAATATCATATCCGCTGCCTCTGTCCCATCTCGCGACCCGGCAGCTCCATGGAAGTCATGGCTGTCTCAAGCATCCCTCCGATTGCATGACCGGTAAGCTGATGACCTTAACTTCTTCCGGCACTTTCTTTCCGCTCTCTTTCAGTGCCCGGAGTACTCCGATTCCCTGCATATCCGCAGCGACCATGATTCCATCTACGTCATCAAATGCCTCTTTGAGCCGCTCTACGCCTTTATAACCATCTTTGAAATAATTTCCACGCGGCAGTCCGGACTCAACCTGATACTCCTTCAGGCTGAGTTCTTTCATTGCTTTATGATATCCTCTGTAACGTTCCGCATATGGTGTAAACTCTGTCGATCCGTTGATAAAACCAATCTTTGTACACCCTTTCTTATAAAGATACTTTGCCGCTTCATATCCGCAGGAGAAGCAGTCAGCTTCTACCGAACTGAATTTTCTGTCCTGGTTTCTGACAAGCTGCACGACTGCTACTCCATTTGCCTTGATATCACGAATCAATCTTGTGTTCTGTCCGGTCGATGCGATCAGGATTCCGTCTACCAGTCCATTGCGCAGACGGTTCAGACACTCTGCTTCAATATCTGGGGCATCCTTCGTCAAACAGATCATCAGACTGTAACCTCTATTGCCTGCCTGCATCTCGATCCCCTGGACGATCTCACCAAAAATAGAAAGATTCACAGATGGTACAACTACTCCAAGCGTCCGTCTCTTCCCCTGTTTCAAACCTTTCGCCAGCAGATTTGGGCGATAGCTTAACTGCTCTACCGCCTTAAATATTTTCTTTTTCGTATCCGGATGAACATACGACGTATTGTTCAATGCTCTGGATACCGTACTCACATCTACGTTCGCAAGCTTTGCAACATCCTTTAATGTAGCCATAACATCTCTTCCTCCTGTGCATCTGTTCTGTCTCGTACAATTAATTATCACTCTTCCTATTATAACATGCCACAAAAGCCTGGCAACCATCTCGTTATGATAATCACCAGACTTTTCATTCTTATCTATAAGACCGTAGAAGCGGACACATACTTCCTAATCTTTATGAAAATGAAGCAATCAGCTTCGGAATATAATTTGCAAGTGCAGAAACTGTCATCGCTAATGTAAAGAGATAGCTGACTGTCATAAGAACCTGCAGTACTCTTGGTGCCTTCAATCCAGCCTGAACTTCTTTCTTCCAGAACATCAATGTGATGAAAAGACCTGCAACCGGAGTTGCGATTGATGTTGCAATGTTAGCAATAAAGATCAGCTGTGTCGGAGAACCGTTGTAGATAAAGCAGACTACACATGCAAATGCAAGTGTGATCATACATCCCCAGCGGATCAGCTTGGATTCAAGTGATACATCTTTATCGAATCCTGCACTTAAAAGTACCATACCTCTCTGCGTATTACCGAGAAGTGAAGAGAATCCTGCTCCGAGAAGTGCAACTCCCATTACAATGTTAGAAGCTTTTCCAAGGAAAGGAACAAGAAGCGCTGCCAACTGTGCCGGTGCTTTAATCTGAATTCCCTGTGGATTCAGAACGATTGCTCCAACCAGCATGATTGCTCCGGAAATCAGGATAACTGATACAACATGTGCGATTGCATCCCATTTCATTGCTCCGTTAAATTAAATCCTCTTTTTTCCACTTTTTCTCAGCACCGAGATATGTTCCATAGATTCCTGCTGTCACAGCTGCATTTGTACTGATATAGCAAGTGCTGTTGTAAGACTTCCTTCCGGTACACTCCAGTGTGTTAATCCATGTCCCATTGCACCCCAGTCAGGTCCGCCGGTTCAACCAGTGTTGCATAGAAAGCAAAGATCATAGCAATGATACAAACTAAAATTCCTTTTTCTACTTTTGAATAAACACCTTTGGAAAAGTAAAGCACTGTAAGTACTGCCAACATGATCAGTGCTCCTAATTTCCAGTTAATTCCAAAGACAAGGTTCATACCTGCACCTGTTCCGGAAATATTTCCAAGTGTAAAGAACAGGCAGGATAAGAATAATGCAACACCACAGAATCCAGATGCAACTTTTCCATAATAATGTCTGATCGCATGTAAGATTGGCATTCCTGTCAACATAGAAATACGGTAAGATGTCAGCATAAATGTAACACCCATGATCAGGATCGGTATAATCAGCCAGATCAGGCTGTATCCATAATTTGCACCAATCATTGCAGATGTTGTAATATTACCAGGTCCGATTACTACTCCGGTAAGGACAATTCCAGGACCTACACGTTTTAAAATTTCTTTTGCAGAAAGCTTGTTGACTTTTGATGGATCAAATCCATCTATCCCCAGATTTTTGTTATTTTCTGTCATGGCTCCTCCGTTCTAAGAGTGATGTCTGAAACATGATTTTTTCGTATATATTTCAGACACCACTTCTATAGTTATATCATAATTTTCGTCTTATTTATCTTCGAACTGAGTCATATCAACTTCCGGAAGCTGGCTTCTCTCAAGTCCGAGAGCTACCCAGTCTTTTTCTTCCTGATTCAGTGGAAGAACCGGTTTTCTCATAAGTGCTGACTTGAAGATTCCTCTCTGTTTCAGAGCTTCTTTCAGTCTTGCATGAGCTTCACCTGATGCTGTCCGCCTCCATAAATTGCCTGGGAAATGTGGTAGATACGATCTGACCAGTCCTGAGCTTCTTTTAATGTATGTTTGTCTGGGTTAGCAAATACTTCTCTTGCCGGGCAGATGATCTCCGGTACGCATCCTGCGAATCCGATCAGAGCTCCGTCCATTCCCGGGAACCAGCTTACGCACAGTGTCTCGTCATGGCATGTGATAAGAGAAATGTCTGGGCACTCCTGACGAAGAAGACGTACATCATGCTCGTAGATAGATGTAACACGTGTTCCCATCTTGATACATTTTACATGATCGATCTCTTTGCACATTTTGATCAGTGTCTCTACCGGATAGAAGCTTTGCTTGTTGCCGGGTACAGGTGGATGATGATGTCAATGTCAGCTCCCTCTGCAACATCTTTTACATACTCGAACGGTGCATCCGGGTTCATACCGAATCTCAGCCACATATGTGGTGGCATAAGAAGGATTCCGTCAGCTCCTGCTTCTTTCGCTTCTTTTGCCATCTCGATAGACTCTGCTGTGTTCTCACAGTTAACACCGGAGATGATTGTCATAACGTCTCCACACTCTTCTGCACAGATCTCTACTACACGTTTTCTCTCTGCTCTTGTAAGTCCTGTGATCTCTCCTGTATGTCCGTTACATACAAGTCCGTCCATTCCTTTTCCGTAGAATGTTTTGATCCATCTTAAATATGCTCTGAATTCTGGCTCGTTGATTGAGTAGTCGTCGTTAAGTGGTACAGATACTGCTGGGAAGATTGTCTTGAATGTTTTTACTTTTGCCATTTTTATTGTCTCCTTTTTCTTGTATGAGATAACATAATTTTTAATGTTTCCTAACAATGCGCATTGTTCATTTCTTTCTATGCAAACGTTTGTTGTTTGCTATGATTAGGTTATATCACACAAAAAAAGAGACGGTCAATAAAATAACCGTCTCCTGCAATTTGTTGCATAAATCAGATAAATAATGACTTTTACTGCAATAAGTTTCCAACAAAATTCATTTTATCCGTGATACTCCCCATTATATTGGATCAATGTAATATCTTCCACATTCGCGATCTTCCGGATCTTCTCTGTGAAATCAAGATCATTCTGGCGGCAGAACACTTCAACCGCCATCTCTGTTTTCTCTCCACGCATCGTCTTTGACTTTATGAAATATTTCATTTTTCCAAAGTTGCGGATAATTTCATCACCTGCCTCATCTCCCTGATAATGAATCACTGCGATATAGATCCTGCCTTTCTGCTGCTTATGATAGAACTGAAAGATCATCGCGATCATTACTACTGCCGCAATCAGAGCCAGCACATACATTCCTGCTCCGGTTGTGATTCCTGTAGTGATCGCCCAGAAAAGATAGAGCAGATCCATCGGATCTTTCACCGCTGTACGGAAACGAACGATAGACAACGCTCCGACCATACCAAGTGAGATCACAATGTTCGTACTGATCGCCAGAGTAACCATACAGGTAAGAAGCGTCATTCCGACCAAAGTAACCGCAAAGCTTCTGGAAAAGATTACCCCTACATAAAATTTGCTGTAAACCATATAGATCACCGCTCCAAGAAGCAATGCAATGATCAGCGAAATTGCCATCTTCGGTGCATTAAAGCTGTCAAACACGCCGGATTCCAGCACCGACTTTTTAATCATATCTTGTACACTCATAATAGTTTTCTCTCCTGTGTTTCATTCCAATATTCAAATCCATGCAAATACTGCGATTTTTCATAACAGAGTACATATTTTGATACTGCTGTGAATTCCTGTGCATTTGGATCTTTTTTCAACAAATGCTTCATCCTCAGATCCAGCAATTCTTTCTCACTGGTACTGATCAGATATTTCCACTCATTACGGAAGCGTTCTTTTGATAAATCATTCTTCATAAATATCTTCCTCAACATTTTGTCCGCCTGTAATGTAGAAGCATTTCATACCATAGTTTTTCCCATCATCTGTTACATAATAATCAAATGCATCCTGCGTCTTCCCGGATTCGTTTGTCGCACGGATACGCACAAAATACTGACCATCTGCCGGAACTGTAGTCTCCGCTTCCGGAATTTGAATATTATCCTGACGAAATACAATCTCATTGAACTTATAATCTTTTGCCAGTTCAACTGTGTAAGTGATTGTCTCTGCATCAAAGTCATACGATGCGTCCCAGTTGAACTTCAAATATTTTCCTCGATCACCGGTTTTCCGATGAAAAACGGCATTGGCTTTTCCAGGCTCTCCTTATAAAGTTCATAATTTTGTTCTACCTCTGAAGGGATTGCCGATGCAATTGTTTCATACTTCGCTTCAGTCAACGGTGCATACATCTGATCCGGCATCTGATTTAAATACTTCTGAGTAACTGTACGATATTTCTCTATCATACTACTGATCCGATCCACACTGAGATAGGATCTCAGATCCTGGATCGCCGCGTCAAGTTCCTCACGGAAATCCTCCGACTGCAGACATCTTTGAAAGAGAACATTTCCCCAGTAATTACTGACTCCACATTCCCAACTGCCTTGATCGGACCGGTTTTTAATGTTATATTCGGTTCTCATGAAAGAGCCGTCATTATCCCACGCAATCAGATACCATGTGTCCGAATTCTGTGGACTATATAAATATGTATTACGATTCTGTGTATCTACATTTCCGGTCAGTATCTGATACGCCATCCAGTACGTCAGATTTTCTCTGTCAAAATATTGATCCAGGATATCCGCAATCGGTTTTGAATTATCATTCAGATCTGTCAGCATTTGAATCAGTTTCGTATGATCTGAATCTCCTTTGATCTCCAGGAGCTTTTCAAAGGCTTTCTGGTCATAGGTCGGATCGTCTTCTTTTTTTATTACATCTTCATAGCGGAAAAACTCAAACGAATTGATCTTATATAACTGTCCTTTCGAATCCATTCCATGGTTCTTCATTCCTGTCTTGTTCAGCTGTTCCACCTGTGTGTACAATCCATAGTCCTGGAATTCTGAGCTGTCCCCTTCGGTAAGATCTCTTACATATAAATGTACGAACTGAGTTCTAAGAGACATCAGCTGCGGTATCCCTTTCAGAAGATCGTAGGACAACTTATTACAGAAACGCATTCCCTCTGTCTGATGTTTATTCAGATTGATCGTGCGCTGTCCACGCCAGGTTCCCTTATTCTTCTTCAGCTCAATCTTATAGTTTTTCTGCGAATTACGGCTCGATGTCTGTCCTCTGATCTGCACGGTAGCATTCGGCACATTTTCACAATATCCAACCTCCCCGCTCTGCGACCTGACTCATCACCAACCTGAAGAAGCGCCGCTGTCTGGTAACAGTCTACCCCCATCTTGTCATAATCATAGTCTGAATAACTGTTGATCTCCTTCCAGGTATGATCCGTTCCCTCTGAAGAATTTCCGCGGGAAACGGTGAGATACATCGTCACAACACTTGTCTCGTCATCATTTTCATAGAGACTATCCTTATCCCTGAGGTGAACGTCGTTGATATCCTGTGTCTCTGCCTTTTTTATCTCTTCCTGTTGTTCTGTCTGTTTCTTTGAAGTATCCCCTGTTTTCTCTGGTGGTACATCCCGTCAGGCAACAGGACATTCCTAATAAAAGGGCACATCCCAACGCAAGTAATTTATATTTTTTCAAGCTTATCTCCCCTCTCTATTTTCTCTTCCAAAAAGCATCCAAGCCGTGTGAAGAAACCTGTTTTATCCTCTGCTACGATCGGTTGTACACTCAAAATATAATACGGTAGTTTTTTATAAAATATCCAAGACGCAGTGTACAGATCAAAAAGAACACCGCAGTTCCCAATAAAAATCCGAATCCATAGTACACTTGCGGGAAAAATAAAGACACACAGGTAAATGTCGTCGTACACGCGGCGAACATTCCTGTTGCAAATAATGCTCCCTTGCAATCTGTAAAATAAAGTAAGATCAACATCATTGTGTTAGCAATTGCATAGAGTCCATAACCGACACAGAGTGTACGGAAATATCCTTCCATAAGATCATTAAATCCAAGCGGCAGATATGTCAGAAGCAGCTGTCCGATAGAAATAGCCAGTGCCGTTGTGAGTAGCTGCTTTAATGCCGTATATTTCAGTTCCATGTTTAAAACCTTTCTCATCTCATTTCCCGCCTGCAGAATATCCTTGATTTCTCCTTTGTCATTAAATAAACTATAATAATTTCGGTATTTCGGATAGAAATTCACTTCCACAGATACAACGAAATTATTGTCGATGCTCTTCTGTGAGCATCCTCATAATGATGAGAGCTTTTCAGTTCTTTTAAAAGGTTATCTGAAATATTCTGACGTATGTAGTTGTCTTCGACTGCAAGCTGCAAAACCTGATGCAGTACGGTATGAATATTATCAATCGCGTTTTGTAAATTATGTCTTAATTCATCATCTATTGCATTGCGTGCCTTATCTCTAAATTTATTATGTGCACTACGCTCTATGGAAGACTGTTTTCTCTCATACTCATTTCTCAGAGAATCTGCAGTTCCTTCATAATCAAAGTTTTTAACCACACTTGCTAATTTGTCAAATAATCCCATCTCACCCACCCCCTTGTGCTTAGAGTATATGAAGTTTTGCCTTTATCTTGTAGTTTGCGAATATCTGTATAAATAGAAAAAGCCCTTTGAGAAAAGGATTTCTCCTCTCTCAAAGGGCAAATTGAAAAACTGGAATTTCTGGATGCGTATAATATGCGAAAAAAACTTAACTCCATCTTAAATATAGTGCTGAGTTTCACTGCCATTCTTTAACACCATTTTCACCACACCAAGCAATGCTGCAAACAAAACACCAGCAACCGGCCATACAATCCATGTAATATCCCAACTCATCGTCCAGAAGCTCCATGCAAGGTAAATCGCTGTAGTCAAGCACCAATATACACCAGAAAACGTGTCAGTCTTTTTCTTAAACAGTTTTTCTTCTTTTGTATATTCGCCTTCCTGAAGAAGGGTATCGTAACTGCTTTTTACCATCCCAACACGAACCAACAGATTCACTCCTATTGCAAGTATGAATAGCAGCAATCCAACGGAAAGGCCGCAACAATAGTCAGACGTTTCCATGGCTCCGGCAATAATTGTCGGAATCACTGCCAGTATACAAAGCACTACCCCAACAGCTGTTCCTCTGATAAAAATCGGTTCATAGGAATCTTTTTTTTCTCGTACTATTCCAGATACACCATACTCTGTTTCAAAGCATTCTTTTTCAAAATGTTCCATATGTGATTCTCGCATTCCATATGTAATAAACAAAAAGACGGCTGCCGCAACCATTCCAAGCAAAAAAACACATCCAAATACTGTTGCCAGAGATTCCGAAACATGAAATACGCCATCTTCTGCCATTGTCACAAGAACAATCAATAATATTGGACTTGAGATACACATACTTGTTGCGTTTGCCACTACTTTGGATCCATTTCTTTTCATGTCAAGAAATTCATTTGCATTCTCCATAGTTACTTTTTTCAACGGTTCTGCATAGCTTTCAGTACTTTCGTGATAGGTGATATTTTCTGCTTTCATTTTATCTTTTAATAGGTAATCTGTACTAACACAAAATAGCTCCGACATCTGTAAAATTCTTTGCAAATCTGGAACAGCTCCTGCACTTTCCCACTTAGATACTGCCTGTCTGGATACGCCCAACTGATTGGCTAGTTCTTCCTGTGACCATCCATTCTTTTTTCTTTCCTCTGTAATCTTATCAGCTAAAATCATTTTTTTTCTCCTTTTGCAGATTTTATGAGCTCAATATAACAGTTTTGCTGTTTGCATTCCACCATTTCAGGCTGCAAATCTGTCAACCAGCAGTTGCAAATCACAAAAGGACTCGATGAATTCCGATTTTCCAACAATACAAGCAGAAAATTATTTATCATCTGTATTGTTTTCCTTTTTCTTATGAGTCGAACCCAAGCAAAGAAATGAAGAACCAAGACATAACCATACTATAGCCATAGAACTTTCATTTCCACTCGTAAAGCCAATAGCTGACGCTATGAAAAACAGAACTGATGCAATGTAAAATAAAATTGATTTGTTTATCCCTTTTTTCATAAATAAGAATCTCCTCCAAATCCCGATTTTCCCAATTCTCCAAACTTGAATTTTGTATTATGTGTAAATTTGAATTGTCTGGTCATCTTATTCAACTGACAACCAGACAATTCTATTAAAAGTCTGTTAAAAACATTTTTGCAATACTGCTTAGACCAAAGCTATCAGCAACATTTTCTAAATCTAATTTGATTTCATCTCTGCTGAAGTTATTTACTTCTAAAAAATCGTCTGTTTTGTCATTCAAATAGGAATAAAATAATAGTGCAATTTCTAAACTATTCACATCTGTATTACTGGTCAAATCATATAATCTATTTTCAGCTTCATTGATTTCTCCAGCGTCAACCATGTCTAACAGATTTTCCAATGTTTCCTGTTCTTCTTTATTTTCCAACAATTCTACTGTTGGGGACTCCGTATCAATGTTGAATAATAGTTTTAAAATAGCTCGCACCATTTCTTTAATGAGTTTCATTACATAATCTTGCTCAAACACAATTATTCTCCTTTCTGCTTTCTATTTACAGGAATGATTTAATCGTCCATGCGAACCTTTAATGTAACTATGGTATCTCCTCGTGGTAGTTGGATTAAATTAGCGCAAAAGCTGATGCATACAACCGTTATCAGAATTTCAAACCAAACATTGAGAATGTTTATGCCTTTTACAGTTTGGACTTTTTTTATGGTCTACGTCTTCGATACTGACAATTTCTTGTTCTTTATCTTCGACCACTACATATGTGGTTACCTCACCAAATAAGCCATGAACATTTATTATTCCACAAGGAAGTATTGCAACAGATACGGATATTGTAAAAAGCACAAAGAATAATCGGATTATCCAATGCTTTTTCTTGTCCATAATTCCTCCGTAAAATTCAAATCTTCTGTTGCTTTCAGTCTCTGCTGAAGACTGAAAGTTACCTTCGCTTTACTATTTCTAATAGTTTTCTCACATAATCATCTGCGTGGTTTATTGAAAACTCTCCATGATACATATTAGGAAGAACTTGTATAAAACTATCCTGCAATTTTTCATGAATGATTTTAGCAGATTTTTTTCATTGATTGCTTTTCTTTTTCTCCAACATAAATTTGAACGGTTGCTTCACACTCTCCAATGCCATCTTTTAGTGAATATACTGAGTTTTCCTGTAAAAAGGCAATCATATCACTCTTTCTAATAGCACAAGTATCTTTGTAATATTCATCAAACAAATTCGACTTTATTCGTAGTGATTTGAATTGCAATTTTGAAAACCACTTATACTTTATTAAGCCATAGCAACTTCCAAACGCCGGTTTAATCATAGAATATGTAAATTTTGAAGGTATCACAAGTACACTTTCCACTATTGCATACTTACATATATCTTTGCGTTGAGATAAAATTTCAAGCAAAATCTGCCCTCCAAGCGATAGTCCTCCCATCATTAAAACAGAACCGCCCAATTTGCTATTTACAAATTCTATAATATCCAAAGCATTATTCTCTATCGTTGTAACTGCTTATCACATCCTGCATGACCATCTAATATAGCAAAACCACATGATAATCTGTTTGAAGTCTTTCAGCAACCTCTTTGTAATTCCACCATGATAAACCGCCTCCGTGTAAGAGGATAATTACATCGCTGTTTTCTTTTCCATATTCTACATAATTCAACCTCTTTCACCTCGCTGTAAACTTCCGATTTTTCGTTCTCTGCGACTTCCCAATAAATCGGAATTTGAATTTCTATAAATTATGACCTCTTAACAGAGTTATAGGTTATCAATAAAATCCTCCAAAAGCCTTGGAAATAAAGGATTTTTCGCTGTGTGCTCGCCTTATCCCTTTATACGATTTCACTATTGTTTATGCTTCCCTCGTGACCTCATAAGGGAAAAATCAAGGGAAGAAAAAACTCGTAACACAATATAACAAAATGTGGTAATCAGGAAACTGTGACATATGTGCGAATATATTATACTGGAGGATTTTATAATGGACAAGTACATTTACGATAACAGCAACGGCTTATGGTATGAATTACAGGGAGATTATTACATCCCCTGTTTGGTATTACCTGCCGAAAAAGAAGAAAGGCATATCGGAGTATGGGGACAGCGGCATTTGCGGTATATCCGTGAGCATAGAAAAGTGTTCTACATCAAGCTGTTGACAAGCGGCAAACTGCAATCCCACCTTGCCGATGTTGAAGAACAGGCACAGGAACTGTTTGACCATCTTATGAAACAACGGGCAGAGCGTGAGGGCATTACCGAAAAACTGAAAGCAGACAACCAAATGGAATGGGTTGGCAGAATGAGCAATCTGCGGTCTGCGGTTACGGAAACTGTCAATGCCGAGGTGATCTTCGTATGAGAAACGGAAGTATTACCTTTACCTCACAGCAGAGGAGCGGCGGTATATCTTCAATGCTTTGCTTGCTTTCCGCAACAGACTGATAGCACAAGGCAGATATACGGATGCCGTTGACGAGGTTATGATAAAGTTCGCAAAATGAGACTGTAACGCCAAAATACACAAAATCGAGGGGTAAGGTACAAACACCTTACCCCTCTGTTTTTGCGGTCAGAAAATAGCTTGAAATATGGCTTTTCATCCCATTTTCGTTACTTGTCTACTTTCTCTAACATCGCATCATAAATTGCCTGTGTTTCTTTTGGATCGCTCATTCCAATGACAAGAGTTTTCTCGCCGGAAGTCAAGATAATATGCTCTTTAGCACCTGTATAGGAATATAAGGTGTATGATCCAAATTCATCATTTTGGAAAATGCCCATAGATAGTTTGGGAGAACCAAAACCGCTTGTTCGCACTCCTACATCTAAATTCTTACGGTATTCAATGGTCTCAATTTCGGAATAATCGATCTCCAGGTCTGTCCAATAGGTTGCATTGATCGTTAATGCTGTATCTTCGCACTTTACCTCGATGTTACCAGTAAACATTAAAAGAGCAACACCTAATAAAATGATGGGTACTATAACTGCGGTTATTCTAAGCGCAATTTTTTCCGCACCGCTTTTGGGCGCTTCAGCATATACAATTCCTTCCTTTTGATGCTGTTTGTAAATGAAATAAGAGTAAACTATAGGAATAATCGCCAAAGCAGCAATCACACATACTACAACCCATACCATCACTTTTAGAGGAAGAAAAATGGAGAGCAATAAAATAAGTCCTCCAACTACCCAGACCTTACCGCCAAATCTATGCGTTTTATTCCAATTCTCCTCGTTATTCAACGCCCAAGAAATCTTGATACCCAGCGTTCTGTTTTGTTTAACTTTGGGTAAGTAATTGCCTATAAAGATGAACATTACTCCGAGCATAGCCGGCATAAAAAATGCTAAATCAAATTCTTTGCCAAAACTGCACGATACATTATTCCGTTTGCGAAAAGGGATATAATCGGAAGAATCCAAAAAACCATTCCCAATGCTTTTTGATTTTGATCTTTTTGTTTTTTATCCAATGAAGTAAAAAGCAAACAAACAAAATGGAAAATCAAAAGTATGATAGGTGTACCAAAGACAGCAAAGACCTTTCCGCTTAATCCGTCCGCATTGCCGTCAGCTCCCCAATGGGTTGTAATAATGTCAGGCAAATCATTCCACATAATGATCCCGAATAAAGCCGGAAGTAAAATAATAATTGACGATATTATAACCTTAATCTTGTTCTTTTTAAGCATTATCATTATCCCCTTTCAAATCTGCAATCCATAGCATAGTTTCCTCCAAAACAGAGGTGTTGATTTCATAGAAAATGAACTTTCCTTCTCTTGTATCTCTGATTAAGTCAGCATCCTTCAACACCGATAGATGTCTTGAAATCGAAGGTGCTGTTACAGAGAAATGGTTGGTAATCTCTCCCGCAGACATTCGCCCCTTTTTCAGCATATTTAGTATTTCACGGCGAATTGGGTCAGCAAGAGCTTTTAATGTCTGTTGCAGTCCCATTTGACACCCTCCCTTAACATTTAACCAAATTGTTAATTATATTATACGCATAGAGACTATAATTGTCAATAGGTTCGCTAAGATTTTCATACAAATTGAAAGGGGCGGCTTTCTCTTTGCCGCCCGTAATATGTAATCCCGCAAGGCAGGGAACTGCCCTGCGGTGTTGTCTTCGGTGTTAAAGCTATCTTTCTCTGTCGTGGGATCGATGCTTGGGTTTGGTCTGTCTGCCTCTGCCTGCAACCGTCTTAGCTGGTCACGGACACTTTGCTTTTCTGGCGGTGCATACCGTTCTTTTTCGGCGGGTCTGCTTTTTTCTTTGACCTTGCGTTCCCATTCTGCAAGCTCTCGGTTGTAGTTATTAACTATGACTTCTGCCTTGCAGTAGGTTGCCATAAATGCTTGCACGTCGGGATAACCGTCATCTTTCAGAATATCGGGTATTGTTTCAAGCATAGCGGAGATTTTTTCTTCCCTCTGCTGTATCTGCGTTTCCAACGCCTTTCGCTCCTTGCCCTTGAATATACCCTTTGTTTCGGCAAGCTGTGCCTTTAACTTGGGTACTTCATCCTGCAAGCTGCGGATTTCTCTTGCCCTGTCCTGCACCCGTATCATCAGCTTCTGCATTGTGCGGAACTCTGCCATATCCATATTGAGTACCGGTTTGGGCGGTAGTGCCGTCTGCCTTATCAGGTTCTGCAAAAATTCCTTTGCCTTGCCCACAATACTGCGGAACAGATTTGGCAGCCATCCATTCGCTTTAATGGATTGACTTGCTTTTTGGTGGATCTCATCTTTCTTGATTTCCAGTATCTTGGCTTCTTCAATCCCTGATATGAGTGCCATATCCGCCGTTCTGTTCCATTCCTGCCTTGCGGCATTGTCTGCTTCAATTTCTGCGGCTTTGGGATTGTTCTTGCCAATCTTCTTGGTTGGCAGATAGATACTGTCGGGATTGAACACCTTTAGGTGCTGTTCGGGGTCTGAGATATGCCGATTGATAAGGGCGGTATAGATTTCCTTTACTTCCCGAAGAAAAGGGTCGCTTTTGAAGCGGTCATCCTTTACGGTGAAAAGGTGCTGTTCGTATATGCCGCCTTTGGGGATAACGGTACAGCCCTCACGGACTTTGCCGCTTTCATCGGTGATCTCTTTCTTGGTGCGTACCCGCTTGCCCGTTTCATCATAGAATACGCTTCGGGTGGCGATCTTTATATCCGGCTCGGCAAGTAGCCGCCTTTCACTGAATATAAGGTGGATGTGGTAATTGGTCTTTCTCTTGTTGTGGTGGAGTGCCGATACACATTCCACATTGTACCGTCTGCGAAATTCCTCTGTGAAATCTTCAAGTACCTGTTGCGGCTCATAGGTGGTGTAAACTTCGGGCAGGGCAATTATCAATTCCCTTGCTTCGATACACTTCCCCGGCGAGTTGCTTCGCTTAAATTCCTGCTGACATTCTTTTGCAAGGTTTCGCCAAAAGGAATTGTCTGCGGTGCGGTAAGTGGCATAGAGGTTTTCCTGTCTTGCATGGCTTGTAATATACGATATTCTTCCCTTGACATTATACAGCTTTGACATCTGAATAAAGCTGTGGCGTGTCATAAATCATCTCCGTTCTGTGTTGTAAAGGTGCGTTTTCATTTTGCACCGACTTGTCGGTTGCGGCTGTTTTGGCGGCGGGTGCTGACGAGACAGCCAATGAAATTGCGGCAGCAATTTTCTCTGTATCATAGCGGCGGTATATGCCGACAAGCTGTGATACAGGCTCCCTGCAAGGGCGAAATATCACTTGAACAAATCGTAGATTTGTGCGAGGGGTGTATTTCGCTCTCAAACGCCGAGGGCTTTGAGAACGGTTTACTCTACCTTACGGACATCATCCTGACACAGTAGGTTTCTGCCCTGATTGACGGTCATAAAAACGCTCTAAGGTATCCCTGCGGATAATGGTTTTACGTCCGACCTTCAGAACAGGCAGCTTGCCCCAGTCCACCAACTTTCGCATTGTGTTTCTGCCGATGCCGCTGGTTTCTGCCGCTTCTTCGATTGTCATTCCCATTTTGATTGCGTTCATAGTGCTGTTCTCCTTTCTTAAATACTCAAAATGCTAAACTTTGGTATTATTCATTATACTTATTTTGCCATCACTTGTCAACCTGTTTTGCAACCTTTTAAGGATTATTTTTTAATATTTTTCGGAAATAGGGGTTGCAAATTGAGCTTGTTTGTGCTATACTGTACTCAAACAGGAGGTGAATACCTTGGAAGAAGAAACAATGTTTACCCCAAAACAAGTCGGGGAACGCATTAAAGAGCGTAGAATAGAACTCAAACTTTCTATGCCGGAACTTGGCAAGCGTATCGGCGTGAACAAGTCTACCATTCAAAGGTATGAAGCTGACGGCGTTGATCCGAAGCGAACAATGATTATCAACGGTCTTGCCGAAGCACTTCTTACCACTCCCGAATGGCTGACAGGTCTTTCTGATGATAAGGAATATGACAGCTATACACTCTGCCAAAAGGACATTGAGCAGCACATCAAGAAATATCTTGATACGGTGTCCTCTACCGTAAAGGGTGAGCCGCACCAACAGATGCTCACTACATTTCTCGGGAAGATAATTGATTTGTACTCTGTGCTTTGCCACTACTTTTCCGATGCTATGACAGAGGTTGACCGTGTGGCAAACGATGAAGGCTTGAAGCAATCGCTTATGCGATACGCTATCGAGTCGGGAGCGATTACCGAAAAGGTCTATCGCAACGAAATGGAATTACCTATCGAAGATATGAAACGATTTCTTGACGGGATTTTACATATCTACGATGAAGGTCGTACCGCTGTAAAGATGGGCGATCTCTTCGAGATAGTGACGGAAGCTGAAAAAAGGCTATCCGAAAAGAACAATTCCGTGGCACCTTGACAATTAAAAAAGCCGATTGAAACCAATCGGCAGAAGTGACACTATTTACTTTACGCACACCATATGTCACAGTCCCGATTGCCACGGATAGAAAGGAGAAATTTTATCTATGGCAAAAGGTTCTGTAAGAAAGAAAGGCAAAAAGTGGTACTACCGCTTCTATATCGAAGATGAAAGCGGAAACCGTGTGCAGAAGGAGTTTCCCGGCACTGAAAGCAAGGCTGAAACAGAAGCCTTATGCGAAAGGCAATGGAAGACTACGAGGAAAAGAAATTCGTAGCCAAGTCCGAAAATGTTACGGTGGGAACGTTGCTGGATCAATGGGTGGAAGAAGAACTGAAGCCCGGCAATCTGAGCAATGGTACAGTAATGGCATATCAGGGTACGGTAAACCGTATCAAGCAGTACCCGATTGGGGAACGCAAGCTGAAAACTGTAACTGCTGACCATTTACAGGCATATATCGACTTCCTCAGTTTCGGTGGCACAAATCCCGATGGCACACAGGCAAAGGCTCTCAGCAAGGGGTATCTGCGATTGTTCTCGCAGTCCTGCAAGGGGCGTTCCGTTTTGCGGTGTTCCCGAAAAGGCTGATTTCCTTTAACCCGATGCAGTATGTAGTGTGGAGGGGCAAAAAGGAAGAATACGAACTGTTCTCAGACGAGGACGGGAATGTGACTTCCGCCCCCACAATCAGCCATGAGCAGTATCTGAAGCTGGAGGACTTTCTGAAAAAGAAAGACAATCCGGCGTTGCTGCCCATTCAGATTGCCTACTACACGGGGCTTCGAATCGGCGAGGTTTGCGGCTTGACCTGGCAGGATATTAACCTTGAAGGTCAGTACCTTACAGTACGCCGCAGTATGCGCTACAACGGGGCAAGGCACAAGACGGAAATCGGAGCGACCAAGCGAAAGAAAATCCGTACTGTGGACTTCTGCGACACACTGGCAGAAATTCTTAGAACAGCCAAAGCCGAACAGCATAAAAACCGCTTCCGATACGGAGAGTTGTACAGCCTCAACTATTACAGTGAGGTCAAAGAAAAAGACCGTACTTATTACGAGGTTTACAGTCTGCCGAGAACGGAAGAAGTCCCGGAGGGATACAAGGAAATATCCTTTGTCTGCCTCAGACCGGACGGGGCGTTTGAATCGCCGAGTACGGTAGGGATTATGTGCAGGGCGGCAAGGAAAAAGGTCGATGGGTTGGAGGACTTCCATTTCCACCAGCTTCGTCACACATTCACAAGCAATCTGCTCTCAAATGGGGCTGCCCCAAAGGATGTGCAGGAGCTTCTCGGACACGCTGATGTCAGTACCACAATGAATATCTACGCTCACGCTACAAGGGAAGCGAAGCGTACTTCCGCAAGGCTGCTGGATAAGGTAGTCGGCGGCGAATAACAAAAAGTTTCCCTTGTTTTCGCTCATAAGGGCAAAAACAAGGGAAAATACATAAGGTTTGAGAATTACACAGGCGAAAAGCCTTGAAAATACAGAGTTTTCAGAGGGTTGAGTAGATAAACGGGAATTTATCTTAGAAATTACAGCAATGTTATTTTGATAAACTTTCAAGAATTGAAATATCATGCTTATCTTTATCTCTTAATTCATAACCTGAATGGAAACTTTTTGGCCTTTTAAAGATATACAAGGAATTGTTTTGCCTTCAAAAAAAACACTACCAAAAGTAATCTTTTTCAAACTCTACTAACCATCCACCCTCTAATTCAAGCTTTGTTTTGAAGTTCCGTCCTTCAATTTAAAACGAACGGGTTGAATGATCTAAGTAACCAAGTTCATCACTATATAACTCTATTCTAACCGGTTTCCAGTCTTGTATCAA
>ENA-OQLB01000058-OQLB01000058.1-human-gut-metagenome-genome-assembly--contig:-NODE-58-length-61636-cov-15.863776_pt1 | contig 61636 bp, 70 predicted proteins | sample MGYA00242656_ERZ504813 | MGnify/ENA primary metagenome ERZ504813 (study PRJEB26092, sample SAMD00036388) | human gut metagenome | host: Homo sapiens | study: EMG produced TPA metagenomics assembly of... | reverse complement strand
CAGGCTGTTCGCCCGGCTCGTCGACGACAAGAGCGCGTCCGCCACGGCCAGGGCCGAGTACGAGATATTCAAGGGCATGCCGCCGGCCGCGCGCGTCGACCGCACGTGGGACAACGGCACGGAGGCGTCCCTGCACGTGCTGGTGGACGAGGCGCTGGGCATGCTCACGTACTTCGCCGATCCGTACAGCTCCTGGCAGCGCGGCAGCAACGAGAACAGGAACGGCAGGATCCGCCGCTATCTGCCCAAGGGAACCAGTTTCGAGGATCTCACGCAGGACGAGCTCGACGCGATCGTCGGGGAGATCAACGACACCCCCATGAAACTCCTCGGATACAAAACGCCCAACGAGGTATGGGACGAGGAGATGGCCAAGCTACAATCAAAACAAGCCGACCCGAAACCAGCCGTTGCACTTACAAGTTGAATCCGGGACGCTGGGGTTTCCCATGTGCCCCCGGCTAGACTGGATGAATATGCGATCCTTCTTCGAAGCCATATCCGTGTCCTGCGTCATCCCCGCGCAATCGCCGGCGGACGACGAACGCACGGTGTTCGAGAACCTGTCCTTTGCTGTGGAGCGCGGCGAGATCGTCGATCTGGTGGGACCGTCCGGCTCCGGCAAGTCGAGTCTGTTGACCGCGTGCGCCCGGCTCAACCCGCATGCGCACGGCGCGTTCGCCCTTGAAGGCAAGGGCAGCGGCGAGTTCACGCCGCAGCAGTGGCGGCGGGATGTCGCCTACCTGCCGCAGAAGCCGATTCTGACGGGCAAGAACGTGGCCGAGGCGATCCGCCTGCCCTGGACGCTCGCGATTCGCGGCAAGGGCGGCAAGGGCGAGCATCTGCTGCCCGACGACGCATCCGCACGACGTTGGACGCGATGGGCTGCGAGGACATCGATCTGGAGCGCGCCCCGCACGACCTGTCCGGCGGCCAGGCGGCCCGCGTGGCCCTGGCCCGCACACTGCTCACCGATCCGAAGGTGCTGCTGGCCGACGAGGTAGATGCCGGTCTCGACGACGACAACGCGGCCAAGGTGGCTACAATCATGGCGGACGCGGCCGCACACGGCATGGCGATCATCCGCATCCGCCACCGTCCGCCGGACGGACGGGCCACCCGCACGCTGACACTGGACAAGGGGCGGCTGACCGAACACGAGATGACGGATCCGGCGGCGCAGGACGCGAACGCGGTGTCTGCCGGCGCCGATGAAAATGAGGAGACGCAGGCATGAGCGGCGATCTGGGCAATTCCTACAACATCGATATCTGGGGTCTGCTCATCGCGCTGGGCATGGTGGCCGTGGCGGCCATCATCAGCGAACTGATGCACATGGGCATCGGCAAGACCCTGACGTGGTCATCGTGCCGCGCATTGGTGCAGCTGTGCGCCATGGGCTTCATCATCGGCTACGTGATCCGGTCGAACAGCGTATGGATGGTGTTCGCCCTGATGGCGGTCATGCTGGTGGCGGCCGTGCAGATCGTGATGTCCCGCGCACGCGGCATCCCCAAGGGCCTTGCCGGGCCGATCTTCCTGAGCCTGGTCATCACCATGCTGCTGATGCTGGCGCTGGTCACCGAGCTCATCGTGCGCCCGCACCCGTGGTACGCGCCCCAGCTGGTGGTGCCCCTGACCGGCATGCTGCTGGGCAACACCGTAACCGCCTTGGCGGTGGGATTGAGCCGTTTCTACGAGAGCATGGAGGAGCGGCGTGACGAGGTGGATATGATGCTGGCGCTGGGAGCGACCCCGTGGGAGTCGGCCCGCCCGTCCATCGTCTCGTCGATTCGCTTGGGCCTGCTGCCCACCACCGCCTCGCTGGCGTCCAGCGGCATCGTGACGATCCCGGGCATGATGCCGGTCAGGTGATCGCCGGCGGCGACCCGCTCAACGCCGCCAAGTACCAGTTCGTGGTCCTCGACGCCATCGCCGCGCTGACCCTGCTGGCCGACGGCCTGATCATGGTCATGATCTACCGCACCTGCTTCACCGCCGACGACCAATACCGCCCGCCCGAAGCGCGCTAATCAGCTAAGCTCCCTCTGATAAGCTCCCTCTGACGAGGGAGCTGTCGAGCGCAACGAGACTGAGGGAGAGACCACCCTACGCGATGGTGACCAGCGTGCCGTCCGGCACCTGGTCATAGAACCATTGCGCGTCGGCCACGGCCAGGCGCACGCAGCCGTGCGAGGCGGGCTGGCCGAGTTTGGCACCCTCCTCCGGCAGATAGTCGCCGAAGGCCTCGCCGGTCGGCACCGAGTGGAACAGGTACGAACCGTAGAACTGCACCCAATAGTCGGCGCCCATGCCTTCTTCGGCATTGTAGAAGTGTTCACCGCGCGTATCGATGGTGTACGAGCCGTGCGGGGTGGCGTCGTCGACGCCGGTACTGGCGATCATCGTATAAATGGTCTGGCCACCGGACTTGACGTACACCCGTTGTTTGGCGAGACTGACTCCACGCTCAGGTCGGAGTACTGGGATAGTCGGGCTGTTTGCCGGTCGGTCCCTTCCAGTCCACGCTTTGCGCGGCTTTGTCATCGCCGTTCTGCGTGTTCTGCGTCTTCCGCGACCCGCCCTGTTTGCCGCTATCGGGAACCTGCTTGCGGGTAACGGCCGTGGGCTCGTTCGCCGCTGCGGTTGCGGCGGCGGTTGCGGTGTCGGCTCGCGGCCAGCTGCGCTGCGCCGCCGCGGTCTCGACTCCGGCGCCGATCAGGCAGAACAGGATACAGCAGGCGACTACTCCGCGCCGAATCACGTAGACCCGATCGCGACTCCAATTCACGTTCAACGTCGGCAGCCTCACCATATGCCTCTTCTCACCACAAAGACCATTCGGGTCGATTGTAAACAGGCATTGCGACGCCCTACGCCTCGGTTTCAGCCGTGATCTCGACTGCAGGAACGGCATCGTCCGGGGAATCTTCGCCCGACGCCGGCACCGTCCAGCGCCGCCGCAGCAGCATCCACAGGCCGATGAAGCACAGGAGCCCACCGGTACGGTGGTAGACACTCATCTCCTGAGTGAGTCGCTGCACGCGGTCGGCAATCTGGCGCGTACGGGTATGCGATTTGACGATGGAGAAACGTGAGACGCACAGCATCGCGTAGTACACGGCGCTCACGATGAACAGCACGGACATCGTCCACAATCCCATCGCCAGTTTGACGATGGCCATAATGCCGCCGAGCGTTGTGGAGAAGGCGACGGCCAGTGCGACTTTGTCGTTGTTTTCCATGGCGCCCAGGATGTTCAGCGTGGTGGATTTGCCGGCGCCGGATGCGCCGAGGAGACTGCCTGGCCATTCCTGCAACCGGTCCTGTTCCCCGGCGAGCCGGATATCGACTCCATCGCCGATCCGGCCGAACGCAAACGCCGCATCCTTCTGAAGCAGTTCTACGTTTCCGGCATCATCGGCACATTCCGTGCAGCGCTAAGCGGCTCGATCATGACCACCCCCACCGAGATCGGGCACTTTGTCTCCGAAGAACTGCTCCCCCGCATCGCGCCGCATATGCAAATGCCATCGCAATCGGAAACAGCGCAGCAGCCAGCGGCATCACCGCAAGCCCAGTAGCGAGGTCAACCCACAGCTGGCGGCGCGGGAAACAGGTCGCGCCGCCCAGTACGCGAATCCGGCGAGCTTCTACCGAGTCGCGAGGAAGAAGAAACGTGGGAAGGGGAAGATGATGCTGCCGTCCGACTGTGTGGGGTATTCCTCGCGGACTTGGGCGAACACTTCGGCCTCGAACTTCTTGCGCCCGGCGTCGTCAAGCGCTTGCAGATACGGCCTCATGCCGGTGCCACGATACCAGTCCATAACCGCCTCATGCGAGGGCAGCGTGTGCATGTACGTGACCTTCCACATGCGGAAGGCGCTGGCATGCGCATGCAGCAGCTCCCAGTATTCGGGCGGCGTGAGGTTGTAGAACTCGCGTTGCTGCGGCAGCTTGTCCGCGAACGCGGGCGAGTGCACGATACCACCGATGATGCGGTGAATCGGCTCCTCATAGTTCATCGGCGTCTGCACAGCCAGCACTCCCCCGACCCTGAGCCGGGCGAGCAGTCCGGGAATCAGATGCGGATGGTCCGGCACCCATTGGACGCAGGCATTGGAGAAGACCACGTCGAAGTCGGCCGGCAGCTCGTCCAGCCGCGCGGACACGTCGCACAGCTGGAAATCGATGTCGGGATAGGTTTTGCGCGCTGTCTCGATCATGACCGGCGAGCTGTCGACGCCGAGAATCTTGGCATGGGGATAGCGCTCGCGCAGCACGGCCGTGCTGTTGCCCGGCCCGCAGCCAATATCCAGCACGCGCGTGACGCTGCCGTCGTCCGGCGGCAGCTGCATCGCCAGATCACGCGCCGGCTGCGTGCGCTCCCGTTTGAATCGCAGATACTGTTCCGAATCCCAGGTAACCATGCTCCCCACGCTAATCAGCCATTCACATATCGGCCGATATTATCTCACAATTCAGCCGAGCAGGGCGTCGCGGCGGGCGATGAGCCCGTCAATCGCGGCCTCGCCTTCGATGACGGTGAAGGTCAGGGACTTGCGTTCGCTGGCCTGCGGGGCGATGGCGTGCAGGTCGCCGCGCTGCTCGTGCCAGCCTCGGCCGTGGACGCTGGAGTTCGAGGGTTCGAGGCCGACCACGTAGTCGCCCGCACCCGTCGACTTCCATTCCATGAAGTATGGGAAGAGGCTGGCGTCGAAGTCGATGACGACTCCGAGTCCGAGCTTGCGGTTGACCACGGCGGCGAAGCTGCGGCCGTTCTCGTCGGCGGCGAGCTCGTGCAGGTACACGCTTTCGGGACTGATCGTCGCGGAAGGATTCGTTGGTCACCTCATCCTCGACCGTGATCGACAGCCGGCCGTACACGCTGGTGATTGTGCGACGCAGTACGAGGTTCTCGCCGCGGTATTCGAACTGGCAGACGTCGAGGGCGCGGTCGGCCATGGACACGAAACGCAACGGACCGTTCTTCACCTCGATGGCCTTGAGGCCGTGGGCTCGGCCTTCCTAGTATTCGATCGGGCGCACGTAGGCGGCCTGCTGAAGGCTGCCCATATGGGCCAGCATGTCGGCTCGCGTGCTGTGTTCTGTGGACGTCATCGTCGTCACCGATCCTTGATATTTATGCCTCACGCCTGCGCAGCGGCGGCATCCGCGGCGTCGTTCTTCAGCGCGCGCAGCAGGGCCTTGTTGCGGGATTCGATGATGCGCTTGCCGTCCTCGCCCTGCCAGGAGAAGAAGCCCTGGCCGGTTTTGGCGCCGAGATTGCCTTCCCTGACCTTCTCGGCGAGCAGCGGGCTCGGGCCGGTGCCGTTGTCCATATCGTCGAACAGGTAAGTGCTGATGTTATAGAACACATCGAGGCCGCCGAGGTCGATGCTGGCGAGGGGGCCGACCAGATTCCAGCGACGGCCGAGACTGTACTTCATCACGTCGTCCACGGTGGCCGCGTCCGCGATGCCCTGCTGGACGATGTAGAACGCCTCGCGCAGCACGGCCAGTTGCAGGCGGTTGCCCACAAAGCCCAGCGATTCCTTCTTGATCTTCGCCGGCTTCTTGCCGATCTTGGCCATGAGGTCGAAGGTGATGTCCACTACCTTCGGGTCGGTCTTCTCACCCGGCACCACTTCGACCAGCGGCATCAACTGCGCGGGGTTCCAGAAGTGCGCCACCACGAAGCGCTCGGGGTGCCCCATCACCGACTGCAGCGCGGTGGGGCTCAGGCCGGAGGTGTTCGTGGACAGAATCGCGTCCTTGGGGGCGGCGTGCTCCACTTCGGTCCAGACGGACTTCTTGATGTCAAGGTTCTCGGCCACGGATTCGATGACGAAGTCACGTCCGCCACGCCGCTTGCATAGTCGGCGTAACCGGTGATGCGGGCCAGCACCGCGTCCACGGTGTCGCCGTCCTTGAGCAGTCCGGCTTCGGCGAAGTCCTCGGCATCCGAACGAATCGCCTTCATCGCCTTCTCCAGCGAGGCCTCGCCGCGGCCGGCCAGATGCACCGGATATCCGGCCAACGCGAACTGCAACGTGATCGCGTGGCCCATGGTTCCCGTGCCGACGTTCGCAATCGTCTTGATATCGTCCACTGTCTCAATCACGGAGACCCCTTCTTTCCGGCGGTTCGTCTGGCGTTGGTGTACGCATGAACAGCACCGTGCCGTTATGCGTTTGTTCGCATTCTATGCCGATTTCGCTACGTGAACATTTGCTGAACATTTCGCGGATTCGACTAGTACAAATCCCCATATCAGCACAAAAACGTGGTGCCGCAACACCGAAGTGTTACAGCACCACGCTGAAATGTTCATGTCGTTACGCTGCCGTCGCGCACCCACAGCGGAATCGATAGGAAACCTCACCGGAGTAGGTGAACACGGGGGCGACCAGCATGGACGGACCGAACATATACTGACGGTCCAGCGTGCGGCATGCCGGGTCATCGGGGAATTCCACGAACATGGAACGCATGACCGGAGTACCGTTCGCATGAGGCTGCAGGCCAAGCTGGTAGACATACGGCATGAGTTCAAGCTTGAGCTTGGTGAACTCGCGCACCACATCCACGGCGGTCTGGCCGGGCACCAATGCGACGCCGTTCTTCTCGTCTTCCTCGTCGAACAGCCACGGCACACGGTACACGGTGGAACCGTGCAGTCGCGAGTGGGAGCCGAGCATGCCGAACGCCACCCAACGCTTGTAGACGGCCGGGTCCGGGAACGCGCCCTCGAAACCGCCGATGTCGTGACTCCAGAAGCCGAAGCCGGAGGAGGTCAGCGACAGGCCGGCACGCAGGGACTGGGCCATGCCATTGAAGGTGGATTCGCAGTCACCGCCCCAGTGCACGGGCTGCTGCTGGCCGCCGACCGTCGCGGAGCGCGCATACAGGCAGGCGTTGCCCTTGCCGTAGGTTTCTTCGATGGCTTCGAACACGGCCTGGTTGTACAGCTGGGTGTACCAGTTGTGCATGGAGAGCTTCGGAGAGCCGTCATACCAGACGACGTCGCGCGGGATGCGCTCGCCGAAATCGGTCTTGATGGCGTCCACGCCTGATTCAGCAGGGCCTTGACCTTGTCCTTGAACCATTCACGGGCGGCCGGGTTGGTGAAGTCCACCAAGCCCATGCCGGCCTGCCAGAAGTCGGTCTGCCAGACTTCGCCATTGGGCTTGCGCACCAGATAGCCCTTGTCTTCGTGCAGGCGCTTCAGCGTGGATTCGATGTCGCCGAAGAAACGCTTGTCCCACTCGAAATCGCACCAATGGAACTCGCGCATCCAGTAGCAGTCGTAGTGGAAGGCGGCCAGCGGAATATCACGCTCGGCCATACCGTCGATGAAGGAGTTGATGGTGGCCTCGGTGTTCTCGGAACCGATCTCAAAGGAGACATGGCCGCGGTTGTTGACCAGTACGCCATACCCATTGGAGGTCATGTAGAACGGGATGTCCTTGTAGCCCTGCTCGGAAGCAGTGCCGCCATCCTCATTCCAGATGTCGACGCTCTGACCATTCTTCACGTAAGCGCCGAAGCGTTCGCCCAAGCCGTATACGTCTTCGCCAACCGACAGATGCAGCTGGATGGCAATGAACACGTCGGATTCATCACGGGCGGAACCGTCCATGGTCACACCGAATTCGCCGACCGGCTGGGCGGTGACGTTCGATTCGGCACCGAGCTTGAATCGGCCCAGCGACTTGCCTGCGGACTCAGTGAGCACCTTGCCGTCCTCGCCGATGAAGGTCAGGTTCCAGGGGGCGCCCTTGACGACCTTCACGGTAAGTCCGCCAGTGGTCAGCGTGACATCCGCGCCATTGACGCCGACTTCGCCGTCGCCATTGCCGTTCGCCTGAACGGTCACGTAATCACGGTTGCCGGGTTCGTCGGCATTGAGCGGGAATCCGGGGTATTCGGTGGCGCTTGCCAGTGTTCGGCACACACACGAATCACGCCTTCCGCAGGTGTGGTGATGTCCACATTGAATGTGGGCAGGTTCAGGGTATCGTATCGGCCGCGCACCACGGAGGTCGGGGCGAGGACGTTGAGGCTTTCGGTGGTGGCATCCGCCGCCAGTTCGTAGGCTTCACGAGCGTAGAGGCGTCGACGCCGTCACGAATCATCCAGTAGCCGTTGGTGAACTTCATTGTTGCTGCTCCTTGGTGGAGAGGTGGTTTCGACCGCCAGGGAACAAGGCAGCCGAAACCAAAATCAATATGTGCTGCTTGTTGATTGAATTGCCTGTTGTGCGAATGACCTTACTTCACCGCGCCGGTGGTGATGCCGTACCAGTCGCCGGAGCCCATCATGCCTTGCTCATCGTACTTGCCGGTGTCGGCCAAGGAACCGGTGATAATCTTGTCCCAGCCATATTCGGACACGTAATCGTTGAGGTTGGTGAGCAGGCCTTGGCTGGCGAGCAGGCCGGACGTGGCGTTGCCCTTGTTGTATTCCGTAACGTCCGGAGCGTCGTCGGAGTTGAGGACCTGGGAGGCGTTCTGGCGAATCTGTTCGAAGGCCTTCTTCTCGAATTCGACCTTGACGCCGGTCTCACACATTTTCATGCTTTATGCAAAAAATGTGAGGCATACGCACATTTCCCATCAAACGCACAGGTGCAAGAATGGCAGCAATTCGCCATTTTTGAAATCACCATGTGCGTTTGACGGCGCGTAAGCCTCACATTGTTCTCAGCAGGACCGAATTTCTGCGAGCCCCCCCTATAGCGCTCCCCTACGCAATATGTCCGCAAACGACCACACCACATGGGCGATACGCGCCAATTCGGCGTAACGGCCGATGGACAGCCACTGCACACGGTACCGTTCGAACCACAACTCCAAATCGGCGGCAAGACGGGCGCGGCGCGAGGCATCCAGCGCACGGCCGGTCACATCCTTGGTGTCACAGGCGTCCTCGCCGCCAGCCAATACCAGCAGTTCCTCACCCAGTCTATTGAACAACCGCTGCCCATCCAGCATCACCCACAGCAGCTCCGGGTTCAATCCTCCTCGTGCCGAGCCATCGAGCACCGCGACAACCGCACTGCCGCAATCAATCAACGCCCGGTCGCAATCCCGGCGTCGTTCGAGACGGGCATGGTTCCGCAGGAGCAATCGGCGGCGCGCGTCGGCGCATCCCAGCGCACGGTCAAACATGAGCTCTCCCCCGCACGACCGTTCCACATACGATGCCACATCCGTATTCAGCATGCCGGTGCCGGAACCGTATTCCAGTTCCAGCACTTGCACGGCGAGGTCCCAGGGGAACGACACTCCATCGGAGTCGATGCGAGCGAGTGAATCCATAAGCCAACCGGATTCGTCGCCATACGCCAGATTAGAAATCCGATGGTTCATTTCGCATGCGTCAATTGCAACCGGGTTCCACGCGTTTTGCGCACCGTAGCACAGTCCCGGCACGCTCAACCGCGGATCATTGACATGCCCATAGTCACCCCAATCGGTGACCACCATGCCTTCCGCACCATATTTGAGCCCAGCCACCGCCATGCGGTACGTGTTCAGCCAGGCACCGTCATAGTCGGGGAAGAACCGGCTCCACGCACGCACGGCAGGGCACACGAATTGGCGGCGGCCTTGTGATGCGATGGTCTGGATCTTGCTTTCGTCGATATCCGGCTCATACATCCAGTTGAGCATCGTGATGTCGCCGGGCAGCAAGTCCATGGTGTGCGGATTCTCGAGCGCGATATCCGCCCACAGCATCGGTTGTAGACCACGATGGGCAAGCGTGCTGCATAGGTCTTTGACGAAATCGGCATACAGCTCATCGCGACTGGCGCCCGGCGAGTCCTGTACGGACCGGCCACGGCCCAAGTCGAAAGTCTCATCGCCACCAATATTGAAGGACCGCGAGCGGAACAGCGGCGCGTATTCCTCGATTAGGCGCGAGGCGAAATCGTGCGACTTGGGGTTGGCTGCGTTCAGTGTGTGGTGTTCCATTCGTTCGATGAAACTGAACGGACGGTCGGCGTCTTCGGGGAACTCTCCCAGTCCACGATGTTCACGGGTGCGCAGGTTCATATACATGTGCCCGAAAGTGGCCAAGGACGGCACCAGTTCGATGCCGTGGTGTGCGCAGTATTCGTCCAGGAACATGATGTCGTCGGCCGTGAGCGGGTCAGTGCCGCGCCACGCTTCGCTGAGCTCGCCGAAAGCGAAGGCATGTTCCACGTACAGCTGGAATTGGTTGTACTTATACAACGCCAGCTGGTCGATGAACCAGGTGAGGAACGCCATCGTCGGCACACGCCCGCGCGTCACGTCAAGACTGTAGGCGCGCACCGCGAACGCAGGCTTGTCTTGGATATGCAGGCAGGGCAAGGTCCGCGAGGTTTGCCTAATCATCTGCCGCAGTGTCTGCATGCCGTACCGCAATCCGCTTTCGCTGCCACCACGCACGGCGATGGTATCTGAGGCGAACACATCCAGCGTGTATTCGTCATGCGCCAATCGCGCATCCACACACAGCAATATGACGGTGCCGTTCATCGCTGCCGGCGCACCCGCGCCCGCACCCGCACCCACGCCCGCATCTCGCGCTTTTTCGGCGGCATTGGCACCGGCGTCGGCTTCATCTGTGGCTGTGAGTACTCGGCGCGTACGGACGGCGACGCCGCAGTAACGCTCGAGTTCGCTGGACAGCTGCTCGATTGGCAGCGTTTCCCAGGTCTCATCGGCATCTTCGGTGACGGCATATTCGGGAATTCGTTTCTCGATCGTCACCAAGGACCCGATCATAGCCGTGCCATGCGTGTATTCCAATGTCACCGGAGCGGGAATCAGGGTGAGACACGGCGTTGCGGCATCAGCCTTATATTCGAATGTGGGCACAGCTGTTCCTTTCATACTGTTTTTATTATCGTTCATCCGCTGACGGCAGGCGACACGCGGTCACGCCGCCATCAGCGGACGAATCGTTTGGTGAGGTACGGCGGCATACGCTATTTCACGGCACCGGTCGTCACACCCTTCATGATGTTGCGCTGGATGAGCATGAAGAACACCACCACCGGCAACGAGAAGGTCACCGAAGCGGCCATCTGCCCGCCGAAATCGGTGCCCATGGTGGGTGTCGAGAAGGACGACAGCCATACCGGCAGCGTGTACTTCGACTGGTCCTTCATGAACGTATAGGCGATCATGTAGTCGTTCCAGGCGTTGATGAACGCGAACACCGAGGTCGAGACGATGCCGGGCGCGGCCAGCGGGAAGGTGATCTTCCACAGGATCTGCCAGTCGTTCGCGCCTTCCACGGCCGCGGATTCGAAGATGTCCTCGGGATGTTCAGGAAGAACCCGCGCATGTTCCAGATCGCGAACGGCAGCACCATGCGATGTACGCCAGGATCAGGCCGCTGTATTTGTTGAGCAGGCCGAGCTGGTTGTAGATGATGATCTGCGGGATGATGCCGCCAGAGGTCATCTGGATGGCCAGCACGAACACCATGATCGGCTTGCGCCCGCGGAAGCGGTACAGGGTCAGGGCCGTGCACGCGAAGAACGCGACAATAATCGACAGGACGATCGAGAGGTGCATGGGCCAGAACACGGGGGTCGTGGTCATGATCTCATCGCGCGGCTTTACGGCGGTGATAATCATCCAGTAGACCGGGAAGAACCATACGACGCAGAACAGCAGGGCGAGGATAGTGGTGCCGGCGCGGCGCGCGATCTTGCCGGGGTTGGTTCGGCGGCGGGGCGGTGCAGACTGCGCTGCGCCATGCGATACGGCCCGTGGATTCTCAACACATTTCATAAGGACGACCCGCTATTTCAGGGATTCGCCAATATCAGCGTGCCAGTCGCCATTTCCGGCGTCGGCTATGGCAGCGCCACCCCTTCCCCACCGTCGACATCGACAACCGACTCGCTTCACGCAAGCTCACCGAGCATATGTTGGGGCGCGGGTATCGACGAATCGCCTATATCATCGGACCGTCGTACTTGCCGACGTTGACGCCGACGCCAGCGTGCCCGCAGCTGACCACCGAGGTCGTAGCCAGATAGGCGCGCAGAGAACGGTTCTCAATAATGTCTGTGCACACTTCTCTACGCCCGAAGCACACATGGAATATGCTAATCACTGCCATGTCGCCATTTGCGATGATGTGAGATTGTTATGTTCTTGTTCATTTGAGCGCACAGATACTACTGAGAACCGTTCTCTGCGCAAATAGACAATGTGGATAACTCCATAAGCTGGAACCACATTGCCCTGCCTGGCTTGCATTCAAGTCCAAATCAGCTTTACGGTCGCATCATGAGCTCTTTTATGCATGAGGATATTGTCGGCCGACGCCGAGCAGAACGTGAACGCTGCAATGATGCTGCGCGCCGTTCGAAAGGTCCATTGCTGGTGGGATACATCAATGCGGCCAACTACTACGGCGCGCCCATCCCCCGACATTGCACGCTATCTGTTGATGCCGTGCACGCCTGTGTTTCCAGTGCCAACAAACGCAGACGAATCAAAGGCGTGGTCTTCCATGTGTTTAAGGGAAAACTGGATATCCGCAAAAAGGATTATGAACAGTTCTGGATTGCCTCGCCGGTCATGATGTGGCTCAGATGGCCCAATACTCTACATTGGAGGAACTTGCGGCCATTGGAGCCTCTTTGATGAGCCGCGATAAACGGCGCAGAATGGCCACTCGCAAGGATTTCGATACTTACTTGGAAATCAGTCCGCGGTTCATAGGTCGTAACAAATGCCACGAGGCACTGCCCTACATGACAGAGAACACGGATTCTCCGCCGGAAAACACGCTGTTTGGGATGCTGAAGGATTCAGGCTTGGGATGCCCCACCGCCAACTATCGCGTGAATATCGGCAACTCATACGTCATATTGGATATGGCATATCCGGACTGCCGCGTCGCGTTCGAATATCAGGGAGCCTATCACGCCGATCCGGCACAAATGCGAATCGACGCGGCAAAGCGAAACGCATTGCAACTGCTCGGCTGGATCGTCATTCTCGTCACTGCGGATGACCTGAGAACAGCCGACACGCGGCATCGTTTTATCGAGATGGCCCATGTCGTGGTGTCCCGGCAACGCAATCTCGCCGATTGGAACCGCTCATGGGCCATTACCTCTTAGCATCGCACCGACAATGCGCTATGCCGTTATTTACTGCGAGGCACCCGCCAGATATCGGCTCAACGTAGATCTCCCATTCATACCAAGGCAGCGCGGCACGGCGTCCTCGTCCATGTGAATGGCCTGCAGGTTAATGAGCCTATCCACGCCGACAGTGCGCTCCATTGCCTCGACCACCAGGTCGCGGGTGCTGTGGTCAAGCGATTCGCCCACCAGCAGCGAACCGGACTTAAACGCCAACGCCGCCTACAAAAGTGTGAGGCTGCGCAGGCTCACACTGCCAACAGCCGTTCAGCCAACCCTCGGAAGGTCTGGCCAATGCCATCCGTACGCAAAGCGCCGTCGGCGTCCAGCACCGCCGGCCGGCCGGCCTCGCCGGTCTCGCGCACTTCGGGTTCCAGCGGCAGCTGGGCCATCAGCGGCACGTCATAGCCCAGCGCCTGAGTGAGCTGTTCAGACACGCGCTGACCGCCGCCGGCACCGAAAATCTCCAGCTTCTCGCCCTTGTGCTCGTAGTAGCTCATGTTCTCCACCACGCCACGCACCTTCATCGGCACCTGCAGGGCCACGAGTCCGGAGCGCACGGCGATGTCAGAAGCGGAGGGCTGCGGGGTGGTGACCACCACGAGTTCGGCGTTGGGCAGCGCCTGGGCCACGGAAATCGCCATGTCGCCGGTGCCGGGAGCCAAGTCGAGCAAGAGGACGTCCGGCTCGCCCCACCATACGTCAGACAGGAACTGTTCCAAGGAGCGCTGCAGTCGCGGCCCACGCCACAGAATCGCCCGGTCAGCACCGGCGAACATGCCGATGGAGATCAGTTTCACGCCCCACGCGGTGACCGGCATGAGCATGCCATTCAGATTGGTGGGCTGTGTATGCACGCCGAACAGGCGCGGCAGTGAGAAGCCATAAATGTCCGCGTCGATGGCGGCCGTGTCGAAGCCGAGGGCCGCAAACGTGGCGGCCAGGTTCGCGGTAACCGAGGACTTGCCGACGCCGCCCTTACCGGAGGCGATGGCGAAGATGCGGGTCTTGACACCCGGTTTGCTGAAGGGGTTCTGCTTGCGTTCGGCCTTGAGGTCGGCGACCAGATCGGCCAGCTTGTCACGGCTCATCGAACCGACTTCGATATGAGGCAGCAGCTGTGCGCCCGGATAGGAGCTGACCGCGCCATTGATCTGGCTGGTGATGGTCTCGCTCAGTGGGCATCCGGGAACCGTCAGCTCAACGTGCACGGTGACGTCGTAAGTGCCGGCGTCCGACGATGCGGGCGCGGCTTCGATGGCGGCAATCATGCCGAGGTCGGTGACCGAACGACCGAGCTCGGGGTCGATGACCTTGCTCAGGCGTTCGTAGATGTCGGCTTCGATCTGACGTGCGTCGCTCATAAATCCGTATCCTCCTTTAGGGCCTGTTCTACCCTAGCGTGTGATGCGGCGGCATGCCAGAGGGAGTGGAGTAAGTCACACTGGGGCGGGATTCGCTTTTTCTCTCCCCCAGTCAGCCTAAAGGCTGACAGCCCCCTCATCAGAGGGGGTTAATGAAGCGTCTGAGGGGGCTATTTTAGATGGTGCCGGTGGCTAGGAGCTGGGCGAATTGGGTTTCGCTCAGCATGGGGATGCCGAGTTCCTCGGCCTTGGCGGCCTTGGAGCGGCGTTTGCGCCAATCACCACGTAATCGGTCTTCTTGCTCACCGAACCGGCCGCCTTGCCGCCGCGCTCGATAATCGCCTCTTTGGCGGAATCACGCGAATAGCCTCCAATGAACCGGTGACCACCACGGTTTTGCCGGCCAGCGTCTGCGGCAACGAACTGGTCTCGGCCTCGTCGACGCCCACGCCGGCGGCCTGCCAAGCACGCAAAGTCGCGCCGCGCCAGTCGCCGGGTTCGCGGGTGGCGGCGAACCAGTTCACCACCGATTCGGCGATTTCCGGGCCCACCCCGTCGATGGCCGTCAGATCTTCAATCGTGGCGTTTTCGATGGCTGCCAGCGAGCCCATCGCCGAGGCAATCAGGCGTGCGGTAGGCGGACCGAGCCGGCGAATCGACAACGCGACCAGCACACGCCACAGGTCGGCGTGACGGGCCTTGTCCATTTCGTCGAACATCTTGCGCGTGTTTTCGCCGGGCCGAATGATCACCGGTACATCCGTGACGCCAGTGCGCGTGGTCTTGTGATCCACGCGCACGATAACCGCGTCGGCCGGCACGTCATACTCAGGATAGGAGGCTGCGGCAAAGCCCGGCATAGTACCAAGTGGCGCCTCAGCCCGGTAGGTGCGCCGGTCGTCTCGCTGGCGGTACCTCCCTGTGTTTCGGCAGATTCGATTGCGGCCTCCCCTTGTGCGCGTTCGGCCAGCTGCTTGGCCGTGAGCTTTTTGGCCGGCGTGGGCGCGGTCCAGAAAGCAGGCACCTGATGCCACAGGCCAGAGCCGCCGACACGCTTACGCACCTTTTTCTTCTTACCGTTCGCACCGACCGTCTCATGCACCTCGACGATTGCGGCCTCACGCCACACGCGCACGTCGCGCAGATCGGCGGCGGTCAGGTTGAACAACCCGGATTCGTTAGACAACACCGGCTTCTGCGCGGCCGGCAATTCCAGCCCTTCCACCGGCTCGTACGGGTCAGGCTCTTCGCCGGGGGCGACCAGAACCTCGGTGATGTTCGGCGCGTAGGTCGCCACCGAATCAGGCCGGTTCTCCTCCGGGTTGGTCAGAGCGATGGCCGATTGTTCGCCCAAGTGCTCGATGTCGAACGCCTTGCGTGAGGCCAGCGAAATCACGCGCTCGGTCAACTGGGCCGGGCAGCTCTCCACATTCGGGCAGCGAATGTCCTTGTCCCCCTCCTTGGCGGGTGACAGTTTCGCGCCGCATGAAGGGCAGAACTCGGGCATGACGAATTCGCGCAGCTGGTCCTCACGCCCTTTGCGCCGTTCAAGCACCGGGCCGACCAGTTCGGGAATCACATCGCCGGCCTTGCGCACCACCACGGTGTCGCCGATCAGAATGCCCTTGCGTTTGACTTCAAATCCATTGTGCAGCGTGGTACGAGCCACGGTGGAGCCGGCCACGTAGACAGGTTTGAGCACGGCGACCGGCGTCACACGGCCGGTACGCCCCACCTGCACGGTGATGTTGAGCAGTTCGGTGTTGACCTCTTCGGGCGGGTATTTGTAGGCGATGGCCCAGCGCGGCGCGCGCGAAGTGGCGCCGAGGGTACGCTGCAGGCCCAGGTCATCGACCTTGACGACGATGCCGTCAAGTGCATGCTCGATGTCGCCACGATGCTCGCCGTAGTACTCGATCATGTCCAGGATCTCCTGGAATGAGGTCACCGCACGATTGTGCGGGGAGACCGGCACGCCCCACTTGGTGTATAGATCGTAGGCCTGCGACTGGTCGGCGACCACGTCATGGGTGCCGCGCGGATGGTCCGGCCCCCAAGTGAGCTGCCCCAGACCATGCGCATAGAAGCTCAGGCGACGGGTGGCGGTGATGCGAGGGTCTTTTTGACGCAGCGAGCCGGCGGCGGCGTTGCGTGGGTTGGCGAAGGGCGCTCGTCCGGCGTCCTCCTGCTCGTTGTTCAGGGTGTGGAAATCATCCCAACGCATGAACACTTCGCCTCGGATTTCCACGAAGTCCGGAACGTCTTCCTTGGGGCCGCCGAGGTTTGCGGGAATGGAGCCGATGGTTCGCACATTCAGGGTGATGTCTTCGCCGGTAACGCCATCGCCGCGCGTCAGGCCCTGTTCAAGCACGCCGTTGCGATAGATGAGGTTCAGGGCGAGGCCGTCGATTTTGACCTCGCAGCTCATGGGCAGGGGCTTGGATTCAGGCCAATCGAGGTCGCGAATCACCGAGTCGTACCAATCCTTGAGTTCTTCGATGGAGAAGACGTCGTCAAGGCTCATCATGCGGCTGGGGTGGCGCACGGAGCGAAGTCGTTGGAGAAGGAACCGCCGACGCGATGGGTGGGCGACTGCGGATTGTCCAGTGAGGGGAACGCCGCTTCGAGTCGTTCGAGGCAACGCATGCGCGCATCGTAAGCGGCGTCGGAGCTGACGGGTGAGTCGTCGATGTAGTAGGCGATCTGATCGGATTCCAACCATGCGGCCACGCGAGCCCACAGGCGGGCGGCGGCCTCAGCGGTCATCGTGTTCACGTCGAAACGGTCGAGGCGTATCGCGTCGTCGTCAGTGGGCTGCAGTGCGGCTATCCATTGTTCGGAGCCAGGGGCAAAACGTGCAATACCGGTATCAGGCCGGACCTCGGCCACATCCCCATCGTCGAAATCCCATGCCAGTTGTTCGTTCGTGCTCATGGTTGTCTATCCTAGCGGGCTCGGCTCCCCTCGGCCGGCTATACCGTCAACTCCCCTCAGGCGGCTACGCGGATAGCGAGCGCAGGAACTGGGCTTGGATGATGTCGATGTTATCGCCTTCGCCGTCATTCATGCGGGCCACAGCCACCGAGAGCGTGCGGGCCGGCACGAACATGCCTCATCCACGCACACGCGAGCGGCGTCACGCACGATGTCAGCCACTTCGATATGCGGCCAGACCGGCAGATCATGCGTGGCAAGCACATGGGCGGCGGCCTCCACCGATTCAGGCACCGGTATGCACTGCGAGTCCGCACGGGAAACCAGTTCCTGCAGTTCGCTTTCCAGCGAACCAATGCCCCGGGAGCGATGTGATCGCTCATAATGTAGGCTGCGGCGGCTGTGTCGAACCGGTCAAGCATCCATTCGGCGTACGCGAACCGGTAATAGGCGAACGCGGCATCGTCGCGGTCCAAGGCCACGCGCAGAGCATTCAGGCAGGCGGCGCGTGCCGAATCCCAATCCTCATTGCGGGCCAGTTGAATGGCGAGCTTCAGATGTGAGAGCGGGTAGGCGGGCGCGTACGCCACCATACGGTTGAGATGCGGGATGGCCGCCTCGGCACCCTTGATCTGACTCAACACGTCAGCCAGCTCCATGTGCGCGTAGAACAGATTGTCCGGGATAAGCACCGTACGCTCGTCCAATGTGGCGAACAGCCGGTTGTAGACCACGCGCTCGGCATAGGAGTTGAAGTATCGAGGTACGCCATGGCCTGCCGCATACACCTGGTCCAAATGGGCCACGGCCGCTTCGGCCGCTTCGATGGCCTGATCGGCTTGGCCCGAGAACAGCATATCTCGGGCGCGCAGACGCTCCTTGTCAAGATCGTCGGCAAGCGTGAACGTGAAGTCCGGCGTGTCCTTGCCATCGATCAACGCACTGGTGACCTGAGAGGCCAAACCGGTCAGTTCGGGATCGCATATCGATTCGATGACCTGCATGGCTCGCTGGGCCTTTTCCACGGAGCCGAGCGACGTGTTCCTGGCGATATCGTGGAATTCGTTGACGCCATGCTGCAGCAGGTCCACTCGCTGGATAGCCAGTCCGGCACTATTCTGTGCGCCCAGCACGTGAGCGGTCGCCGGGCTGAATTGACGGTCGGCCAGTTCGGGCTCCTCCTGGGATCCGGTGGGAGAGAACCGGCTGTCCGCCAAGTCGAAGTCGGCGCTGATGGGTTTCAGACCACCTTCGCCGTCCACGTCCATCACGGCACCGAACATGCGGTAGGTTTCCTCGGGATTGTCAAGCCCAGCGGTGTCCAGTCGCTTGAGGAAGGCATCACGGGTGAAGGTGACGGTGACCATATTGCGCACGGTGGGATTGCGGCGCAGCACACTCATCGGATCATCGTCCATGCCGGCGGCCCCATCAGCACCGTCAGTGCCGACGCCCTCGCCGCCGATACCGCCCAGGTCGTCGCCTGCGCCAGTATCGTCCGGCATGCCGAACACCATTTCGTCGATATCGATGCCCTTCATCAGTCTTCGAACTGCGAATCGATGGACGCAGCGCCATCGGCGTCAGCAGATTCGGCCGCGGCCTGATCCGTAGCATCCGCAGACGGTCCGGTACCGTTGCCTGCTCCCCCGGCCGTGCCGCGTTCGTCACCGGACGCCGTCTGCCCGAACGTCTCCTCATGGGTGATGGGGCGGGTCGGGTCGCCATGGAAATCACCATCTTTGGGGTCGGCTTTGGAACCCACACGCCCCAAATCGCCACTGCGTAGATGTTCGAAGGCGCTTAGGGCCTCGCTCATCATCGCCTCGATGGCGGAATCCTGTTCGGCAATCGCCTCTTCAAGACCAATGGAATCGATGTGCAACGACACCTGGCGCACGGATTCGCCGGTGCCGAAACTTAGCGCGGCCATCATCAGGCCGACACGCAGGTTGTAGGCGGCGCTCATCGACGCGCGTTCGGCGCTACTCAGCGCACGCCACGTACGTCGAGTGGTGTCATACCGGCTATCGGGCATCATCGAGGTGCCGGCGGTGGTGAAGCCAATGGCCACTTCACCCGAATCCAAGCGCGACCGGAACTCCACGTCAAACCGATACGGCAACCGTAACCGGCGCAACAGTGAAGAGAGGGTCTGACGATACACCCATTCGTCGCTCCTCGCCGGCGAATACGAAGGACGAGCGGCTTGAGTGTTGGTGTCGCTCTTATCGGTCCGTTCTACAGCGCCCTCAGCACTCTCAGTACTTTCAGCGCCCGCAGCATTCGTCACACCCGAATCCGGCACGTTCTGCTGGGTCAGCACATCTCGAGGATCGGGGAATTCACTGCGAATCTGTCCAGCCGTGCGTGCGGCGATATCGATCAGGCTCAGCACGGCCCGACGCTCCTGCTCGCCATCATACGGGTCAAGCGCCATAATCGCAGGGTTTTCGATGAGTTTCATGTCGATTTGCGCGGCCTCGGCACGGGTCACCGTATCTTCCGTAGGGTTGCGTCCCAAGGAAGCGTTGCGCTCCAACCAAGCGCTCACCGCAGCGAATCGGTTGAGGTTGCCTTCGATCTTCAAGGATTTCAGCGCCTGCCCGAATGCCAAGGACTTATCCCACGTAAAGAAATAGCCGCTCGAATACGTCGAGGTGTACAGGTGCAATGGTTCGGCGCCATGCACCGCTTCCAGTCCCGGCGTGGTGTCGAGAGCGCCGGCTTCGCGCATCAGATCGGCGAAATAATCCTCCAGACCGGAGGCCCGCATGCCGTGGGCACGTGCCGCCAAAGTGTCACGCACCGAACGGCGAATCGCACCGATTGGCGCCTCACGGTTGAGACGGCGGAAGATATTGCCGGAACCGAATCCGATGAGCAGACCATTGATCTGCGGCAACATATACGTGGCGAAGAACGCGATGGTAATGGCATCGCGGTATTCCAAATCATGACGCATCGCAGGCGGCAGATTGGCACGCATCTGCTCAAGCGTGTACCGGTTGCCGGCCTTGAGCCATGAGGCGAGCCACGTCATGCGTCCGGTGTCGTCACGCCCCACCACGCCACCGGTAATGGCCTTCACACCGTCAGCACCATGACCAAGGCCACGCCCCAAACCACGCCCATGATGCAGCGCACTTCCCAGGCCACGGTCTGTACGGGAGAAACCGGAACGTGAACGAGGCTCGTCGCTTTCGCCCAGCCGCTCACCGTCCGGCAATGTCACTTCTTTTTCCTTGCCGAACATAAATCGCGCCTGCATATCCTGCACGTCCATGTCGGGGTCGGTGCCCACGAATACGCGGCCATGCGTATCGGCGAACGCCACCTGCGCAAAATGATCGCGGTCGGGGAAAATGCCAAGCGAGAAGCCGCGGCCTCTGGTGGAGGGCAGCTGCGCCCATCCAAGCACCAGCCCTTCCGGCACGTTCTCCAATTCGGGGAAGGTGCGCCGCTTGATTACAGGACTCAGCGCCACTGCATGGCGAGTCAGTTCGTCGATAATGCCGCCTTTACGCTCACTGGTCTCCCGCAAGGCATCGCCGAACGGATTCGTATCGTGCTTCTTCGGCTTGGACAGTCCAGATCGGCCGCGAGCGCGTTCATCGAATCCTTCAGCCCGCCCAGCAGTGGCGTGCGGTTGTGCTTCCCATGGTCCGATGTACGTTTTGGCATGATTCACATTGTCTCTTGTTTGCCCGACATCAAGCCCGAATAAAGCCTATAGAATAAATGCGTGCATTCCATAGACCACACTCGCGCAGACCGTCCGATGCCGTCGAATCATGAACGGCACCTGCCCAGCCGCCCGGATACCCGGCACCGGCTGCGTTTGGTGCGCCTGCTGATCGCCTTGCTGGCCGCCGTCGCCGCCATCGCCGCCATGGAGTGCATCGTGTTCAACCTGCCGTTCTGGCGTACGCTCGGAGCGAGCACGGATACGAACGCCGTGCATAACACGCTGGGTTCGGGTCTCACGCGCCGGAATGATGGCATGTTGACCGTCACCGATCCGACCAAGGCCTATCTTGAACTGACCGCGGACGGCACGTCGGATTACCTACGCATCGATACCGAGAGCAGCAAGGTCATCGATAAGGCCCGCGAGCAGGCCGAGGCCGAATCCAAAGCGAACGACGATAAGGAAGTCTTCAAACCGCTGGCGACCATTCATGTGCGCGCGGATGTCGATGGCATCACCGGCAAGGCCCAGTCGATGAATCCCGACGCTATTCGCAGCCATTATGTCAAGGCGCCGGGTGCCGGCATCGTGCGTATTTGGATTCAGGAAGAGCGCGGCGCGATCGTACCGGTCACCGACGCCCGCGCCAACGTGCGCGTACCGTTCGTCATCAATTGGATGCGCGTGCTCGCCATGGCCTTGGTGTTGCTGATGATTGCGTCTGGAGGCCGGGATCGCGCCTGTGGCGTATCACGCTTGACCCGTCCAGCACTCGGCAACGACTTGCTTTCGTGGGGCTTCTGGCGATTCCTACCCTGCTTATCGGCGTATCCATCATCCACGAACTGTGGTACGCGTCTCCGCTCGTCTTCCACGTTTCCGGCGATTACACCTATGATTTCGACCAGTATGGGCATGTGGCCGATGCGCTGGTCGCCGGCCGGCCCTGGCTCGACTTGCCGGTTCCCGAACAGCTGGCCGCCACCGAGCACCCCTATGACGTAGCCACACGTGCCCAGCTACTCGCCAATGGAGCCAGTCCGCTCTACTGGGATTACGCGTATTATGACGGTCACTGGTATTCCTATTTTGGCGTGTTGCCCGCAGTGCTGCTGTTCGTCCCCTATCGTCTGCTGGCCGGTCATAATCTGCCGACATCCGCCGCCGAGTATATTCTCGTGCTGCTGTTCATCATCTTCTTCTCCTTGCTGGTGCTGCGCGTCATCCATCGTGTGATGCCGAAGACTTCGGTGGCGGCCGCGTCGTTAGTAGTGGTCTCATCGTTGGTGAGCGCGCAAATGGGGTATTTGCTGTATCGCACGAACTTCTATCAGATACCGTTCGCCGCATCGCTGACGTTGACGTCGCTGGGACTATGGCTATGGCTCGGCGCGGACACGTCCCGCCGTCCGCTGAGACCATCGGACCGATGGCAGGCGGGCGATGCCAAGCCTCTCTCCCTGCCACGACTGGCCTTGGGCGCCTTGTGCATTGCGGCGAATTTCGGATGCCGACCGACGTTCACCTTGGCCGCATTGCTTGCGTTCCCCCTGTTCTGGCCGCAGATTCGCGCGCTGGGCACCGGTCTGCGCACACGCCGCATCAAGCCGTTGCAGGCGTTGCGCGCGCCGCTGGCGGTAATCATTCCCGCCATTCTCGTCGTGACGCCTCTGATGGCGTGAACATGGTTCGGTTCGATTCCCCGTTCAATTTCGGCAATGCGTATCAGTTCTCCATATCCGATATGACCCGGTATACCACCCCGTCCGCGGATATGCCCGCCAACATCTGGTATTACCTGTTCCTGCCGCTGCGCTTCATGGATCGTTTCCCGTGGCTGGCGGGCTCTCCCGCCCCGATGCCGCAATGGGGTTATTACGAGGTGATGGTCGGCGCGATTTTCACGGCCACGCCACTGACCTTGATGGCTTTGGCGCTGCCCCTGCTGCGCAGATTGGAAACACACGGCATGCGGCCATGGCTGATGTCTTGCTTGGCCGTGGCGGCGGTGCTGGTCGTATTCGACAGCCGCGTCGGCGGTTTGGGATGGCGGTATTCCGCCGATTTCGGCTGGCTGATCTCGCTGGCGTCCATACCGGGGCTACTGTGGCTGGTCAATGGGCGCGAACCGAGCCGCTCATTGGCGGGGGCCAACGACGCCGCTTCAGGCGATGGCATCGCCCGCGTCACTCCGTGGCGTTGGCTGATGCGCTGGGTCGTGATGCTGGCCGTATTGTGGGCGCTGGGCATAGCCATACTAAGTTGCTTCGTGCAGTCGCGCAGCGATTCGATGATCGCCAACAATCCGACGCTCTGGCATCAGGTTCAGTCTTGGTTCACCCTGCTATAGGACCGGACCGCTCGGCGACCCGCCAAGCTTCAGTATTCTCCCAGCATTCCGGCCGGTGTTTTCCAAGACCTGCGGCATAATGTATGTGACGTAATTCACTAATCGTTTACCCATACTGTCGTGAGGGTTTCCCCGTGTCCACTGCCGTCCGTAGTCGCGTCTTCAAAATATCCGCAGCAGCCGTCACCGCAGCCATCGCCATTGGTCTGTGCCTGTTCTCACAGGACGACGTCAGCGCCTCCATCAAGGAACGCCGCGTGGAGCGCTCAACGCCCAGATCGAGAACGTCTATACCGACGAATACCAGCAGATGATGGACACCGAGATCGCCGACGAGCGCGACGCCAAAGAACGCACAGTCGACAGCATCTACACCAAGGTGAACCCGTACGGCACCAACACCACGTCCATGTACGTGTACTTCACCACCGATCAGGCCTCCACCGTCAGCTACACCGTTTCCGCTGAGGGGTACCCGGATTACACGGCCAACGCCATCACCAGCGATGAGGCGGCCGCCGCATACCGTGAGGCCGCCGCCGGCGACGCCGACGGTTCCGGCAATGTCGGCGGTACCAGCACGGCGAGTCAGACGACCACGGTATCGAGCAATGACATCGCCTCCACCGAGCACGAGTTTCTGGTGTTGGGACTGATCCCCAAGGTCAAGAACACCATTACCCTGACCATCACCGACACCGACGGCAACGCCACCACGCGCACCATCGAGCAGACCGGCCCGAAACTGCTCGGCGAGGAGGAAGTACGGCTCGAACAGGCCGTCGCCCCCGACGAATCCACGGTCACCACGCTCGGCAATGGCCTGTACGCGATTCTCGGCAATGATTCCAACGAGCAGGATTTCATGTACTACTATGACGCGAACGGTGTGATTCGCGGCGAAATCCCGGTGCTCTACTACCGCTCGCACCGTCTGCTGTTCGACAATGACGGCATCATGTGGTTCTCCGCCTCCACCAAGCATTTCGTCGGCATGAACCGCCTAGGCAAGCTGGTCAAGATCATCAATCTGGGCGACCAGTACATCCTGCACCATGATTACGCGCTGGATTCCGACGGCAATATCGTCTCTCTGGCCACCGATCTGAAACATTCGGACCATGCCGTGCAGGATCAGGTCATCAAGGTGGACACCGACTCCGGCGAGGTGAGCCTGCTGGTGGATTTCGGCGACCTGTTCCCCGATTACAAGCAATCCACCGATCATTCCGGCATCGACGAATCCGATCCGACCGCCACGAACCGTTGGGACTGGATCCACTTCAACACCATCCAGCTCATGGATGATGGCTCCGCGTTGCTGTCCGCACGTGAGACCTCCACGATGATCAAGATCAATGACATCGAAGGCACGCCGTCGCTCGACTACATGATCGGCGAGCCGAGCGTATGGAATGGCATGGATGCGCAGCCCTCCTTCCTGACCAAGGTGGGCGATTTCGGCGACACCGGCGGCCAGCACTCAATCACTGTGCAGTACGATTCCTCGCTGGAGGACGGCCAGTACTACATCTACATGTTCGATAACAACTTCGGTTATGCCATGACCCGTCCTGATTTCGATTGGACCGTGATCGATGGCATTTCGACCGCGCAGAGCTCCAAGGATGAGAACTCGAACTCCCAGTTCCGCAAGTACCTGGTCGACGAGAACGCCGGAACCTACACCGAAGTGCAGGACTTCGATGTGCCGTATTCGCCGTATGTCTCCTCCGTACAGGAACTGTCCGATGACCTGAACCTGGTGGACACCGGCATGCAGGGCCTGTTCGGCGTCTACGATGACGACGCAACCTCAAGGCACAGTACAAGATGGTGCTCAGTTCGGGATACATCTACCGCGCCTACCAGTACGGCTTCCGCGGCTTCTACTTCGCGTGAGCCTTGGCATCGACCTCACGGCCGATGCAATCCCCCAACGGCCGATTCCTATCTGCTACGCTTCGCGGCCTCATACTTGCGGCGAATCAGATCCTCATAAAACGCCACAGCCTCAGCCGGCGCTCCGTCAAACGCGACCGCGTGCTCATCCAGCACCAGTACACGGTCGATGGCGTATTCGGGCCGGCGGATCATATCCGTGTCATGCGTGGCGAAAATCACCTGCTTGTTGTAGCTGAACAACGCCTTGGCACATGCGCGGTGCCAATCTCATCCAATCCCTTGCTCGGCTCATCCGCCACAATCGCACTCGGCTCAAAGCTCAGCGCGGCCGCAATAGCCAGCAGGTGCCGTTTCTCGGAGTCCAGTTCGCTGGCCTTGGCCTTGGAGACCTGCGCCAAATCAAAATGCGCGAACAGATTGCCGATGCGCGCATGACGTTCTGACTCGGGCACCTTGTGCTTTTTCAGCGCTTCGGAAACAGCCTCGGAAATATTCGCCGCTTGGTAAAAGCTGTTCGGAATCTCCTCGCGGCGAACTTTGCCGACCAGATTATCGATGCGCTTCGCGTCCTTCTTCACAGCCGGGTCAAGACGTTCCTCACCGCCCGCAATGGTCACCGTGCCGGCGTTGGCCTTCAACGAACCGTCCAGCAGACCCAGCAATGTGGATTTGCCTGCGCCGTTCAGTCCGATCACAGCCACCCGCAGCTCGCTGATGGTGATGTCCGTGGGAGCAAGTCCCACGTGCCCATCATCATACGTATGCCCGGCCTGATCCAAAGTGAACGTCAGCGACGCCGGGCGTGGCAGTTCTTTCGGTCTAAACAAGAATCCCATGCCGCTATTGTACGTGGAGTACAGGCGTGGTGCCGGCAAACACCGGCCTATCGCAGCAAAGCGGCGACGGTATTGAGCACGGCGCGGATGCCACGCTCGAATTCGTCCGGTTCGGGTAGCAGGGAAACGGCCAGGTATCCATTGGAAGTCATGTCGAAGAAGTAGCCGGGCTGTCCGGTCAGTTTGTGCTCGTCAATCAACCGCAGCACCAGCTCGTTCTCATCGATGACTGAAGGCACTCGTAGCAGCACGTTCCAGCCGCCTTCGGCCCGTAGCACGCTGACCAGCCCGTTGGGATCGGCGTCAAGCAACTCGTGCAACTTGGCCAGGTTATTGCGCACGCGCTCCCCCACCCGTCTGGTCTGTGCGGGCGCGGCGTTCAATAATGCGGGAATCCGTTCGGCGATGATGTCACTCATCGGCAGATAATCATCGGCGATGACGTCCAGTCGACGCTGCGCCTCGGCAACGTCCTCGGCAGGTCCGGACACCTGAATCCACCCGACTTTGGCGTGCGGCGCGGCCAGCATTTTGGAGAATCCGTCTAGGGCGAAGGTGAGCACGCCGCGCTCCCCCGCGAGCCGTGCGTCGCCGGGGAAAGGTTCGAGAGAGTAATCGAAGAACACTTCATCGGCGATAAGGCGATGCCGTGCTCACGGCACAATGTCACGATACGTGCACGCTCGGTTGGTTTTACGTACGAACCGGTCGGATTGTTCGGGTTGATGAGTACCAATGCTCTGACGCGTTCGCCACCGGGCTCGCTGAGTAGCCGCTCGAGTTCGGCGATGTCGATGAACCAGGAGCCGTCGAATTGCAACTGGTATTCGACCGTATCGACGCATTCAAGCCGTGCAATCGACTCAATCAGCGGATAGCCGGGTTTGGGTGCCAGCACCGCGTCGCCGGCATCGCAAAGTAACTTAATCAGCCACGAATACGCCTCGGACGTGGAGCTCAGCAGGTACAGGCGTCCGGGTCGGCGCCCTCGATGGCGGTATTCACATTGGTGAAAGCGGCATGGCGCTCGTTCCTGCCCTCGCCAGCGGCGGGCGAAGCAACTGAGGGCTGCTTGCGTCTACCACGTTTGCCGTATTGAGGAATGCGGCCAATGATTCTCGTGCCGCACGCGGTCCACGCGGGTCGGCCGTATACACGCTCGGCACCAATTCGGGTGCAACCCGTGGCGGGTCGGATTGGAATCGTTGAGTTTGCTGAGTGCGATGCCGTTTGCCTTGGCTGCCGCCTCGGCCGCCGCAATGGGATTCGGCGCAGAAATATCCACACGAGAAGAGAAATGCACGCTCATACCCTCCCACGATAGAGCGTGGTGCCCCCTGCCCCGCTCTCAAACGCGCAACATTCCCGGGAACGCGTCGCCACAGACCTCCATACACACGCCCACTTTGCGCAACATTCCCGGGAACGCGTCGCATACCTTTCCTATGCAATGCAAAAGGCCGCCCGACTAGTCGGACGGCCTGAAGCATATTCGCGGGTCAGCGCTGCACACCCACGCTCACTGGCTCACTGCTGCTTGGTGCTGGCATAGTAGGCGGCACCGACGATGCCGGCCTGGTTACGCAGCTTGGCGGGCACGATCGGGGTCTTGATATCCACGTACGGCAGGAACTTTTCGCTCTGACGGCTCACGCCGCCGCCGACGGTGAACAGGTCCGGGTTGAAGTACTTCTCCATAAGGCTGTAGTACTTGGTCAGACGCTTGGCCCACTTCTTGTAGCCCAGTTCCTCATTCTCGCGAATCGCGGAGGAGGCATACTTCTCGGCGTCCAGATGCTTGGCGCTCAGGATGATGTGTCCGAGTTCGGTGTTCGGGATGAGCACGCCGTTGTAAATCAAGGCGGTGCCGATGCCGGTGCCAGTGTGGTGGCGATGACCAGACCATCCTGGCCCTTGGCGGCACCGAACTGGACTTCGGCCAGGCCGGCGGCGTCGGCGTCGTTTACCACGACGACCGGGCGGCCGCAGGCTTCGGAGAACACTTCAGTAACGTCCACGCCAATCCAAGACTGGTCAAGGTTGGCCATGAAGTCGAGCTTCTGGCCGGGCTTGATCGGCGCGGGGAAAGCGATGCCAACGGGTGCGGATTCAGGCACTTCGAAGTGGTCGAGCTGCTGCTTGACGATTTTGGCCACGGCCTGAGGAGTGGAGACCTCGGGAGTGAGAATCTTCAATCGTGGCTCGGCGAAATCGCCCTTGGTCAGATCGACAGGTGCGGCCTTGATGCCGGAACCGCCAATGTCAACACCGAAAGCCTGTGCAGTTTCAATCATCGTTGACCTTCCTTTCCATACGTTTTCATCAGTTCGTAAGGTTGCGCCCAGTTTAACGCGAATTACGCTCAACACGAAACCATTACACACCAATTGTGCAAACGTGTGCATCGTCGCCGGTCACTACGTACCTATTCGTATCGTTTTTCAAGCCTGACAATGGGCAATGCATGCGATTTCGCATACTAGGAAAAATCGGCGTCTATGGTGGCCTGACTCTGTGTCGCGCGCGATAATGGGAGGTATGGCAGAACATACCCAACTTATTGATGCAATTAACATCCGCACCGCCGTACGCGCCTACGATGATGAGCCGATCGACGACGATACGGCCCGCCAGCTCGAGATGGTGCTTCAGCCGATCAACTTACTCGGCGATCTCAACATTCAGCTGGTGCGCGACCAGCCCAAGGTGTTCGCCGAAGCCAATGCTTCAGGTCATCTGACCAATGCGGCGAATTATCTGGCCATCGTCGGCCCCGCGAACGATGAGGAAGCCAAAGAGCGTGCCGGCTTCTATGCCGAACGCATGGTGCTCACGGCCACGTTGCGCGGCCTCGGCACCTTATGGGTCGCCGGCTCATGGGACAAGGCGGAGGCGGCCAAGCATTGCCGCGTCACCTCTGGCCAGGAGCTGTATCTCGGTGTGGTGATCGGGCATCCGAAGAATCATCTGGATTATCAGGCGAAATCCTATGAGGAGCTATGCGAAGCGCAACGCACGCACCGCGCCACCAAGACCTATGAGCAGTTCACCGCCACAATGAGCGATGAGGGGCGCGAGGCCGCTCCGGATTGGTTCAAGTCCGGCGTCGAGGCTGCGATGAAGGCGCCGAGCGCGATGAACCGTCAGCCAATCACCTTCTCGTATAATCCGGCCGACGATACCGCCGCCGCGCATATCGATCAGAGTGCGGAAGATGAGCATCACGCGTTCAATGACATGGGCATCGCCAAGCTGCACTTCCAGATCGGTGCCGGCCAAGGCCAGTGGGCTTGGGGCGACGGTGGCCTGTTCATCCATAAGTAACCTGTAGTGACCCCCCTCATAGAGGGGAGCCACTACTACGGCTACTTCAGCGACGGCATGAGCTTCCAGGTGGGGTCGTGCATCAGCTTGCGCGAGTCCCACCAGCCCTTGGCAATCTGTACCAAACCGGTCTTGAGGTGCTCGCGATCCACCATCACCAGGCGAATGACTTCCTTGGCCGCGGTGAGCACGGTACCCAGTCCAAACACCAGCGGACGGAAGTCACCATAGGTCATGAAGTACCGGGCCATGTATCCGCGGTTGCGCATGATGTGATACCGGTTCATGTCGGATGTGGAGTTGAGCTGGCGCACGCCGGCGATATCCCAATTGCCGATTTCGCGCGTACGGCGCAGGATCACGTCGGGCACCACAATCGGGTTGGTGACCTTGCTGGCGCGGTAGCCATACATCGTGTCATCCCAGTAGATGAAGAAGCGCGGGTCCGGCAGACCGATTTCCGTAACCACACGGCGGTTGAACAGGCCGCCTTCGAAGCACAGCGTGTCCATCACTCGGTATCCGGCCGGGCCGAATGCGGCGGGCGCAATCGGGTTCGGGATGCCCAGCGGCACAATGAAGTCGTACTGCCAGTAGAACGGGCCGCCATCGTAGTCGAATCGGGAGCCTGAATCACCTCGTGCTTGTCGGTCCACTTGGACAGCTTGGCAATGGCGTCCGGCAGCACGGCCACATCGTCATCCATCACCCAGAACCATGCGGCACCCAGCTCGTAGGCTTTGGCCACGCCGGCGGAGAAACCGCCCGCACCACCCAGGTTCTCGGTCTGCGGCGCATAGACCACACGTTCTTCGTTACCGGACTGGTCGGCCACGGTGGTGCCCCATTGGCCGGTCACCTTGCCGGCAAACGCAGCGACCATGTCCGCCGTCTGATCGGACTGCTCATTGTCCACGATGACAATGCGCCACGGTGCCTGTTCAAGCGCCAGAATCGAATCGAACAGTGTCTCAAGCAACTGCTGACGTTTGTAGGTGGTGACGATCAGGGCAAGCTTGTCGATGGTGTTGTTGGGTTTCTTCACTTCAGCCATGGCTCCCATTGTTGCACTTGACCGGCACAAGACGAATTTCTGCACAGTGAAACGCGGGTTGCATACGTCCGGCGCATGGCGTATGAATAAGCCTGTCAGTTTCAGGGAAGGTGCAATTCCTTACTGGCGGTAACCTGCACCCCGGGTTTCATAACGGGGATGGCAGGAAGCCCGCGACCCGCGCAAGCGGCTGATCCGGTGAGATTCCGGAGCCAACGGTATAGTCCGGATGGAAGAAACGAGGGCTCATTATGAGTGTATCTTCGCGTATTCGCATGCAAGTTGTTCGTTCTGTGGCACCCGAGGCCGAGGGTTCGGCCAGCACGTCCACCGCCAGCACCAGCGCCAAACTTGGCTCACACACCACTGGTGTGGCCGATTCTGGCCGCTGGTCCACGCGCCGTATCGCCATGTATGCACTGTTCGTGGCGCTGGCGATGGTCACCAGCTTCATTGAATTCCCGATTACGCCGGTCACTTGGCTGAAGTACGACCCGTCCGGCATCGTCTGCCTGATTGCCGGCTTTGCGTATGGCCCGGCCGCCGCCGCAATCGTGTCTGTGCTCGGCTTTGTGCCGCACATGTTCGCCAATCCGTGGGGTTCGCTGATGGCTGTGCTGGTGGCGCTGTTCCTGTCTGTGCCGGCCGCGTTCATCTACCGTAAGATCCGTACGCGCAAGGGTGCCGCCATCGGCATTCTGGTGGGTGCGGTGCTGGCCATCGTGGTGGCGCTGGTGAGCAACCTGATTGTCACGCCGATTTACGCGCACATGACCTACCAAGCTGTGGCCGCGATGATTCTGCCGATTCTGCTGCCGTTCAACGTGGCTAAGATGGCGATTCACGCCGTGATCACCTTCCTGATCTACAAGCCGATCTCCAACCTGCTGTCCAAGCAGCAGTGACTGGCCTGAGACGGGCCGATGCCCGCCACGACTAACGACCACTCAAAGACCACTCAAAGAACCAGAACGCAGAATCCCGGCACGGGCCGGGATTCTGCGTTTTCGCCTATCAGTTACGGATTGCTGTTTCATGACCGTTGCACCCCATTCCTTCGACGCCGACGAGTTCCACGATTCTGCCGAACCTCACGCTTCCGCCGAGCCTGCCTCCCCCGCCGCCGTGCTCAAGGACATTCGTTTCAGCTATGACCGCGGCACCTCATGGGCTTTGGATGGCGTTTCACTCACGGTCCATGCCGGCGAGCGCCTATGCTTGGTCGGTCCGAACGGGTCGGGCAAATCCACGTTAGCCCGTCTGATTGCGGGATTGACCGCGCCGGACGGTGGTGAAGTGACGTTACTGGGGCAACGCGTGTACGCAGCCGGCCCGAATGCCGATGCCTATCGTGCTGCCCGCCACGGCATCGGTATGGTGTTCCAGAATCCCGAGGATCAGCTGGTCACCACCGTGTTGGAGGATGACGTGGCCTTTGGCCCGGAGAATCTCGGGCTGGAGCGCGAGCTCATCGGCGAGCGTATCGTTGATTCATTGCAGGCCGTGGGGTTGGCGAACTTACGCCAGTCCGACCCGACCCGTATGAGCGGCGGGCAGCAGCAACGCGCCTCCATCGCCGGCATGCTGGCCATGAACCCGGCAATGCTGGTATTGGATGAGCCGACCGCCATGCTGGACGAATCCGCACGCGCCGAAGTTATGCGCATTTTGGATGATTTGCAGGCGCGCGGCACCACTATTGTGCATGTCACGCATCATCCAGATGAAACCGTTCATGCCGATCGCATCGTGCACATGGAGGCCGGGCGAATCATTGGTATCACTGCAGCCGTCGATAATCGATCCCCGCTAGCGGAGGCTGTCTCGCAAAGCGAGACTGAGGGTAGTATCGGCACAGAAGCCGCCCCCAGTCGCCCTACGAACGACAGCCCCCGCCAGCGGGAGCGCGAAGACGGCTCCGAACTGCCGCTGCTCTCCGATGCATCGGTGATATGACGAACCCCATTATTCGCGTCTCGCATCTGACCTATCGCTATCCTTCGGCCAAACGGGCGGTTATCGATGACCTGTCGTTCACCATCGCGCGCGGTGAAACCGTGGCACTGATGGGCGTGAATGGTTCGGGCAAGTCGACGCTGGTGCGCATGTTGTGCGCACTGACTGCGCCGACCGCCGGCAGCATCGAAGTGGCCGGTGTTCCGGTGGCCTCGACCGGCAAGCGCGGTCGCAACGTGCGCCCGAAGTCGGCGAATCGCAAGCAATTAGCGCAATTGCGCCGGCATGTGGGTTACGTGATGCAGCATCCAGAGCATCAGCTGTTCGCTGACACGGTAGCCGAGGACGTGGCGTACGGCCCACGCAACCAAGGGCTTGGCGAGACCGAGGTAGCCGACCGCGTGCGCGAATCACTGGAACTGCTGCATATCGGGCATCTTGCCGACCGCTCCCCCTTCGACCTGTCCGGCGGGCAACAACGATTGGCAGCCATTGCCGGCGTGCTGGCTTGCAATCCTGACGTGCTCATCATGGACGAGCCGACCGCGAGTCTGGACGCCCAAGCCAAGAAGCGTATCCATGAGCTGTTGCGCACGCTCAAATCGCGTGGCGTGACCGTGCTCATCATCACCCATGACCGGGAGGAGGCCGAGCAAATCGCCGACCGCGTGGTCCGTATGCCGATTGCCGCCCCCGCATCCGGCGGCCCCGTCACGGCCACCGTCACCGAGCCGGCCGTATCCTCCAACGGCCCTGCGCACTCAGTGATACACCGACTTGACCCGCGCGTGAAGATGGTGGCTTCCTGGCCGCCATGTTCACGATGTTCGCGGTGAACACGCCAACCCAGCTCGCGCTGGGCATCGCCATCACCCTGGCCGTTATCGCGGCGGCACGCCTGAACCGTTACGGGTGCTTGAATCCATTCATCCGATTCTGATCCTGCTGGTGCTGATGGGCGTGGTCAATCTGTTTGTGGTACGCACCGGCACGCCGGTGGTGGCGCTTGGCCCGCTAAGCATCACCGATCAGGGCGTGACCATAGCCGTGCTGTACGCCTGCCGTTTCGCATTGGTAATCATTCTGGGCGCGGTGTTCCTCACTACCACCACGCCTACCGCCATGACCGACGCCTTCGCCACCTTGATCAGTCCGCTCAACCGGCTCGGTATCCATGCCCAAGAAATCGCGCTGGTCATGAGTCTGGCATTGCGATTCATTCCAACGCTGACCGACGAAACCCGCGCCATCGTCGACGCCCAATCCGCGCGTGGCGGTTCCATCGAAACCGGTTCACTGGCCCAGCGCATCAAGGCGATGAGCGCGATTATCGTGCCGATTTTCGCCGGCACGTTGCGTCACGCGGACAACCTGAGCCTCGCACTTGACGCCCGCTGCTACGAGGAGGGCATCCGCCGCACCCACTGGCGTGCCCTGACCATCGCCGCGCGAGATCTCATATTCGCCGCTGCCGTCATCATCTACATCGCGGCCATCATCGCGCTGTAGGGCGGCAAACAGCGCAGACAGCACCGGTTGCTATGCTGGTGTGGTTATACGAAAGATGTAAGGAAATTCCCATGGCATTGACCAAGAAGCAAATCAAGCAGCTGCGCGCGATGGCGAACTCGCTGAAGCCCCTGTTCTATGTGGGCAAGAACGATTTGACCGAGTCGGCCGTCAATCAGGCCGATGAGACCATTGAGAAGCACGAGCTCATCAAGTGCGCCGTGCAGGACGGTTCTGGCCTGACCGCCAAGGAAGCCGCCGCCGAGCTTGCCGAGCAGCTGAACGCCGAAGTGGTGCAGTCCATCGGCAATCGTTTCGTGCTGTTCCGTCGCTCCCGGCGCGACGATGTGGAGCATATCCGCTTGGTGCGCGAGTAATGTTCGCCCCGCTCGATCCCGTAGCTTGATGTGAGTAATGGCGGTTGGAATCAGTCCGATTCAACGCCATTACTCATATTCGCCCAGCGAGCACCGTCACTGATCCAAGATGGACCCGACGATTCCCGCAACAATGGTCAGGACCAAGGACCCCAGTACCGACCACCAGAAACCGTGTACGAAGACGCCCACGCCGAACAGACTGACCGCCAGCCAGCTGGCGAGTCGCATGAACAGCCAATTGATAATCAAGGTGACCAGCCCGAGAGACAGAATCGCAAACGGCAGTGCGATCAGATGCACAATCGGCTTGATTGACGCATTAATCAGCGCCATGAACAAAGCGAACGCGGCGATGCCGAGAATCGGAGGCTCCCCCACCGGGTCATGCCGGGAGTCACCGCGACCATGACGGCGGCGGCGATAGTCATAATCAACCAGCTGGTCAGGAAACTTCTCATGGCCCAATCGTAGCGCGGCAGGTTTTACTATTGGGCAAAACATGAGATGATGTTGTGCAGAAACGGTAAGAAGGTATTGCCGTTCCCGATTGAGAGGGGACTGACCCGCATGACTGATAATCAACAACAACCGTACGGTTCGGACAGTGTTCCGCAGCCGGCACAGCCCGCACAGCCGACACAACCGTCTTACGGCCAAGATGCCGCACAGCAGCCGCAGGGCTATGGCGCCCCACAGCCCGCCGCATACGCTCAACCCGCCGCCGGAAGCTACGGCCAGCAGCAACCGCAATACGGCCAGCCCGCCGGCGCATACGCTCAGCCTCAGTACGGCCAGCCGCAGTACGGCCAGCCCGCACAGCCCGCAGCGGGCTACGGCCAGCAGCCCGGCTATGGACAGGCTTACCAGCAGCCGAACGCCTACGCGCAGCCGCAATACACCGCCGCTCCGTATGCCGCCGCCCCGGTGGGGCAATCGTCCAAGTCCAAGCTGGCTGCCGGCCTGTTGGGCATCTTCCTCGGCGGACTTGGTGTGCACAACTTCTATCTCGGCAACACCGGCAGGGCCGTGGCCCAGCTGCTGCTGACGCTTGTCGGCTGGATTCTGCTCGGACTTGGCCCAATCGCAGCCGCCATCTGGGCTTTGTTGAAGGCATCATCATTCTGTGCAGCAAGCCCGGCTCACCGTGGCATAAAGACGCCAACGGCTACGAACTATCAGACTGAACTAACCTCGGGCCACGTTCATTGGGCCCCTGATCAACCACGCCTCTGCAGGTATCATCTCGATGCCGCAGTCGCAGCGGGATGCGACACGCCGGCCGTGTACATGAGTTCATGTACACGGCCGTTTTCTTTGTTGCTTTCACCCTCAAAACAAACATTTATCATGTTCACTTTTGCAAGATATGAACATCAGACATCACAGACTACCATAACTTCCCAATTGCATTACCAATAGATTAATAACCGGCAAAACGGCTTATATCCGCCATTTTTCATGCTAGGCTTTGAAACCAGCACATCAACAAAGTGCACAATCCTTTTCTACAGAGAAGGTAACATGTTGTTCAATTCATATGTGAATCGAACAATGCCAGTACTTCCCTAGGTGCTTGCTTGGGGAACGCCATGCTGAAAGGAACACATTATGGCGGAGGGAAAAGTCATCATCGTCAACCCGGATATGTTCGGCAAGGACCCGGATTCGAAAACAACCAAGGCCAATGAAGTGGCCAAGAGCTTCGGCCTGAGCGACGCGGCGTTGGCCGAGGTCGAGGACTTCAAGGCACAACTCACCAAACACAACGCCTGGGATCTGCCGTTCATGGGATACGTCAACGAGGATGGCTACGGTTACGCCTACGTGCGGTGCCGCCGTGGTGTACGACCCGTACTGGGACGCCCACCAAGCATTCCTGGCGCTGCCTAAGGACGTGCAGACCGCATTCGCCATTCGTATGCTGTTCACGCACCGTCCGGTCGACCGCTATGGCGCCAGCATGTTCCTGCATTACCAGCGTGGCTTCAACGTGAAGTTCGAGGGTATCGGCGCGAACCAGTACTGATTGGTACTGACTATCAACCATCTTTTTCGGATTGCCCGATAAGGGGCGTATAACAACGGTGTTATACGCCCCTTATCTGTATTCAGTGTCAGGCGATGGCCGCCCGCCGCCCGACACAGGCGAATCAGTATCGCACGAGATTCAACAGTTCCTGCTGTTTGGCATAGCGGGAAACGTTGGTCAGGGCGATGCGGATGATGTGTTCGGAAGTCTTTTCCAAATGATTGCCGCCGGCCACATGCGGGGTGATCAGGCAATGCGGCTCATCCCACAACGGACTTTCCGCCGGCAACGGCTCAGGCTCGGTGACGTCCAATCCGGCACCGTGGAGCCGTCCATTGTGCAAGGCGTCAGCCAAGGCCTCGGGATCGATGGCGTCGCCACGCCCGGCATTAATCACGATGGCTGTGGATTTCAGACGACCCAGACGATCCGCATTCAGCAGATGATGGGTCTGCGGCGAGCGCGGCACCGCCATCGCCACCACGTCTGCCAATGGCAACAGCGTCTCCAGCCGCTCGAAGCCATACATCTTTTCAATGCCCTTGGCCGGCACGTCCGCATGACGGCGCACGCCGAAAGTACGCATACCTACGGATTGGGCAAGCTGAGCGAAATGCGACCCGATGTCACCGACGCGATAATCAGCGCGATGCCACCTTCCGGCTCAATACCGGTCCTTCATCCTGCCACTGATGATCACGCTGATTGGAGGCATACCGGTTGAGGTTCTTCATCAATGCCCACATGGTGGCGAACATGTGTTCCGACACGCTTTGGCCATACGCGCCGCTCGCATTGGTGACCATGGTGCCGCGAGGCAGCACACCCGGGCAGATGTACGCATCCACACCGGCGCTGAAGGTCTGCAACCATTCAAGACGGGTGTATTGGGAAGCCTGCGAGACCGGAAAGTTGCCGATGACTGCGGTAGCTCGGGAGCGAAGCTCCTCGGGAACAGCGGCCGACCAGACCATGTCGCCGCGGTGCGCTTCGTCGCCCACGAATTCCTGCGGCACATCGCGAGCCGCCTTGGCGAAAGCCCGCCGTTCTCCTTCGTTGAGTGGCAGGCAGTTGACAATCAGCTTATGCGTGTTCTCAATACCCATGGTTCACCAAACTAGGCGGCAGGCAGATATTATCGCGGTTTCCTCATGCTGAACCAATGCCGAACTGCTACCGGACCAATGCCGAATCCGCCCCATCAAACCCCACCAAACCAAGGGACAACCCATTGCGCATCGACCGTAGCGTCCGCCCCGAACCGTACACTCACAGGTGGTTTTGTGATTCCATAGCGTGCAGCCAAGGCAGTACGATTGCCGGTTTATCCGCACGCACAGTACCTACGCCGGTTGGTAAACCTTACATTCCATACCTTGCAACCGAACGTTTAGGAGCATGTATGCCTGAGCAGCATATTGATAACGAGAAGATTCCCACACGTCTTATCGGCGCGATTGTGGCTGTCGGCTCACTTGCCTTCATTGGCATTCTGACCGAAACCGTGATGACCGTGCTTTTCCCCGCACTGATGCGCGAATTCCATGTCGACACGGCCACTGTGCAATGGATTACCACGATTTATCTGTTGGCGGTGGCCGCTACCATGCCCATCAGCTCGTTTTTGAAGCGCCGATTCGCGCTGAAAACCATTTTTCTTGCGGCTGTGATTCTGGCCATCGTTGGCTCGCTGATCATGATCGTCGCCCAAGCTTCCCGCTGCTGATTGTCGCCCGCATTATTCAGGGCATTGGCTCAGGCGTGGCCACGCCGTTGATGATCAACATCATTCTGGAGCAGTCTCCTCGTTCGAAAATCGGCCGATTGATGGGCGTAGGATCGCTGGTCATTACCGTGGCTCCGGCCATCGGCCCGACCGTCGGCGGCGCGGTGACCACAGTGCTGCGTGGCGCGCGATTTTCGTCATCGCCATTCCGCTGGTGCTAATCGCAGCATGCATCGGCATGAAGTGCATTGAGCAGAAGACACCGACCGAGGCTGCCTATCTTGACCCGATTCAGCTTGGTCCATTGTTGTCGCGCTGGTCGGTCTGGTGCTGGCGCTCAACCAAGGTGGCGTGGCCATCAGTGCGGCGGTGTCCGGCAAGTCAGCCACACGCTCCGGCATTATCGCCATTGTCAGTCTGATTGTGGGCCTCGCCTTGTTGATCGTGTTCGCCATGAGTTCCAAGCGTGCCTTCTCCCGCTGCTACGCCTTGGCATTCTCAAGGATCCCGCCGTACTGTTACACGCCTGCGCATATCTGCTGCTGCCATTGGTCGCCATCGGCTACGGCTATGTCATCACCAATGTGGCACAGCTCTCGCTCGGCACCACGGCATTTGTGGCCGGCTCTCTGGTGCTGCCCGGCGCACTGGTCGGCGCTGTCTGTGCCCCGCTTGGCGGCTGGTTCTACGATAAGTTCGGCGCGGTCAAGCCGATTCTGATTCCGCTCGGCATCGCTATTTTGGGCCCAGTGCTTATGCTGGTGTTCTCGATGCAGCTTACGCCCGTGCTGCTCGCCGGATTCTATTTCATTTTCGGTCTGTTCTATTCCATCGGCAATGCGAATGTGATGACCAGTGGCCTGTCGGAGGTCTCTCCCGAGTTCAAGCCGGACGGCAACGCCATTTTCAACACGTGTCTTCAGTTTGGCGGCGCTGCCGGTACCGCACTGTTCTCCACGATTCTTTCCGTGGCTCAGGCCGGCGCAGGAGAAGAAGGCACCGCTGAGTTTGCTCACGCCACTGCCGTCGGCGGCACATGGACGTTTGCAACGATGACGGTTATCTGCCTGATTGGCTGGTGCTGTCTGGCCACCGCGTTCCGCATTCGCGCGGCACGTAAGCGTGCATAAATCTGATTACCAATAGAGTCCCAGCTTTCCAAACACGTGTGGGGCGTGCCCCGGGAGAATCCCGGGGCACGCCCCACACGCTAATGAAAGGAAGAAAAGGAGAAAGAAAGCTTTGGCGGGCAGTGCCGGCTGCTGTGACCTTGCCATCACAGCAGCCGGGCTGATCCCGCCTATTCAGTTATGGTGTGTGTCGTATTCGGTGCGGAGACCGAGCGGGCAAGCCCGCTATTTTTTATCTCCGCCGACCGCCATCACCGCGCGCTGAAGCACAACGAAGACGAGGATCATGAGACCGATAACGATGGTGTCCATTCGGCCGGCACACCGAAGTCAGAGGTGAGCGGATCGAGGATGGAGCGGACCAGAGAGCCGAGCACGGAGCCGAGCACGTAGCCGAAGCCACCGGTGATGATCGTACCGCCGATGACCACGGAGGCAACGGCGTCGAGCTCCCAGCCAACACCCACAGTGTTCTTGGCAGAGCCGATGTTTGCGGTGTACACGATCGAGGCCAGGGCGGCGAGAGTCGCAGAGGTCAAGTAGATGATGTACTGCGTGCGCTTGACCGGCAGACCCATGAGTTCCGCGGAGGAACGGGAGCCGCCGATGGCGTAGATGGTGCGTCCGGTGCGGGTATGGTGCAGGAAGACGTAGCCGAAGACCACAACCACCAGTGCGATGATCACGCCGACGTTGAAGGACAGATCGTTGGAGATCTTCGGATTGTCGATGATCTTGATCACGTTGGAGATGAACGAGAAGTCATTGCCTGCGGGAAGGTCAGCGAGTCGGTGGAGATGATGGAGGCAAGACCACGGGCCAGGAACATCGTCGACAGGGTCGCGATGAACGGCTGCATGTTGAATTCCTCGATCAAGGTGCCGGCCAGCAGGCCGAACACAGCGCCGATGAGCAGCATGATGATCATGACCAGGAAGGCGGGCACGCCGGCGTTCGCCAGCTTCAGGCCGACGACTGCGGTGATGGCCACGATAGCACCGACAGACAAATCGATACCACCGGCAGAATCGGCAGGGTCATGGCCACAGCCAGAATAATCAGGTAGGCGTGGTCAATGAACAGGGAGGAGATGAAGCCCAGTCGAATGTAGGTGCCGAACAACGCCTGACCCATGATGATCATCAGGATGAAGATCACCACGGCCGCGAGGGTCGGGATCATCTGACGATCGAGCTTGAAGCCTTCTTGGGAGCCTTCACTTTGTTTGCCGTAGCTGTTGTCATGCTGCCACCGCCTTAGCTTGAGCCTTGAGCGCGCGCTTGCGTTTCATATTCGCGCTCAGGTTGTGAATCTTCGGAGCCTGCATCACGCAGATCACAATCACAACGACGGCGAAGAAGGCCGGAGTTGCCTCGCGTTGACGCCCAGGGTGATGATGGTCTTGCGGATCATGGCGATAATTACAGCACCGACAGCAGAGCCGGCGAGGGAGAACTTACCACCCAGCAGTGAAGTACCGCCGATGACGACTGCCAGAATGGCGTACATTTCGAGGTCCTGACCGGTCTTAACCACGTCGACACGCATCACGGATGCGGTGGCGAACAGACCAGCGATGGCCGCGAGGAAGCCGGAAATCGCGTAGACGAGGAAGAGGATCTTCTTCGGCTTGATACCGGTCATACGGGAGGCTTCCTGGTTGATGCCCACGGCTCAATCATCATGCCCATAGCGGTCTTGCGGCACAGCAGGCCAACGAGAATCACAATGATAACGGCGATGACGAAGTTGGCGGGAATGCCAGAATGAAGCCGTTGGCGAACCACTTCAGCGGTTCGTTGCCAGCAACTGCGGAGGCGTCGGTGTTCTCACCGGAGGTGATGACCTTGGCCATACCACGGCCGGCGAGCATCATAATCAGGGTGGTGATGAACGGCTGTAGGCCAGGAAGGAAACCAGAGCGCCGTTGACGCAGCCAATGGCCAGACCAACAGCCAAGGCGATGAGGATGGAGAGCCACACGTTCATGCCATTGGACAGGGTCTGCATGGCGGCGGCACCTGCCACTGCCATAACGGAACCGACCGAAAGGTCGATACCGGCGGTGGAGATAACCAAGGTCATACCGGTTGCAATCATCAGGTATCGGGCAGATTCCTGGAGCATGGTGATCAGCGGGCCGGCCAGACCACCGGTGTTGCTGTTCCAGCTCAGAGCCAGGAAGTCATGCTGGAAGATGGTGCAGATGATGACCAGAAGAATGAATGCGACGATCGACCAGGTCAGGTTGCTGCTCAGCAGCTTCTTGACAAAGTTGTTGCCCTCGGCTTTTGCCTTTTCAGCCATCTCATGCCTCCTTTCCGGTGTTTACGTTGGTGTTAGCGATGGTTTCGACGATGGTCGCCTGAGAGACGGTGTCGTCGTTTTCGATTTCTGCGATCTTGTGGCGGTCCTTGAGAACCTCGATGTCGTCGGACAGACGCACGACCTCTTCAAGCTCGGAGGAGATGAAGACAACGCCCATGCCCTGAGAGGCCAGGTCAAGCACGACCTGCTGAATTTCAGCCTTGGCACCGATATCGATACCACGGGTCGGCTCGTCCAGAATCAGCAGCTCGGGGTGCGTGGCCAGCCAACGGCCAATGAGCACCTTCTGCTGGTTGCCGCCGGAGAGATTCTTGACCGGGCGATCCGGGTCGGCGGGACGAACGTTGAGTTCCTTCATGTACTTGTCAACGATGGCGTCCGCTTCCTTCTTGGGAATCGGCTTGAACATACCGCGCGTTGCCTGCAGGGCGATAAGGATGTTCTGGCGGACGGTCAGGTCGCCGATGATGCCTCATCACGACGGTTTTCGGTGGAATACGCGATCTTGTTCTTCAAAGCCGTGTACGGATCGGAGATGTTGACCTTCTTGCCGTTGAGCGTGTAGGTACCCGAATCCGGCTTGTCGGCACCATACAGGAGTCGACCAAGCTCGGTACGACCGGAGCCCAGCAGGCCAGCGAAGCCAACGACCTCACCCTTGTAGATGTCAACATCAACCGGGTTGATGGTGCCTTCTTGCCGAGGCCCTTGACATCGACGATCGGCTTCTCGCCGGGGGTGATTTCACGGCGAGCCTTCTTGGCACCAATCTGGGACAGCTCGGCGGCGGACTTACCAATCATCATGCCGATGAGTTCGTCGCGCGGGGTGTCCTTGGTCATGACCTCCTTGATGAACTGGCCGTTACGCAGAATGGTCAGACGATCGGTGATCTCATAAATCTGATCGAGGAAGTGGGAGACGAAGAGGATGGCCACGCCCGAGTCACGCACCTTGCGCATGATCGCGAACAGGTCCTTGACCTCGTTGGCATCCAGCGAAGAGGTCGGCTCATCGAGAATCAGCACCTTGGCGTTGATGACCATAGCGCGGGCGATGGCGACCAGCTGCTGCATAGCAATGGAGATGGAGCTCAGCGGAGTGTGCGGGTCAATGGATTCGAGGCCCATCTGTGCCAAATACTTCTTGGCGGCCTCGTGGGTCTTCTTCCAGTCGATGCCGAAGGGGCCGCGCTTTTCGTGGCCCAGCATCACGTTCTCACCGACGGAAAGGTTGGTGCACAGGTTCACTTCCTGATACACGGTGGCGATACCGGCGTTTTGTGCGTCGAGGGTGCCATTGAACTGCTGAGGCTTGCCGTCCACCATAATGGAGCCGGCGTTGATCTTGTACACACCGGTCAGAGCTTAATCATGGTGGACTTGCCTGCACCGTTCTCACCCATCAGGGCGTGAACTTCGCCCGGTAGAGAGTCAAATCAACACCATCCAAGGCCTTGACGCCCGGGAATTCAATCGTAATGCCTTTCATTACGACGATGGGGTTTTTATCTGTCATGTCTTTGCCTTAAACGAGAATGAAGTGTTATCGTTTTGTGATATTTGAGCCACACATGAGTGATGGTGTGGAAGGAACATCCTTCTCACACCATCACATCAATTATTTGGTTCAGTTATCAATGAGTCGCAGCAGACTTATCAGTAGGCGCGGGTGTTGTTGTCCAGAGCTTCCTTGGCGGAGGCGGCGTCGAAGGTCTTGGACTCGATCTCGATGTCCTTCTCAACGGTCTTGCCATCCAGGTAGTCCTTGACGGCCTGAGCGGTTTCCTTGCCGAAAATCGGGTTGTACTCGATCACGTAGGAGAGATCGCCATCAACAAGAGCCTGCAGAGCGTTCTTGGTACCGTCGATGGTGATGATCTTGACCTTGCCCTTGAGACCGGCGGCGTCAACAGCCTGAGCGGCACCGAGGCCCATCTCGTCGTTCTGAGCGAAGATGAACTGCGGGTTGTCGGACTTGTACTTGTCGAGCAGACCAGCGGTCACGGTCTTGGCCTCATCAGTGGACCAGTTAGCGGACTGGGACTCAAGAACCTTGACGTTGGAGGCAACCTTGTTGCCCCAACCAGTGCCACGATCCTTCACCACGGACAGGCCGGCAGGACCTTCGAGGATGAAGCCGTTGGCGCCATCCGGGAAGTTCTTGTTCACGAACTCGGCAGCCTGCTCGCCGCACCAGACGTTGGACGGTCCGATGTGAGCAACGATGGCCTTCTTGGCCTCGGCGTCCTTGACGTCCACGTTACGGTCAACGGTGAAGACCGGAATCTCAGCCTCAGCGGCCTTCTTCAGGGAGTCATCCCAACCGGAATCCTCGGTGGAGGACAGGATGATGGCGTCGACTTCGTCGTTAACGAACTTGTTGAACGCCTGAATCTGCTTCTGCTGATCGTTGTTCTGGGTCGGAGAGTAGGTCAGGTCAAAGCCGGCATCCTCGAATGCCTTCTGAATGTCCTTCTCGTTGGCGGTACGGAAGCCGCCTCAGGACCGACAGCCACGAAGCCAACCGTCTTCTTGCCGGAGTCCGAGCTGCCACCTGCGTTGCTGGAACCGCATGCGGCAACGCTGACAAGCGCAGCAGCAGAAGCAACGAGGGCAATGGCCTTCTTCCAATTCTTCATAAATACTCCTCCTCGAGCAGTGTTTATTTTTTGGATGATCTTTCATCCTGTTTGGTGACTGTTCGTCATCGACAGCCTCTAGTATGACGCTCACAGGCCAAATGTTCAATCGCATGCGATAACAGTTTGATAACAGGTTTATAACAAATTAATAACAGTGGTTCAAAAATGGCGTCGCAACACTGTTTTGCCTTGATAACAGACCAATAATAGTGATTGGTTGCGCAGCGGCAATGCCGCTCGCCAGCCGAGCGACAAAGCCGTTGCCTCATACAACAAGAAAGGTTATTATGAACACCGTTTTTCTTATACCATCTACTGCGCACCGAGGGCAGTGACCTGGCTATCGGCGATGGTCCAGGAACCGTCGAGTGAGCCAGAAACGGAGCGAACAATACCCAAATCGTCCACAATGGCCAGGCGACGGGACAGGCTAATCTGCCCCGATGCCATCGACGTTATGGTTCCATTAGGCAGACGCTGCGCATTGGCCGGGCCTGGTGCCATTTGACGCCATGCCTCTTGTTGTTCGCTGTTTCCCTCAGGAGGTGTGGTGGCGTACACCAGATTCAGATCGTTGTAGAACGTGAGCATGGTGACGTGTCTGAGCACACTCACTTGGGTGGCCGCTTTGCTCAGACCGCTCAGTGTTTTATCACCGTTGCGCGCCACACCGGTCATCATCACGCCGTTCGTGTCCTCGCCCTCGACTGCCAACGCCAATCGGCACCCTTCCGGAGAAACCGCCAATGCCACAATGCTGTCGGCAGCACCAAGCCAATCAAGCTTCAGATCGGTTTCCTTGCCCCCATCTGACACATGCAATTCGCGCCCGTTCTCGGATACAGCCCATACTTCGCCATCCAGACCTTCGGTAATCGATCGCATCGGCTCGCCGGAGAACATCACCCCACAGGACGCACCATCAGATTTCAGGCATTCGACGACACCGTCCGCACGCAACACCGCACCGCCGGATGAGGAAAAAACGAAGCCCCGAGCATCGTCATATCCGGGGGCCTCCCCTACACGCAACGGACTGGAGCTGGCCAGGGAAACGATATGCCCACCGGTCAACGTGTATACGCCCGCTGTCGGCTGCTCGGTAGTAAGTTTCACATTTGCGTCGGCATCAGAATAGTCCACTCCGTCGCCGGTAATCTTCAGCGCGTATTCGGCATTGCCGTCGCCCATAGTCAGACGGATGCGATGTACCAGCAGGCCTCGTTCTTCCTCATTCAACGCATTGATACCGCTGTTAAGGTGTATCTCCACCACATTGTTCTTCACCGGCACGCTGTCGACCGCGAGTTTGATGGTAGGCAAGCCGGTGCCTCGCAGCACTCCTTCCAACCAGGAGGGTGCATCCGAGAGTACTTCACCGACTGCTGGGTGCGCCAGTTGCGCCAGCTCAGCCATCGAACATCCGGTATGAGCTGTTTGCCGGATGTGCTCACCTGATACACGGATACTTGGCGGAAGACTTGTTCAAAATCGGCGGTGGATATCACCACGCCGTTCTCCAACGAGGAGATGCGCCACTGGCCGCTTCTTTTAATCAAGATATAAGGAACTTTGCTGATCGTGCTGCTATCTGTCGGCGTATACACGCCATGCGAGTCCAGAGAGCCGACCACTTGGAGCTGTACTTCTACAATCAGCGAGCTCTCCGCCCCTTGCGGGGTACTCATCGTATTGGCACGGCGGCGGAAATCCGGCGTACCGCTGTAGACCAGTGCCGAGGAATCGCCATTCCATCCGGCCGACGCCGAACCGGTCAGAAACTCACGGGCACACGGTAGCCATCGGACTGTACGCCGGCAGGCATGGCATCATAGAACCCTTTGACGATGGTTTCCGGCTGCGCATCGTCCGCAGGCCCCTGAGGATTGGTGTAAACACGCTGAGTCTGCTGTTCCACCGGTGCCAGAGTCTGCACCGAGCCGCTAATCGGCAAACCGAACGGACTTGAGCATGCCGTCATCGTGACGCAACAGACTATGGCCGCGCCTGCGGCGGCAATCGTTCTGGTCACTCGTCTCATAGCGGCCTCCCCATCATCGTGTCGCGGCGAACCTCATGATAATCATGTGTGACTTGGCTGGTGGCCACACCAAACCCACCGGTAATACGCAGGTCATCGGGCGTTTCAGAAGCAAAATTCACCGGCAGTTCAGCGTCCGCCACCTCACCTTGGTCGGGGTCACGCGGCAGCAATACCAAGAACCAGGTGCCCTCCCCCACTGCCGAACGTACACGGATAGTACCGTGGTGCAGCAAGGCATCAGTCATGGCGATGGCCAAGCCCAATCCGGTGCCGCCGGTAACGCGCGAACGTGAAGGGTCGCTTCTCCAGAATCGATCGAATACATGAGCGACTTTGTCTTCGTCGATACCAACGCCATAGTCGCGAACGCTGATGGCCACGGCTTTGCGGTTGGCCGCGACACGCACTTCGATCGGCCGGTCCTCAGCGAAATCGACGGCATTGGCCAACAGATTTCTGACGATGCGAATCACTCGACGCGAATCGATACGAGTCAAAACCTGCACATTGCAGATACGTGTGAATCGGCACCCGTTTGGCTTGGGCGATGCCGGCAACTTGGTCCACTGCCGTTTCAATTGGTTCGCATAAATCGGTTTCCACAAGGTCAAGTGCCGCATAACCGGCATCGTAGCGGGAGATTTCCAACAGATCGGCGAGCATGTCTTGGAATCGACTGATCTGGCCGGCCAACAGTTCGACCGTACGCTTGGTGGAGGGGTCGAAGCCGTCTTTTTTCATTTCGAGCAGGTCGGAAGCCATACGCATGGTGGTCACCGGGGTGCGCAATTCATGACTGACGTCGGACACAAATCGTTTCTGGAAAACGCTTGCTTCCTCCAGCTCATCAATCTTCTGGTTGAGCGCATCAGCCATCGTATTGAAGGATTGCTGCAGCACACCAAGCTCATCCTTACGATTCACGGTAACGCGCATATCGAGATTGCCGGAGGCCAGTGTTTCCGAGGCCGCTGCCACTCGTTCAATCGGGCGCACGATGCCACGAATCACCAGCCAGATTACTACGCCCACCACGATGGACAGCAACGCACAGATGACCACCAGACTGAGCTGAATCTGCGTCAAGGACTGCTGCTGGAACGTGTACGAATAAATGGCGAAGAATTCGAGGTTGCCGGCCACGCCAAAGTCCAATACGGTGCCGAGCACCGCTGCGGGCGTCCCGCTGCCCGACATGCCGGAATCACCGGGAATTTCGACCGGCTGATAGAACACGCTGTCATCCAAGTCGGAGGCCACGGACGAACGGATGTCATCAGAAATCAGACTTTGATAGCTGGGTTCGGTGGATACGGGGATGATGGCACGCGAGTTGGTATCACGACTCCACAAATACACACCTATCAGGTTGGAGGGCCCCTCGGATTGCAACGAGGACGCCAAGTCATTGACCAGCTGCTGGATCTGCACTGTGGCGGAGACATCGGCCGCGTCCAGACTGGTTTGGGCCTGCTGCACCATGTTTGAATAGTCGGCACGCGACTGCGAAGTGATTTGGGTAAGCAGCGAGGCGCGCACTGATACCATCGATACGCCAGAGAAGACGATGGCCACGGCCAGTGTAAGAATCACGGTGAGGGCCACGGTGCGGGCCTGCAGCGAGCGACGAACTTCAGCGCGTCCGTGGCGCAGCAAGCGTTTGAGGCTGAATCGAGGGCGCAGGTTCATTGTTCAGGAGTGACGAACTTGTAGCCGATGCCACGTACGGTCTGCACGATTTGCGGGTTCTCGGGGTCGTCCTCCACTTTGGCCCTAAGGCGTTGAACATGCACATTGACCAGGCGCGTATCGCCGGAATTCTCGTATCCCCAGACATTCTTGAGCAGGCTGGAACGACTGATGGCCTCGCCGGCGGCGGCCGCAAGCATGAACAGCAGCTCGAATTCCATCGGAGTAAGATTCAGGTCCTTGCCATCCTTGGTGGCGGTGTGTTCCAAACGGTCGATGACGATGGATCCGCGTTCCAGATGGTTGACGTTTGCATTGCCACCGCTTGCGCCACCGGTGGCACCGTCTTCGGCGGCCGGCTTGGCGATGCGGAAGCGTGCATGGATACGCGCCAGCAATTCGGCCACTTTGAAGGGCTTGGGCACGTAGTCGTCGGCCCCGGCTTCCAAGCCGGCCACGACGTCAAGTGTGTCTGATTTGGCGGTGAGCATGATAATCGGCACATTAGAGGTAGCTCTGATGCGGCGGGCCACCCCCGTGCCGTCCAGCCCGGGGAGCATAACGTCAAGCAGAATCAAATCGGGCTTGACGATGGGGAACATTTCCACAGCCCTCAGCCGTCCAGGCAGGTCACGGTCTGGAATCCCTCGTTTTCCAAAACAAGACTAAGCATTTCGCCGATGGCCTGATCGTCGTCCACGATGAAGATGGTCGCCATGGTGTTTGTCTTCCCTTTCCCACTGTTATTGTTGCGTTACACTTTACTCCCCTATGTTCATTTCTGTTCGGGTTCCCCGCCATGCAACATCGGGCGAATCTTGGCAAGACGCTGGCTGACTTCGTGTTCGTAGCCGCGATCGTTGGGATGGTAGTACTCGGTGCCACGCAGCTCTTCGGGCATATATTCCTGTGGCGCCACGGCACCGGGCCAATCGTGCGCATACTTGTAGCCCTCGTGGTTGCCCCACTCTTTCATAAGCTTGGTGGGGGCGTTCCTCAAATACAGCGGAACAGCGCCGATCTTGCCGGCATCCACGTCCGCGAGCGCCTGGTTAATGGCGTTATAGCTGGCGTTTGATTTGGGCGCGGTGGCCACGGCAATCGTAGCTTCGGCCAAAATAATACGTGCCTCGGGCATGCCGACCAGCGCCACGGCCTGCGCCGCGGCCACGGTGACCTGCAAAATCTGCGGGGCGGCCATGCCGACTTCCTCGCTGGCGGCGATCATGATGCGACGGGCGATGAAGCGCGGATCTTCACCCGCTTTCAGCATGCGTGCCAGATAGTGGATGGCGGCATCCGGATCGGAGCCCCGCATGGATTTGATGAATGCGGAAATCACGTCGTAATGGTCATCGCCGTCTTTGTCGTAGCGCACGGTGGCGGTGTCCATTACCGTAGCCACGATTTCGGGGGTGATGATGGGTCGGCGTGCGCCCTTTTTGCGGGCTTCGTCGCCAGTGACCGCGCCAGCCGCGGCCTCCAGAATCGTGAGACTCTTGCGTGCGTCACCACCGGCCATGCGCACGATGTCGGCGATGGCTTCGTCCGTGGCTTTGACCTCGCCCCTGAGACCGCGGTCATCAGTCAGCGCGCGCTGCACCAGTTCGATGAGCTGATCAGGCTCCAATGACTCAAGCTTGACGACCACCGAACGGGAGAGCAACGGTTTGATGATGGAAAAGCTCGGGTTCTCGGTGGTGGCGCCGATAAAGGTCACGTCGCGGTTTTCGACGGCGGGAAGCAGCGCATCCTGCTGGGATTTGGAGAAGCGATGTACCTCGTCGATGAACAGTACGGTTTCCTGGCCGCGTGACACGAGCCGTTCGTGAGCGCGGGTGAGTACGTCGCGCACGTCTTTGACGCCGGATGTCACGGCGGAGAGTTCCTCAAACACGCGGCCGGATTGGCCGGCCACGATGGTGGCGAGCGTGGTTTTGCCGACGCTGGAGGGCCGAACAGGATTACGGAGCTCGGCGCGGTGAGACTGCCTTTGCTGGCCGGATTGGCGAGGCGGCGCAGCGGCGAGCCCTGGCCCAACACCTGCGTTTGGCCAATCACCTCGTCCAAAGTGCGTGGACGCATGCGCACCGCCAACGGCCGCGTCATCGACTCCGGCGCATCAGCCGCCCCAAACAAATCGTTCTCACTCATAACGTCCTATAGTACCCAGTGTTCGAACAGACGTTCGAGCTGCACCCTGGCTTCCCTCAGAGAGGGGAGCCAAGAAAGGAATCAGTTACTCACCTTGTAGTCGTGGAAGACTACTTCGCCGGTGTCTTGGGTGGCGTCGAGGTCCACGATGCCTTCGATGGCCCAATCGTGATCGCCATCGGAATCATCGATAATCTGACGCACCTTCCACGTATGCTCGTCGTTCTCGTGCTTGTCATCCAACATGAACAGTTCGGGCGAGCGCGCTTCGGCGCCGATGCACGTACTCGTGCTCGTCGTAGTAGTCGTCGAGCACATCTTCCCATTCGTGCACACCGTAGCCCCAGTCTTTGTCGAGCGCGCCGAGCTTGTCCGGCTGGTCGAGGTCCATAAGCCGCACACGGCGGAACAAGGCATTGCGCACCAGCACGGTAAGACCACGACGGTCCTCGACCACCGCGTTCTTCTTGCCCGGCGCCGCCAAGGAGGCCGCCGCCTCGGACTGGTCGGCGGAATCGCCGGCGTTCTCCCATTCATCCACCAGCGAGGAGTCGATGGAGCGCACGAGCACGCGCAGCCAGGAGATGATGTCTTCGAGTTGCTCGTCACGCTTTTCGGGCGGCACGGTACGCGCCAGCGTGCGGTAGGCGTCCGAGAGGTAGCGCAACAGGGTACCTTCGGAGCGGGCGATGTTGTATCGGGTGATGTATCCGGTGAAGTCGGAGGCGGTTTCCACCATGTCGCGCACCACGGATTTCGGCGATAGCCAGTAGTCGTTGGCCCACGGCACATCGTGGCGGTACTGGTCGAACGCGGCTTCGAGCATGTCTTCCAGTGGCTTCGGATACGTAATCTCCTGCAGCTTATCCATACGCTCGTCATAGTCGAGTCCGTCGGCCTTCATATCGGCCATCGCCTTGTCTCGGGCCTGACGCTCCTGGGCACGCAGCACCTGCTTGGGGTCTTCGAGCGTGGCCTCGGCCATGGAAATCACGTCCAGCGCATAGGTGTCGGACTCGGGGTCGAGCAGTTCGAGCGCGGCCAGCAGGAACGGGGAGAGCGGCTGGTCGAGGGCGAAGTCGTCCGGCATATCAAGGGTCATGTAGTAGTCCTTGCCGCCGTCCTTGCGGTCCTCGGTTTCGATGACTTCGGTATCGAACAGGGTTTGGAAGATCTCGTCGGCCCGCTGGTGCAGATGCTCCTTTTGGTCGGGGGTCTGCGCGGAATCGTCGATGAGATCGTCGATACGGGCACGGGCGTCGCCGCCCTGCGCCACTTCGTTGAGCACCATCGAATGCGTGATTTTCAGGTGCGGGACCAGGGTTTCCGGTTCGGCGTCGATGAGCTTGTCAAACGTGCTCTGGTTCCAGGTCACAAAACCTTCCGGCGCCTTCTTGCGCTTGACCTTCTTGAGCTTCTTCGGGTCTCCCCCGGCCTTGGCGATGGCTTTCTGGTTTTCGATTTCGTATTCGGGAGCTCGGCGATCACCAGTCCCTCGGTATCGAATCCCATACGGCCAGCTCGTCCGGCAATCTGGTGGAATTCGCGGGCGCGCAGGCGGCGCATCTTGGTGCCGTCGAACTTGGTCAGGGCCGTGAGCACCACGGAGTGAATCGGCACATTGATGCCGACGCCCAATGTATCGGTGCCGCAAATCACCGGCAGCAGACCCTGCTGGGCGAGCTGTTCGACCAGGCGGCGGTAGCGAGGCAGCATGCCGGCATGATGGATGCCGACACCGGTGCGCAGCAGTCGCTGCAGAATCTTGCCGAAGGCTGTGGTGAACTTGACGCCTTTGATGGCTTCTGCGATGGCTTGGCGCTGTTCCTTGCTGGATACACCGGTGGAGGCGAGCGCTTGCGCGGTCTCCAATGCGGCGTCCTGCGAAAAGTGGACCACGTAAATCGGGGTTTCGCCGTTGCGGAAGGCGAGTTCCACGGTTTTTTCCATCGGATCGAGCGTGTATTCGTAGCTTAACGGCACCGGTCGCGGCGCGTCGGCGATTACATCCACGTCCGGGGTGTCGTTCAGATCGGAGAGCTTGTCGGCAATGGCGTCCACATTGCCGAGCGTGGCGCTCATCAGCAGGAACTGGGTCTGCGGCAGCGTGAGCAGTGGCACCTGCCACGCCCAACCGCGCTCCGGATCACCGTAATAATGGAATTCGTCCATCGCCACGAGGCCCACGTCGGCATGGGTGCCTTCGCGCAAAGCCTGATTGGCGAGGATTTCGGCGGTGCAGCAGATGATCGGCGCGTCCGCGTTGATGTGGCTGTCGCCGGTGATCATGCCGACGTTGTCGCGGCCGAACACTTCGACCAAGTCGAAGAATTTCTCCGACACCAGCGCCTTGATCGGAGCGGTGTAATAGGAGCGGCGGCCAGTGCACAGGGCGGCGAAGTGCATGCCGAGCGCCACCAGCGATTTGCCCGAACCGGTCGGGGTATTCAAAATCACATGGTCGCCGGCCAAGAGGTCCATAATGGCCTCTTCCTGATGCGGCCACGGCTCGATGCCCTTGACGTCTTCCACCCAGCCGAAGAATCGTTCGTAGATGTCATCGGCCGTAAGATTCCGTTCACGCTCGTCACCGTCCCATTCGGGGGCCAGCCGCCCCAGGGATCCGTATTCCTTCTCGTCAGTCATAATGCTCAGTCTACCCAGTGGCCTATTCCGGCGGCACGAGCCACCCTCCGTCGCTATGCGACGCCTCCCGCCAGCGGGCGGAGCCGTGCGAAGAGCCGTGCCATGCGCTTGGCTCCGCCAGTGGGAGGATCGCTCACGCCAACCGGCGGCGCACCTCGTCGGGGTCCACCTCGGGTTCGAGGGGCGGCCAGGTCATGTTCATGTTCTTCAAGGTGGTGCGCAGCAGTTCGGAGACCACTGCTCGCGAATACCAGCGGTTATCGGCCGGTACGAGGTACCAAGGTGCGGCGGCCGTGCTGGTTTTCTCGAACACCTCCTGCCATGCGGCCATATACTCATCCCAGCGGTCGCGGGCCTCGAGATCGGAGATGTCGAATTTCCAGAACTTGGTGGGATCGTCCAGTCTCCCGAGGAAGTGTTTTTTCTGTTCTTCCTGGCTTACCACGAGGAAGATCTTGAGGATGGCGCATCCGCTGGCGGCCAGTTCACGTTCGAAATCGTTGATCTGGTCGTAGCGGGCACGCCATACGTCTTCGGGATAGGTGCCATAGACGTGCGGCATGACCACATCTTCATAATGGGAACGGTCGAATACGGCAATCCACCCCGCCTTGGGCACTTCACGCTTCACGCGCCAGAGGAAGTCGTGGTCGAGCTCCTCGGCCGCAGGCTTGCCGAAGCCATGGTAATGGATGCCCATCGGGTCACCTTGGCTGAACACGTGACGCACGATGCCGCCCTTGCCGGAGGCATCCATGCCTTGCAGCACGATGAGCAGCCGCCGTGTCGAGCCTTTGACGCCATTCGCGTACATGAGCCGCTGGTATCGGGCGATTTCGGAGGAGCTGATCGAAATGAACTCCTCGGCGTCCTCTTTATTGCCGTCGAATCCGGGAGTGGAATCGCCTTCGACATCAGTGACCTGCATGCCGTGGTGGAACATAAGACGTTGAGCGGGCGGCAACGACCATACGGCGCTGAGCAGTTCACTGGATTTCGCCGCACGTGCCAGTCGTTCAGGCACGCTGGCACTGGAGTCGATGGTGTCTATGCGATCCGCCGCGAGCTGTAATACCTTGTCGATCCGTCGATCGGTTTTGTATTCCTTTCCCTTGCCGTTCTTGTTGTTCTTTCCTGAGGATTTTCCGGCTGTACCCCACTTGCCGGCCTCTTCAGGCTTGTTGGTTCTGTCGTCGTCCTTGGCCATGCTCCCGATTGTACGTCTTGTAACTCAGGAGACCCAGCAACGTAGCGACATTCACATTCCACTTGTTACTGCAAATCTATAGACATGCAGTCGTTCGGACCGTAATTGTTGGCTTTGCACCAATTCCTGGCACCGTCGGCAATGTCGAAGTAGGTGCAGTTCTTGAGCTCGACCCAATCGCAACGCTTGCTATCCGGGTCTCCAGCGTTTTTCGTATTGCCGGCATAGACCTCGTTGATGATTACGGATGGTTTGGCAGCCGTGTTCTGTTCGGCAGTGGTCTGCTGCTCGTCCGCAGTCGCAGCGGGCACGCCGATCAGGGCGATGCTGCTCAGTGTCACCGCAGCGGTGAGCAGCGCGATGGCGCGCCGCGACATCGCGGTGAAATTGTTGGTGTGGAACATTACTCCCGTTCCTTCCTCGGGTTGTGCCGCCGCAGCATGATGCTCTTCGGCGGATGACACCCCCCGAGGGTATGGGAGGGAGATGAAGCCGACACCGTATGAAGCAAACTCGGCAGATCTCCAAACTGAACTTTGGCTGAATTACTGCTGAAGCTGGTTCTTGGATTTGCGTCGAACCGTCCGTATTCCGCCGACAATCGCGATTACAGCGGTACCGATGGCTACGCTGATCAACGCCGGTCGTTGCGCGGCATGGAGGGTGGCGAGATCCGGTCCGGCCGCAATGGCACTGTTTTCACCCGCCGAGCTATCCGACGCCGGGTGATTGCCCGCGTCGGTGTACTGGGCATTGACCACACTCGGGCCGGTAAGCGCCACTTGGTCGGCGGTCTCGACCTTGGCCACATCGCCGTGCTTATCCAAGGTGACGCGGGCGCACAGGGCTTTGGCCCAGTTGATACGCTGCCAGCCGTCGCTCGATTGCCATAGGGGGTATCCGGAATCCAAGGCAGTGGCTTTCAAAATCGCGTTGCGCTGATCGGCGTGCAGTTCGGGATAGGCCAGTCGCAGCACGTCCGCCGCCCCGCGCGGTGCCATGAAATCAGCGCCGGACTGGGCGGTGTCTTGCGGGAAGGTGTAGGTCAGGCGTGCGGTGTAGACGCGCACGGCCGAGGCCTGGTCCGCGACCGGCTCGGTGGCCACCGGGTCCAGAAAATCGTTGGTGTAGCCGCCCGAACCGGAGGCCTTGGTGTTGGCGATGCAGGCGGCGAGGGTAGTGCCGTGGCCGTCCGCGGCGCAGCGGGACACCAGATAGTCCCGCAGCTGCCGGGACGCGGGCACGATGGACGAAGCGAATTCGTTATGCCAGTACTGCCCGTTCTGGGCGGATGCGCCAATGCGCCCACCCATGATGTCAAGCGGATAATGCACGCCGAGCACGATGCGGTTGTTGCCGGCCTCCGAAGTGCGGGCCATGATTTGCGGCGCAAGTTCGGGAATCATGCCGGCCAGCGCGATACCCCACGAATAGGCGCCGGTAGTGTGGCCGGAGGGGTAGGAACTGTTTTTCTGCAAGTTCGAGTAGCCGGGCACGTGTTCGAGCCATGAGGGCGATTGCTTGATGTCAAGCGTGGCGGGCAGTCCGGCGAGATCGTTAGTGCCGCCGTAGCTGCTTTCCGCACGGTTCAGATAGGGGCGCGGATGCATGGCCGCACGTTTTGAGGCGTAGGTGGAGGCCACGTTAAAGGAGAAGATATCGGCGACGGCGTTGAGTTTCCCAGATTTGAGCCCTTCGCTCATATATTTGCCAAGCACCGGACCGAGCGCGTCCGGCATGGTTTCCTCGGCTTGCAGATCGGAGTCGACGAGTGCACGCTTGCGTTGGGCGTTCAGGCCATCCTTATCGAGATTTTCGGCGGCTTTGTGGTTAATGGCCACGGCCAAATCTTCGTCGAGTTTCATGGTATCGGCGTGGAGCACCTTGCCACCGTGTCCGGCATCGGTGGGGGCCTGCCAATAGTTCTTTTCGTAGTCGGAGAGCAATGCCACCCAATCCGGGTTGGCAGCTGGTCGGCCTGTGCGATTGCAGGCGTCACGGCTAGCGTGGCCGCCAACGCCAGCGGCGCAATGGTCGCAATAGCAAAAACGGAGGATAGGTGCCGGAACATCTTCATATGTTCCAACTATCCTCCGTGAAGCTACGTACCGGAGCCAGTCAAACACTCAGTAAATTCTTCGTGCCGGCTTAGCGGCGATTGAGCTGACTGTCAGGCCTCTGGCTTGTCCTCAGGCTTTTGAGACTCCTGGAATTCGCCGGTTTCCGGGTCAACCTGTGACTCGGGCTGGGTGGCGTCATATCCCTGTTCGTAGCGGGTGCGCCGCCAGTTGCGAATCGAGGCGTTGGTGCCACGGTGATGCACATGGTATTTGCGCGGCGTACCGCCCAGCGGCAGCTCTTCGACCTCCTTGGCCACAGCGATCTGGTTGACATTGGACGGGTCGCCGGCGGCGATCGGCGCCAGCGGCTCGGGTTCGGCGGGTGCGGCCGTACGCTGCTGCATGCGCGAGGGCAGCCATTCGGCGAGCCTCGACAACAGCCAGCAGGCGATGAAGTAAATCACCGCGGCCATGACCAGCGTCTGCAGGATGTTGAAGTACATCGAGCCGAGTCGGCGCGATTCCTGCAGCAGGTCGGTATACATGATGATCGAGCCTAGGGCGGTATCCTTCAACACCACGACCAGCTGGGTGACGGCGGCCGGCAGCATGGCGTAGACGGCCTGCGGCACCTCGATCTCCATCAGCGACTGCGTTTCGGTCAGGCCCAAAGCGAGCGAGGCCTCACGCTGGCCGCCCGGCAGATTGCCGACGCCGGAGCGCACCAGTTCGGCGACCACCGAACCGTTGTACAGCACCAAGGCCAGCACCACGGCCCAATAGGACGGGCTGGGCAGGCCCGCGAACGCGAACCATCGCCAGAAGAAGATCATGAGCAGCAGCACGGGAACCGCACGGCAGAACTCGACGATCACGCGGAGACGCCACGTACCAACGGGTTCGGCAGCAGTCGGCCCACGCCGAACACCAGGCCGAACACCACGGCACCCACCACGGCCACGATGGTGGCCTTGATGGTCATCCACAGTCCGGGCAGGTAGAAGTCGGTCCACGCCTCTCGTTCGACGGCGGGCTTCCACAGCTCCCAGCTGAGCTGGTTCTCGCCGTCCGGCGGGTTGTGCAGGCGCATGAGGATAAGCACGAGCACCACCGCGAACAGAATGCCCGCGATCCAGTTGACGATGCGAATGGTGCGCCGGCCCTTGGGACCGGGCGCGTCGAACAGCACGGAATTCGAAGTATCGGCCATATCCGTCACCTCCTTACGGCGAGTTTGTTGGACAGGTACGTGGTGAGCATGCCGATGGGGATGATCAGGATCACGTAGCCGAGCGCGAAGATCAGGAAGATTTGGATGATCACGTCGGGACGGAATTCGATCATCTCGCTCATCAGCGAGGATGTTTCGGTGGCCACGGATGCGGCGGCGGCCACGGTGGAGTTCTTGAGCAGGGCGATCAGCGTGTTGCCGAGCGGTGCCACGGAGCCTCGGAAGGCCTGCGGCAGAATGATCTCGGTGGCGGACTGCATGAAGCCCAAGCCCAGCGCTCGTGCGGCCTCGGCCTGGCCAATCGGCACGGTGTTGATGCCCGAACGCAGAGATTCGCACACGAACGCCGCCGTGTACAGGCTCAGGCCGGTGACCGCGAGCCAGAAGAAGTTCGTGGTGAAGGTGTCGGAGAAGCTGAGCTTCAGCTGCGCGTAGGCACCCAGCACCATGAACACCATGATGATGGTCAGCGGCAGGTTCTTGAACAGTTCCACATACGCACCGGCCACGGCCCTGAGTGAGGAAATCGGCGAGATGCGCATCACCACAAGGATCACGCCGAGGATCAGGGAGAACAGGGCGGACCACAAGGTCAGTTCGATATTGACCAGAAACGCGCCGAGCACGTCATACTGGCTGAAGAGTTCCAGGAATCCGCTCATCAGCCTCCTCTCCTTCGTCCGGGATGGGCGGGTTGTAGCGTACGTCGGGCGTGTAGTTGGTGCCCTTGGTGTTATCGCTGATGGCGTTCTCCCACGAGCCGTCCTGAATCATGTCCACGATGGCGTTGTTGATTTTGGTGGCCAGCTGCGTATCGCCCTTCTTGATGCCCACGCCGTAGTATTCCTGCGTGAACGGTTTGCCAACCACCTTGAGCTTGCCGCGCGAGGCGGAGGCCAGGCCGGCCAGGATGATGTCATCGGTGGTTACCGCGTCCACGATGCCGGAGAACAGGGCGGTGGCGCATTCGGCGTAACCGGGCTGTTCCATGAGCTGGACTTCGGAGGCGAACTTCTCCTTGACGGTGGCGGCCGAGGTCGAACCGGTGACGGAGCATAGGCGCTTGCCGTTCAGGTCTTCGGGGCCGTTGATGGAGTTGTCGTCCTTGCGCACGAGCAGATCCTGTCCGGCCACGAAGTACGGGCCAGCGAAGGAGACGGCCTTCTTGCGCTCGTCGGTGATGGAGTAGGTGGCGAGGATCATGTCCACGTCGCCGTTCTGAATCATGGCCTCACGCTGCTTGGAGGGGGCTTCCTTCCATATGATCTGGTCTTCGGAATAGCCGAGTTTCTTGGCGACGTATTTGGCCACGTCCACGTCGAAGCCCACGTAGGTGCCGGACTTCTTGAAGCCCAGGCCAGGCTGGTCGAATTTGATGCCGATGCGGATCTTGCCGGTTTCGTCCGCGCCGCAGGCGGCCAGCGACATTGTGCAGGCCACGGCGGCGAGCGCGGCGATTACGCGGCAAGCCTTCCGTTTGAACGTATTGGTGAATGTCATTGGATTGCGTACCCGTCTTTCAGTGGGTTCGTCAGTGGGTGAGGATCTTCGAGAGGAAGTCCTTGGCACGGTCGGTCTGCGGATGCTCGAAGAACTCGTCGGGCGTGTTCTCTTCGAGAATCTGGCCGTCCGCCATGAAGACGATGCGGTCGGCGGCCTTGCGCGCGAAACCCATCTCGTGGGTCACGCAGATCATCGTCATGCTTCATGCGCGAGTTCGACCATCACGTCGAGCACTTCGTTGACCATTTCCGGGTCGAGTGCGGAGGTGGGCTCGTCGAACAGCATGACCTTGGGGCGCATGGCGAGCGCGCGGGCGATGGCCACACGCTGCTGCTGGCCGCCGGAGAGCTGGGAGGGCATCTTGCTGGCTTGGGAGTCGACGCCCACGCGGGCGAGCAGGTCCATGGCCAGTTGCTCGGCTTCCTTCTTGTCCATGTGACGCACCTTGATGAGGGCCAGCGTCACGTTTTCAAGAATGGTTTTGTTGGCGAACAGGTTGAACGACTGGAATACCATGCCAACTTCGGCCCTGAGGTTCGCGAGCTCCTTGCCTTCCTGTGGCAGGGGCTTGCCGTCGATGCGGATGTCGCCGGAATCGATGGTCTCGAGGCGATTGATGGTGCGGCACATCGTGGACTTGCCTGAGCCGGACGGGCCCACGACCACCAGCACCTCACCCTTGGCGACGGTCAGGTTGATGTCCTTGAGGACGTGCAAAGCACCGAAGTGCTTTTCGACGTGGGTCAGTTCGACTAGCGGACGGTTCGGGTCCTCTTTGCCGGGAACCAGCGGGGTCAATTTGGCCTTGCTCGGTGATGTTGTGCTTGTCGCGCGCGAACGCACTGCTGTTTCATTGTTCGTTTCAGACATGAGTGGGAGGATAGCACACCGACGTTTCCAACGTGTTCACAGTATGTCCACACAGTTGCTCAGTCGATGTCTCATTTCCGCATCAGACATCGTGATGGCGGCATTGGGCATCGGCATACATTCTCGCTGAGTCGCGCATCGCTCGGCGTCTGCTGTGCGCTGATTGCCTGCTGCGTGGTGGCTGAGACGTTGCTGCGACGGCAAAGCGGGCACGTGTTGTCCTATCTGCTGATTCCATGTTTGGCCTTGGTGTCGTTGGCGTTGCTGCCGTGTATGCCGCAGTCGGGCGCATGGCTGGCGGTCACTTTGTATTGTGTGGGGCTGGTCTCGCCGTTTCCCATGTCGTATTCGTATAAATGCGCTAGGCATTTTGAGCGTGGCTAGCTGTTCGCACACGATGAGTGCTGTTATACGGTGGACGACACTCCCGAAGCGCGGTGGATAACCGGGCGCGGCACACGATATGCCGGTGGATAACCGGTTCGCGCCGCTTAAGTTATCCCCATTTTTCGGTTTTGCCCCTGTGCCACCGTGGAATGCGCTACGCTCGGCGCATGAACGGATACAGCGAAGTGCCGCACAATGGCGAAATCAACAACTATCTGCGCAAAGATCTTGACGCCAAAGCCACGGCCAAGAACACGGCCTGTTGGAATCTGCTGGGCAAAGTGCGCACGAAACGCACGTTGTGTTTCTCGCTGTATACCGCATTGGAATTATGCGGCGTGGAGTTGCCGAGGCACAGCACGTTGCCGCAGAAGGATTTTTATGTGACGGTGAGGAGCAAGGGGACCCGCTCTTCATTGGACAATGTCGACTATCGCATATGGAATGCAAAGTTCAACAGTATCGCTTTCTCAAACGGCGTAACCTGCATGCATCCCATGGATGCGTGGATACAGTTTGCCCAATATCTCAACCTCACTGAATTAGTGGTGCTGGCTGAAGCGCTCATCAGACGTTATGGATATGCCATTGAACAATTCACTCAACGACTAACGGCCTTTCACCGCGTTATTGGCCGTGCGCGTTGTGAGGCGGCGCTGAAGCTCGTAAAACCATCGGATTCCGTTCAGGAAACTCGTACACGCTTGGCGCTTATGCTTTTCGGCCTGCCCATACCGCAAACACAATATGGCATTACCGATTCAGAGAACGGATACACCTACACCGTTGACATGGCTTATCCACAATACAAAGTCGCTATTGAATATGATGGCGATCATCACCGTCGCTTCCGCAAACAATATGTGCGGGACCAGCAAAAACGTCGACGTCTGCGGCAATTGGGCTGGACCGTCATCGAGGTGTTCGCCGATGACCTGTGGAACACCGCCAAACAACGTGCCTTCGCACAAGAGGTTGCCACCGCGATGCAAATACCGCTTCCTGGCCGTCCTCAACCTTCATGCCGGGTATTAATAGACGGCAGCCTTACCATCAATGCGCGCAAAGGGGAATACAGGAGGCGGAAACAAGCAAAACACAACAAAGCCTCACAACATTGATCAAATACGGAGTTGCGATTACTTCTCATGGGGCGGCAATTTGCTCATGGGGCGGTTTGAAGAAATTGTGAAACCGCGGAATTAAGCCATTTTGACCTACCGCCCCATGGGGTTTTCACCGCCCCATGGGTTGTTTACCGCCCCACGAGGAAGTTACCGCCCCATGGAAGGATAATCGTCAAGGCGGGTTCTAGTGATCGTTGCAACACCTGACCTACCGCAAGGAGGGTCAGGTGACCAGAAGCCACCGAAACGAAGACCGTGGCGGGGAACACCGTTGGGCGTTCAACGGCGTCGAATATCCGACGAGGAAGCTGATGTGCGAGGCGAGACGCGCCGAGTACGTGCGCCTGCTGGACGAGGAAGGCATGAACTTCACCCAGGCCGCGCACGCGGTCG